>ERZ772818.3298-NODE-3298-length-11156-cov-6.015224_pt1 | contig 11156 bp, 6 predicted proteins | sample MGYA00580837_ERZ772818 | MGnify/ENA primary metagenome ERZ772818 (study PRJEB29015, sample SAMEA2737671) | human gut metagenome | biome: human gut; feature: human-associated habitat; material: faeces | place: China | collected 2012 ...
ACCAGAACCACTTTATACTGTTTTCTTCAAGGATCGAGAGGCCAACTACGTTAATGAATTAAATCCCAAGCGATTGAGTAAAAAGCTGCGACTTCTCCAGCCTCTCATAAAATTCCTCATAAAAATTCCCATCTTCCCCATAAGGCGTCAGATAAAACTGTGTCAGCACATGCATACTGATTGTTCTGGCAGTTGAATCAGAATTTGAAGAAGAATCAGAAGTAAGATTCATAACGTATTCCTGAAGCCCTTTCAGAAAGAAATGCCAGTCAGCAATATATTTCTCGTAGGTTTTCAGATTCGGTGTATCCAGCCATTTTTTGATCTTTACTTTAGAACGATCCGTTTTCGGACATTCATGTACCTGTAAGAAATATTGGAAAGAATAGTTTTCATAAAAACGTCCCAGAGGGAACATGCGGCAGATTCCGGGACGGAATGCATGAACCGTACACCGTCCGTCCGCATCAAGGAAAGAACAGGCCTCTTTGGTTCCAGTCATCTTCAGATTCGGAAGAATGATCCCGTCTGCCACATTCAGTTCCAGCGGACCGGCCAGGAGTTCATTCACTGGTTTTGACAGATTGATGGAAAGCCGGTACACATCCAGTGGATCAAGGACGATGGAACTTCCCATACCGTGACAGCAGGCGGAGCAACCGTCACAGCCTTTGCAGTCAGTCCTGGCCATATCGTTGCTGCTGTATAATTTCCCATCGGATATTTCATCCAGATTAATCTCTCTTAACATACTCATTACCTCATATCTGTGATTATAGTTTTTTGTATAGTCTTGTTAGATAAGTTGATTATAGTGTAATATAGAGAAAGATGCAAATAAAATAGAAGGGATGTGGACAGGTATGAAATTTTTCCATTTATCGGATCTGCATATCGGAAAGCAGCTTCATCGTTATAATTTAAAAGAAGATCAGCAGGTGATCTTAAAAGAGGTCATTGCCTATGCAAAAGAATTGCGTCCGGATGCAATTGTGATTGCCGGGGATATTTATGATAAGTCAGTTCCATCAGCGGAAGCAGTGACTATATTTGATGAGTTCCTGACGGAACTTTCAGAGATCACACCGGTAATTCCAATTCTGATCATCAGCGGAAATCATGATTCACCTGATCGTCTGAATTATGCTTCAGAGATTTTGAGACGGCATCATATTTATCTTGTGGGGAATGTTCCGGAGCAGCCGGAAGAGCATATTGAAAAAGTAACATTGCAGGATACATATGGAGAGGTAGATTTTTATCTGTTGCCATTTATGAAACCTGGATATGTAAGAAATGTTTTTGTTAACAATGTCCCAGAGACATATGCAGATGCTGTGAGAGAAATCATTAAACGAGAAAAGATAGATTATAATAATAAAAGAAATGTATTGGTTTCTCATCAGTTTTATGTGGGAGAAAAGGAAGGAAGTCCGGAAACCTGTGATTCGGAAGTATTTTCCGTAGGAGGGATTGATAATGTAGATATCGGGGCAGTGAAAGAATTTGATTATGTGGCGCTTGGACATCTTCATGGGGCACAGTACGTCAGCAGGCCAAAGATCCGGTATTGCGGTACGCTTTTGAAGTATTCTGTCAGTGAGAGCACGCAGACCAAAAGTCTTACTGTGGTGACTTTAAAAGAAAAAGGGGAGAAGCCGGAAATTGCATGCTATCCGCTGCATCCGCTCAGAGATGTCAGGAAGAAAAAAGGAACGCTGGAAGAAATTATAAAAGAAGCCGGTGAAGAAGAAAAAGAGGATTACATCAGTATTACGCTGACGGATGAGATCGATCCATATAAACCGAAAGAGCAGCTGGAACGGGTATTTTCCCATATATTAGAGATCCGGGTAGATAATCAGAGAACAAGAACCAAATTAAAAGAAATGGATGAAGAACTTGTTATGAAAGATCCGTTTACCTCTTTTTGTGAATTCTATAAGGAGATGCAGGGAAGAGAGATGAATACGCAGGAGGAGACAATCATGAAAGAAATCTTTGACAATGTGAAGGGAGTGGAGTAGATGAGACCGGTTAAGCTTATTATGTCAGCGTTCGGATCATATGCCGGCAGAACAGAGATTGATTTTACAGAGATTCCCAATGGACTGTTTCTGATCACAGGAGATACAGGTGCAGGTAAGACTACGATCTTTGATGCAATCACATATGCGTTGTATGACAGGACCAGCGGCGGCACCAGAGATGGAAATATGATGCGGAGCCAGTATGCGGATGAAGGAACGGATACTTATGTTGAGTACACGTTTATATATCAAAAGAAACAATATAAGGTACTAAGAAATCCGGAATATATGCGCCTGGGAAAAAGAAAATATGCAGACGGGTCACTGAGATATGTGAAGGAGACCCCAAAGGTAGAACTGACACTGCCGGATGGAAGTGTGTTCAAAGGAAAGAAGAGAGAGACGGATCAGAAAATCGTAGAAATTACAGGGCTGGATGCAGATCAGTTTACCCAGATTTCCATGATTGCACAGGGAGAATTTCTGAAGCTTCTGCTGGCTGAATCAAAAGAACGGAAAAAGATATTTTCCAGAATATTTCAGACACGCTTTTATTACAGAATACAGGAAGAATTGAAGAAACAGGCAGTACAGTTATATGTCAAACTGGAACAGAATCTGCAGGAAATGAAGCTTGAGATGGCCAGGACAGAGTATCCGGTGTGTGAGAACGGAAAAGAAACGGAGCTTAGCAGAAAATGGAAAGAAGTATCCGGACAGGATATTCCGGACAGAGACAGAATATCGGAGATACTAAAAGAAATCATCGGACAGGGAAGCCGATTGGAAAAGGCCTGCAAAAAAGAAGCAGACGGGGCACAGGTGCTTCTGGAAGATAAGAACCGTCTGCTGAAGGAAGCAGAACTTCTGGATCAGCTCTTTGATTCGTATGGACAGGTACTGAGCCATCTGAAAGAAAAAACAGCGGAAAAGGCAAAATATGAGCTTATGAAAGAGCAGATACAGTCCGGTAAGAGTGCAGAACGTGTCAGGACAGAGGAAAAGAGATATCTGGAAGAAGAAAAAAGGCTGACAGAGTTAAAAACACAGGATCACAGTCTTCAAAAGAAATTACAGGAATGCAGACAATTGTTGCAGGAACTTACAGAAGATCAGAAAGAGGCTGTGAAAGAAAAGACAGAAAAAGAGATTGTACTGACTGAGAAAAAAGTGCGGATACAGGATGCAATTTTGCAATATGAGAGTATTAATAAAAAGCAGGAAACTTTGAATAAACTTGCAGAAGAAATAAAAAAATATCTAAATCATGCAAGAATAATAAAAGAAAAGAATGAAATCCTGCAGAATAAGAATGAAGAAATAATTAAATTTCTAAAGCAATACGAAGATGTTGAGATATGCATAAATGAATGCAGAAATAAAAAACAACAGACAGAAGAAAAAATGCGGCAATATAAGGAACTGGACAGACAGGAAAACAGAAAAGAACAATTAAAGGAAGACTGCGAAAGAGCAAAGAAAGAAGCTGAATGTGAACAGAAGAATTATGAACATGCATGGGCGGAATATGAAATGAAGTATCAGAAGTTTCTGAAAGAACAGGCGGGAATACTGGCTTTGACACTGGAAGCAGGACAGCCTTGTCCGGTCTGTGGTTCCAGAGAACATCCTCAGATTACATTATTAAGTGACGAAGCACCGACACAGGCAGAAGTAGAATCTGCAAAGGAGGAAAGAGACAGGAAAGAAAAAACAAGAGATATAAAAGTCGCTGCATTCAGGGAATGTCTTGCAGGATACCAGGCAGCACAGGAAATCTGCCAGACGCTTCAAATGAACATAAAAGATGCGCCGGAAGACGGATTTAAGACTAACTGGAAAAAGATTATGCAAAATTTGGGACAGACGTTTGCAGAAACAGAAGAACAATTAAAACAACTGGAACAGATTTCCGAAAAATGTAAAGCATTAAAGAAGAATCAGGAACAGATTACGGAGCAGTCGGTGGAACTGGAAAGAAAAGAACGGGAAACGAACCAATGCCTGACGGAATCAAAGCTGGTATATACAAAAGTACAGGCTGAATATCAGACTGCGAAGGAGAAACTGCCATATGAGACCATAGAAGAAGCAGAAAAACATCTGGCACAGACAGTAGGAGCATTGGAGCAGTTGAGAAAGAATTATGAGACAGTGACCAGACGTCTGACAGAAATGCAAAATAAAGAAAAGGAACTGGAAGGACGTAGTAAGACCGTGAAGGCATCTGCTCTACAATCTCAGAAAGAAGCAGAGAAAAAGAAACTCCGTTATGAACAGGTAATGAAGGCACAGGGATTTGCGGATGAGGAGAGTTATCATAGGAAATGCATGAAGGAGACAGAACTGGAAGAAGCAGAACGGTGGACAGAAGCATATCAGAGAGAACTTCAGGAACTGGAAGCAAACAGAAAATTACTGGAACAGCAACTGAAGGGGAAAGAAAAGAAAGATATAGCGCAGATTAAACAGGAAATAAAAGAAGCATCTGAAGTGCTGGAGCAGATCCGAAGGGAATATATGAGGCTTCATAATATCAATGAAAAGAATAGAGAAATCAGGGAGAATCTGAGACGCAATTTTGAGAAGAACAGTGGACTGCAGAACCAGTATGAAATCATTGGTAATCTGAGTAAGACGGCGAATGGAAATCTGAGTGGAACTGCAAAACTGGACTTCGAGACTTATATCCAGAGGCAATATTTCCGGCAGATCATACGTGCCGCAAATAAGAGGCTGATCCGTATGACATCCGGCGAATTCATTCTGCAATGCAGAGATGTTGAAAAGCTGGGAAGCCAGGGACAGGCCGGACTGGAACTGGATGTGTATCATATGGCAACAGATACGATCAGAGATGTCAAAACCTTATCCGGCGGAGAATCTTTTATGGCAGCGCTGTCTATGGCATTGGGACTTTCTGATATAGTGCAGAATACAGCAGGTGCGATCCATCTGGATACGATGTTTATAGATGAAGGGTTCGGATCTCTGGATGATGCATCGAGAGATCAGGCAATTCGTGTACTGAATGATCTTGCGGATAAAGACAGACTGGTGGGAATTATTTCACATGTAAATGAACTGAAAGAACAGATCGATCATAAGCTTGTAGTGAAAAAGACGGACAAGGGAAGTTCTGTAAGCTGGTCGGTATAAGGACGGAAAATCTGTTATCGGATCCGTTATATACAGAGATAAAAACAGGGAAGCTGTTGCATGATACGCAAGCGTTAGCAACAGCTTCCCTGTTTTTATTCGTTTAATAGTTATTTATGTTCTTCCTGATATTTCAGAGAAGCTTCGATAAATCCTCTGAACAATGGATGCGGTCTGTTCGGTCTTGATTTTAATTCCGGATGTGCCTGTGTGGCGATGAACCAAGGATGTTCAGGAATTTCAATCATTTCAACAATCCTTCCATCCGGTGAGAGACCGGAGAGCTTCATGCCGTGAGAAGTAAGAGCCTCGCGGTAGTCATTATTGACCTCGTAACGATGACGGTGGCGCTCACTGATCTGATCTGTTCCGTACATTTCGTAAGCTTTGGATGTCTTATCAAGTACACAAGGATAAGCTCCAAGTCTTAAAGTTCCGCCGATATCTTCAATGCCAATCTGCTCTGGCATGATATGAATGACCGGATGAGTGGTGTTTGGATCAAGTTCTGCACTGTGAGCATCATTGTAACCGATGACATCTCTTGCAAATTCTACGATAGAAAGCTGCATTCCGAGGCAGAGACCTAAGAACGGTATATTGTGTGTACGTGCATATTTGATTGCCTCGATCTTTCCTTCGATACCACGGTTACCGAATCCGCCGGGAACCAGGATACCACTTACGTCACTAAATAATTCCTCGGCATTATCGGCAGTAACGGTTTCTGAATCGATCCATTTGATATTTACAGTAGCACGGCTGAAGATTCCACCGTGTTTTAATGCTTCTACAACACTGATGTAAGCATCATGAAGCTGAATATATTTACCAACCAAAGCAACTGTGACTTCGGTGTTTGGATTCTTAAGGTAGTCGACCATTTCTGTCCAGTCTTTTAAATCCGGTTTCGGGCAGTCGAGGTGGAGACATTCACATACAACACCTGCAAGATTCTCTTCTTCCATTGCAAGAGGAGCTTCATACAGATATTCTACATCCAGGTTCTGCAGTACATGATTAGACGGTACATTACAGAATAATGCGATTTTGTCTTTCAGTCCGACACCGAGTGGATATTCGGAACGGCATACCAGAATATCCGGCTGGATTCCCATTCCCTGAAGATCTTTAACGCTTGCCTGGGTAGGTTTTGTCTTCATTTCCTGAGAAGCCTTCAGATATGGAATCAGTGTGACATGAATCAGGATAACATTTTCACGTCCTTTTTCATGCTGGAACTGACGAATGGCTTCCAGGAAAGGCTGACTTTCGATGTCACCAACGGTTCCGCCGACTTCAATAATGGCAATTTCCGTATTCTCAGCGGCTGGATTGCGATAAAAACGGGATTTGATTTCATTTGTAATATGTGGGATAACCTGAACCGTTCCTCCGCCAAAATCTCCACGGCGTTCCTTCTGAAGAACAGACCAGTAAATCTTACCGGTTGTTACGTTGGAATTCTTGCTCAGACTTTCATCGATGAATCTTTCATAATGTCCAAGGTCAAGGTCGGTCTCAGCACCATCATCAGTTACAAATACTTCACCATGCTGTACAGGGTTCATAGTACCAGGGTCAATGTTGATGTATGGATCAAATTTCTGCATTGTAACTGTGTAACCACGAGCTTTCAGCAGACGTCCGAGAGATGCAGCTGTAATCCCCTTACCTAATCCAGATACTACACCGCCTGTAACGAATACGTATTTTACTGCCATAACTTCCTCCTTAAGTCAAAATTAGTTTCTCTGTTATATAAAGTGTTCAAAAAAATACTTTAAGATTATACACCTTTGTTATTAAAAAATACAGAGTTTTTTTCATATTTTGCTTCAAAAGTTGCCTGAATAGACAGCAATTTGAATTGTTTGATGTCTACAGACCCCGGCATAACAGATACATGAGCCTGACAGCCTTTTAATTTAGGAAGCTGTTCCATCGCAAGTTTTGCATCTTCACTGGTAGCAGCACTTACAGAAAGGGCAATCAGAACTTCATCGGTATGAAGGCGTGGATTGCGGCTTCCCAGATATTTTGTTTTCAGACTCTGGATTGGTTCGATCGCCTGTGGAGAGATGATTTTGATCTCATGTCCGATACCTGCAAGTTCTTTTAATGCATTCAAAAGAAGAGCAGAGCATGCGCCAAGAAGATCCGATGTCTTGCCTGTCACGATCGAGCCGTCTGGGAGTTCCAGTGCAGCTGCAGGCCCGCCTGTACGCTCGGATTCGGTGAGAGCCGCATCGACTACCGGACGGTCATGAACGGTAATATCTGCCTGGTTCATTAACATTTCTAATTTATAAGTTTCTTCTTCAGAGCATGCGCCGAGAAGAAGTCTTCTCCTGGATGCATAGTATCTGCGGATGATTTCCTGACAGGAAGCGTTTCTACATGCGTCATCATTGCAGATACAGTTGCCAGCCATATTTACCCCCATATCTGTTGGGGATTTGTAAGGACTTTCTCCGTAGATGCGCTGGAACATGGCATTTAATACAGGGAAAATCTCTACATCACGGTTATAGTTGATCGTTGTCTCACCATAGGCTTCCAGGTGGAACGGATCTATCATATTAATATCATTCAGGTCGGCCGTAGCTGCCTCGTAAGCCAGATTGACCGGATGTTTTAACGGAATATTCCAGATTGGAAATGTCTCAAATTTGGCGTAACCTGCTTTGATTCCGTGCTTGTGTTCATGATATAATTGTGACAGGCAGACAGCCATCTTTCCACTTCCAGGTCCCGGAGCAGTCACAACGACCAGAGGACGGCTTGTTTCTATATAATCATTTTTTCCGTAACCATCGTCACTTACGATAAAAGGTACATTTGTCGGATATCCGGGAATCAGGTAGTGACGGTACACTTTGATGCCAAGCTTTTCCAGACGGTTTTTGAATAATTCGGCACTTTCCTGTGCGTTATATTTGGTAATAACGACACTTCCGACATAGAGCCCAAGTCCCTGATAGATATGCATCAGGCGGAGTACATCGGAATCATACGTGATACCAAGGTCACCACGGATTTTATTCTTTTCAATATCTTCAGCGCTGATGACGATTACGATTTCGGCCTGATCGGACAGCTCGCATAACATACGGAGTTTGCTGTCAGGCTGGAATCCAGGAAGAACTCTGGAGGCATGGAAATCATCAAAAAGTTTGCCTCCGAATTCCAGATACAGTTTGTTGTCAAATTGTCCGATACGTTCACGGATATGTTCAGACTGCATCTTTAGGTATTTTTCATTATCGAATCCAATTTTCATAAGTACATTCCCTCATCTAAAATATATTTGATCTTTTATAGTGGAAAATCTGCCGGAACCGGCATAAGCATTTTCATTTCAAGTATACTACAACACATAGGAAGTTTACAATCTTTTCATAATGTTTTTATTGATTTCTAACATAGTGGTCTTTATAATAATTAGTTATACAGGAGGATTAAAATGGACAACCAGAATAATAAGAATAACAAGAATAATAAACAAGGTATTTCGTTTATTTTATTGGTCACAGTTATTACATCGATTCTTGTGGTTGCACTGTTCCAGTTTCAGGGAATGACCTCTGCAAAAGAGATTACTTATAATAAATTCCTGAAGATGGTAGATGACGGCAAGGTCAAAAAAGTAGAGATTCAGAGTGATAAGATCATGATTGTCACGAAGAAGGATAAGGACAGTGGAATTTCACAGGAATATTATACCGGAGTTGTGAATGATGACGAACTGACCAAGCGTCTGGAAAAAGCCGGTGTAGAATTTAATCAGGAGATTCCGGATACCACATCCGCGGTAGCAATGAACGTTATCTTAACATTCCTGCCAATCGCATTCTTTGTCGGAATGATCGTCTGGATGACAAAGCGTATGTCAAAAGGCGGCGGCATGATGGGAATCGGTAAGAGCAATGCCAAGATGTATGTAGAGAAGCAGACAGGTGTGACATTTAAAGATGTGGCCGGTCAGGATGAAGCAAAAGAGTCCTTACAGGAAGTAGTAGATTTTCTGCATAATCCCGGGAAATATACGAGTGTCGGTGCAAAGCTTCCGAAGGGAGCGTTGTTAGTCGGTCCTCCGGGAACCGGTAAGACACTTTTGGCGAAAGCAGTAGCCGGCGAAGCAAAGGTACCATTCTTCTCACTGAGCGGTTCAGCATTTGTGGAAATGTATGTCGGGGTAGGAGCATCCAGGGTACGTGATCTGTTTAAACAGGCTCAGCAGATGGCACCATGTATCATTTTCATTGATGAGATTGATGCAATCGGTAAGAGCCGTGACAGCCGTTATGGTGGTGGAAATGACGAGCGTGAGCAGACATTGAATGCCCTGCTTGCAGAGATGGATGGATTCGATTCTTCGAAAGGCCTTGTTATTTTAGCAGCGACAAACCGTCCGGAAGTATTAGATAAGGCACTTCTCAGACCGGGCCGTTTTGACAGACGAGTTATCGTAGAACGCCCTGACTTAAAGGGCCGTGTGGAGACATTAAAAGTACATGCAAAGAATGTCAAGATGGACGAGACAGTTAATTTTGACGAAATTGCCCTGGCAACTTCCGGTGCCGTAGGTTCTGATCTTGCAAATATGATTAACGAGGCCGCCCTTGCAGCAGTTAAAGCTGGAAGAGAAGCAGTATCTCAGAAAGACCTGTTAGAGGCAGTAGAAGTTGTTATTGCCGGAAAAGAAAAGAAAGACCGTATTCTTGGTGAGGAAGAAAAGAAAATCGTTTCTTATCATGAAGTTGGTCATGCTATGGCAATTGCTGTGCAGAAGAATACAGAACCAGTACAGAAGATTACGATTGTTCCAAGAACAATGGGTGCACTGGGTTACACCATGCAGGTTCCTGAAGAAGAAAAATATCTGATGAGCAAAGAGCAGATGCTCAGCGAATTAGTTACACTTTTTGGTGGACGTGCGGCCGAGGAAGTTGTATTTAATTCTGTTACAACAGGAGCTTCTAATGATATCGAGCGTGCGACCCAGATTGCAAGAGCGATGGTAACACAGTACGGTATGTCTGAAAGATTTGGACTTATGGGACTGGAGTCTGTACAGAACCGTTATCTTGATGGACGTGCAGTGATGAATTGTTCCGATGCAACAGGTGCACTCATCGATGAAGAAGTAAAAGAAATGCTCAAAGTGGCTTACGATAAGGCGAAAAAGATTATTGAAGACCACAGAGAAGTTATGGACGAGATTGCAGAATTCCTGATTGAAAAAGAGACAATTACCGGTAAAGAATTCATGGAAATTTACAATAAATCTTTAAAGAAAGATGAACTGGAAAGTGTTGAAGCGAATGTTGAAGAGGATAAGGAGAAAACAGAATTATCCGAAGCAGAAACGGTATCAGAAGAATCTTCATTAAAAGATGCGGAAAGTCAGGATGCACAGAAAGTTACCGAAAAGAAAGACAGTGAGCAAACAAAACAGGAAGAGTAAATTATGTTTGATATTCAGGAAGAACTGAAAAAACTCCCGGCAAAGCCGGGGGTATATCTGATGCATAATGCACAGGATGAGATTATCTATGTCGGTAAGGCAAGAATCCTTAAGAACCGTGTGCGTCAGTATTTTCAGAGTAGTTATAATAAGAGTGTAAAAATCCAGCACATGGTTTCTCACATCGCTTATTTTGAATATATCATCACAGACTCGGAGCTTGAGGCTCTGGTTTTGGAATGTAATCTGATTAAAGAACACCGTCCACATTACAATACGATGCTGAAGGATGACAAGAGTTATCCATATATTCGTGTCACAGTGCAGGAAGATTATCCGAGAATTTTATTTTGCCGTCAGGTGAAAAGGGATAAATCGAAATATTTCGGTCCGTATACGAGTGCGGGGGCGGTGAAGGATACAATTGAACTAATGAGAAAAGTATACAAAATACGGAGCTGCAGCCGGTCATTGCCTAAAGAGATAGGGAAGGACCG
>ERZ772818.3303-NODE-3303-length-11140-cov-5.695805_pt1 | contig 11140 bp, 8 predicted proteins | sample MGYA00580837_ERZ772818 | MGnify/ENA primary metagenome ERZ772818 (study PRJEB29015, sample SAMEA2737671) | human gut metagenome | biome: human gut; feature: human-associated habitat; material: faeces | place: China | collected 2012 ...
TATACCCCTTAGAGGCACAAAAACTTTCAATTCCACACAAAAACCTATTATCCAGTAACTATTAATAAATCCCCTGATTATCATGCAGGGGATTTTTGTTATGTTTAATATCTGATATTTAATTTTAAGATTTACTCTTCGTCTTCAAATTCTCCATTTTCATCAACTTCTGGTAATTCCTCACCTAAACTATCTTGAAAAGCCTTTTCAAAATTAGCTCTAACCTTTTTCTCTACATCATCTAATATGTCAGGATTTTCTTTTAAGAATTTCTTAACATTTTCTCTACCTTGTCCAATTCTATCTCCGTTATAGCTAAACCATGAACCACTCTTTTCTATAATATCCATGTTTACTGCCATATCTAGAATATTTCCAGCTTTTGAAATTCCTTCTCCATAGACTATATCAAACTCAGCTTCTCTAAATGGTGGAGCGACTTTATTTTTAATAACTTTTACTCTAACTCTATTTCCTTTAACTTCTCCATCTTGTTTGATATTTTCTATTTTTCTTATATCAAGTCTTACTGATGCATAAAATTTTAATGCTCTACCACCTGTTGTTGTTTCTGGATTTCCAAACATTACTCCTATTTTTTCTCTTAATTGGTTGATAAATATTAATACTGTTTTTGTTTTATTTATTGCACCTGCTAATTTTCTTAATGCTTGTGACATTAATCTTGCTTGAAGACCCATATGAGAATCTCCCATATCTCCATCAATTTCTGCTTTTGGAACTAATGCTGCAACAGAGTCTACTACTATTACATCTAATGCTCCACTTCTTATTAAACTTTCAGTTATTTCTAATGCTTGTTCTCCTGTATCTGGTTGAGATACTATTAAATTATCTATATCTACACCTAATTTTTTTGCATATACTGGGTCTAATGCATGCTCTGCATCTATAAATGCTGCTTCTCCACCCATTTTTTGTGCTTCTGCTACAACATGTAATGCAAGTGTTGTTTTACCTGATGATTCAGGTCCAAATACTTCTATAATTCTTCCTCTTGGAACTCCACCTATACCTAATGCCATGTCTAGGCTTAATGCTCCTGTTGGAATTGCTTCTATTTCCATTGCTTTAAATTCTCCAAGTTTCATTACTGAACCTTTTCCGAATTGTTTTTCAATTTGGCTCATTGCTGCTTCTAGAGCTTTTTTCTTTTCTGTATTTTCTGCCATTGTTCTTTCCTCCTTAATATTGAACTTCTGTTTGATATATTCTTTATATCACTAAACAATTGTTTTGTCAATATCTTTTTTAAATTTTTTTATTTATGCCAATCTTTTATATTGTAAAATTGATAAAACCAGTTTGGTTCTAGTGTTCCAGCTAATTCAGTACTATATGCAACTGTATATTTATTATTGTACAAACTTAAATATGGCATTTCATTTTTATATATTTCACCTAATCTTTTATAGTCTTGTTTTAACTTTTCTTCATCATTTATATTTTTAACTTCATTCATGATATTTGTAACTTCTTCATTTGAATAATTTGCTAAATTATTATCTCCAAAAAATGTTGATAAATCTGGACTTATTGATAAATTCATACTACATAAAATCATATCATAATTTTTATTTGTTAAATAGCTCTGATATTGACTATCATTTGCTTTGATCAAATTTATTCTAAATCCTTGATTTTCTAATTGTGTTTTTATATTTTTTGCTACTAGTACTTTATTTTCATCAGTTGATTTTACAACAAAATTTAAAGATATTCTTTGTGTTCTGTAATTCACTATTTTTTGCCAATACTTGTATTTATAACTCCACCCGTTCATTTACTAATATTTGTTTTGCTTGTTCTAGATTATATCCTGCGCTAGCATCTTGCTCTTGATATATCCATGTTCCATAATCTAATGGAAAACTTGATGTATAATAATTATCTCCATATACACTAGATACAATATTCGATTTATCTATTGAATAGCAAATTGCTTTTCTTACATTTAATTGTGATAATATTTCTCCTTGTGTATTAAATGTTATAAAATCATGTTCTCTGCCCTTCATTTCTTTTGCTTGATATCCGATTGTTCCTATATATTCTTTTAAATTACTATTTTGCGTGCTTATTAAATCTATTGCTCCTGTTTTAAATGAGTTATATAGTTCTCCTACACTTGAATATGTTGATATTGTTATTTTATCTAGCTTTAATTTATCGTAATCTTGATTATATTCATTTTTGGATAAAATTAATGTTGAATCCTGAACCTCACTTACTTTATACATTCCAGTTCCTACTGGCACTATATCTGGGCTAAAAACTTTATCACTATAAAATTTACTTGACAATATTGGAAATGTTAAATTATATTCAAAAAATGGAACTTCTTGATCTAATGTAATTCTAACTGTTGTAGAATCAATAACTTCTACTGTTATTACATTTTTCACATTAGAAGAATATATTGTATCTGAGTCTTTTAATCTATCTATTGTAAATTTTACATCATCTGCTGTAAATTTTTGTCCATCTGACCACTTTTTATCATCTCTTAATTTTATTAGATATGTTGTTTCATTTTGTTTTGCCCATTCTTTTGCCAGACATGTTTCTAGTTTATACTCTTTTGTTAATGTCATTAATGGTTCAAATATTATTTTCGATACATCTTGTATATTTTTATTTTTACTTAATATTGGGTTTATACTGTCAAATGATGCTACTCCTAGTTTTAATTCCGTTACTTCTGGTGTTTCTTCTTGACTTATTTCATATTTTATATCATCTTTTTTTTGCTCGTCTTTTTTTATTTTTACAATCGCAAATATCATTATTGCTATTGCAAATATAATGAATATATATTTAAAATAGTTTGATTTCATTTTACACCTCTATTTCTGGTAATATAATACATTATTTTTTATTTTTTTTCAAGCTTTCTTTTTTCTTTTTATTTAAATTGATTTCTCTTTCTATCTTCCTTTGTTTTTTCAAATTATATTTTCCATAATTTTTCCTCCTTAATTATACTAAATTTTTTTGCAGACCACAATACCGTTTAGTAAATATTTATTACTTCATGTAATTTTTTGACAATAGCAGACTATAAAAAACTAGTATTAAATATATGTAATGTCGGGGAAAATTTTTAGATTTAAATTTAAAAAATTAGAATTTTGATAAAATAATTTTGTTTTTCATTTTTATAATTTAATTTGATTTGAATTCAAAAAATTAGTCATGCAATTGTCAAATAAATTGCATGACATTATATTAACATGGTTTTAACAAAAAATCAAGAAAAATCGTTCGACATCTTTCGACACATTGTACTTTTAATTATATAAGTTACTAGATAATAGAAATCACATTATAAAATAATGTAGTAAACATACATAAAACAACACCACAAATTGTTGGAATTGCAAATGAAATCAATGTCCACTTCAAACTACCAGTTTCCTTTTTAACAGTAAGCAAAGTTGTAGCACAAGGAAAATGTAAAATTGTAAAAAGCATAACATTCATAGCAGTAAGCATAGTCCATCCATTTTGAATTAAAATTTGACCGATTTGTATTGTATCCTCAATATTTACCAATGTTCCACCCTTCAAATAGCACATTAAAATTATTGGTAAAACTATTTCATTTGCTGGAATTCCTAAAATAAAGGCAGTTAAAATATATCCATCTAATCCCATAAGTTTAGCAAATGGATTTAAAAAATTAGCAATTATTGAAAGTAAACTTTCACCATTAATTCCAACATTTGCCATAAGCCATATCACAAGACCTGCTGGAGCTGCAACTGATATTGCTCTACCTAAAACAAATAATGTTCTGTCAAATATTGAACGTACTAATATTTTTCCAAATTGTGGTTTTCTATATGGTGGCAATTCCAAAACCATTGAAGATGGCATTCCTTTTAATATTGTTTTTGATAATATTTTTGATATTACAAGTGTTAAAAATATTCCAAATATTATCACAACTATTACAGCAAATGTTGATAATATCGATGCTAAAAATCCGTTTCCACCTGCAAATGCTCCTGCTATAAATATTGTCGCTATTGTTATTAAAAATGGAAATCTTCCATTACATGGTACAAAATTATTTGTTAATATTGCAATTATTCTTTCTCTTGGTGAATCTATTATTCTACACCCAGTTACACCACAAGCATTACAGCCAAATCCCATGCACATTGTAATCATTTGTTTTCCGCTACAACAAGCTTTTTTAAAAAAGCCATCCATATTAAATGCAATTCTTGGAAGATAGCCTAAATCTTCTAAGATTGTAAACAGTGGAAAAAATATAGCCATTGGTGGCAACATTACAGCAATTATCCAAGTTAATGTTTTATACACACCATTTATTAACATATCTGAAAGCCAAGCTGGGCTATGTATATAATTTGCAAAATATACTAGTTTATCTTGGAACCAATTGAATACATTAAATAAAAATTCTGATGGGTAGTTTGCCCCCACTATGGTTATCCAAAAAATTATACCTAAAAACAATATCATTATTGGAATTCCAAATGTTTTTGATGTTAAAATTTTGTCTATTTTTAAATCTCTTTCTCTATAATTTTCATTTTCAAAAGTGCAAACTTCTCTTGCTGTTTCTTCTGCTTTTTTCATAATGTCTGCAACTATTTTATCCTTGAAATTTTTTGATGTTATATCCTTTTTTTCTACATTTTGCTTAGCTTCAATTACCGCTTGTTCTATTTCTTGTTCTTCTAAATTTAACTCTAAATTTTCTTGAATTGAATTCAATATTTTCTTTTCACCATCTATTAATTTTATAGCAATCCACCTATACAATCTTTCTGATATATTTCTTTTTTCTTCAACTATTGTATCACTCTCAATATTTCTCTTTTCTGAATATTCTTTTATATTTGTATCCATCTTAAAAGTTTCTGCTACTTTTTTAAGATTTTCCTCTATTTCTGGTTCATATTTGACTTCATTTGCATATGGATGTATTTCTCCTTCGCAAACTTTGTATATTGTGTTCTTTAAATTTTCTAGTGTTTTCTTATCTCTTGCAACTGTTCCAACAACAGGTACCCCTAATAATTTTTCCAATTTTTTTAAATCAATTTTTATTTTTTTCTTTTCTGCTTCATCTAATAAATTCACACAAACTATTATATTTTCTGTAATTTCCATAATTTGAAAAACTAAGTTCAAATTTCTTTCTAAACATGTACCATCAACTACAATTACTGTTGCATCTGGATTTCCAAAGCATATGTAATCTCTTGCAATTTCTTCTTCTTCTGAATTTGACATTATTGAATATGTACCTGGAATATCTACAAATGTGAATTCTTTGTTATTGATTATTGCTTCACCAGTTGCATTTGCTACTGTTTTTCCTGTCCAGTTTCCTGTATGTTGATGCATTCCCGTTAGATTGTTGAATATTGTTGATTTTCCTACATTTGGGTTTCCTGCTAATGCTACTGTGTATGTATTTTTCACAAGCTCACCACCTTAAATTTTATTATTACAATATATGTTCTGGTTCTGAGTTTATGCTTTTTTATATTTTATTCTATTGCATTAAAAAAAGCTTAGTTTATGGCAAACTAAACTTAACTAAAATTTTCTAACTTATATTTTACCTCTTCTGTTGAAGCCAAATGTAAAACATTATTTGCAAGCTTTTTGCATTCTTCAAAATTTAAACCTGTAATTAGCTTTCTAACACTCAAAATCTTATTAGCATTCATAGAAAATTCATCAAGGCCAAGACCAACAAGCAAAGGAATAAACTTCACATCACCAGCCGCTTCTCCACACATACCACATAAAATTCCATTTTTATGAGCACCATCAATTGCAGATTTAATCAATCTAATAACAGCGGGATTATAATGAGAATACAAATTAGTAAGTTTTTCATTCCCTCTTTCAACAGCAATAGTATATTGAATTAAATCATTTGTCCCTATACTAAAAAAATCGCACTCTTTTGCAAGCTCATCAGCCATTATAGCAGAAGAAGGTATTTCAATCATAATTCCAACTTCTATATTTTCATTAAACTTTATATTTTTTGAATTCAATTCTTTTTTTACTTCTTCAATAATTTCTTTTGACTTTCGTAACTCATCAACTGATGAAATCATAGGAAACATTATTGAAACATTTCCATAACTACTTGCTCTTAAAATTGCTCTAAGTTGAACTTTAAATAAATCAACATTATCTAAATAAATACGTATTGCTCTATAACCTAAAAATGGATTTTCCTCCTTTGGAAGTTTCATATATTTTAAATCCTTGTCCCCACCAATGTCTAATGTTCTAATAACAAGTCTTTTATTTTCTAGACTTTCAGCAATCTTTTTATATGCAATAAATTGTTCATCTTCTGATGGGAAATCTATTGCATCCATATACAAAAATTCACTTCTTAATAATCCAACACCCTCTGCTGTATTATCAATTACAATTTGTATATCTTGTGGTCCTCCAATATTGGCTAAAAGTTCAACTTGATGTCCATCTTTGGTAATAGTTTTTTCATTTTTATATTTTTCTAATTCTAATTTTTCTTGTTTTAAACTCTCCTGATTTTTGGTAAGTTCTTCAATCTTTTCTTGCTTTGGATTTAAAAATATTTCCCCTGTTTTTCCATTTAAAGCAATGTAATCACTTTCTTTTATGTTTTCAAAAATATGCTTTATTCCAACAATTGCTGGTATCTCATTAGTTCTAGCAATTATAGCCATATGTGAATTAACACCACCAATCTCTGTGATAATTCCTGAAATATTTTTTAAATTCATTTTTGCAGTATCTGATGTTGATAATTCTTTTGCAACAAGTATTGTGTTTTTTGGTAATTTTGATAAATCAATTTCTTTTATATTTAACATTTTTGATAATATTCTTTTTTTCATATCTTCTATATCTCTACTTCTTGCAGACATATATGGATCATCCATTTCCTCAAATGTTTTTATTATTTTATTTAGTCCAGTTTCTACTGCATATAAGCTATTACATTTTTCTTGTTCTATTATTTTTATAATCTCTTCTGTTAAATTTGGGTCTTGTAATATCATTAAATATGCTTGCATTATTTCTTTTTCTGTCCCTGATATATTTTGTATTAAATCTTCTATTTCATTTTCTACTTCTTTTATTGCATTATAAACAAGTTGCTTTTCTGCTAATATATCTTCAATTTTTTGTTTTTCTATTTTTAGTTCATTTTCTTTTAAAATTACGACTTTTCCTAGTCCGATTCCATCTGAAACTCCTTTTCCAACAAGCATATAATTACCCTCCAATATTATTTTCTAAAAAATTCTTTACATCCTCTAATGCCATCTCTTCATTCTCTCCCTCACATATAATCTCCAACTCTGTTTTATTCTTTATCCCAGCAGACATAATCATAAGAGGAGACCTAGCATCAATTAACTTTCCATTAGCAATTAAATTAATAGTACACTTATACTTCATAGCAAGTTTTGCTAGTTCAGTTGCAGGCCTTGCATGAAGACCTGTTTCATTTTCAATAACAACATTTGCTTTTTTCATTCTTATTTCTCCTCCCAAACATTTTTCTTCCAAGCAGCCATAATTCCCATTGCAACAAATGAACCTGCTGCAAGAGCTACAACATACCAAGCCCAATTACCAATCAAAGGCAAGACAAAAATTCCACCATGAGGAGCCATTAAAGTACAATTAAAAGCCATTGACAATGCCCCTGAAACAGCTGAACCAATTACACAAGAAACAAGTACACGAAGTGGATCTGCTGATGCAAATGGAATTGCTCCCTCTGATATAAATGACAATCCCATAACGTAATTTAGTAAACCTGCTTGTCTCTCCTTTTTAGGCAATTTTTTTGGAAAGAATGTTGCTAAAAGAGCTATTGCAAGTGGTGCAACCATTCCACCAATCATAACTGCTGCCATTATCTCATAATGGCCCTCTGCCAACATTCCTGTTCCAAAAGTATATGCAGCCTTATTTACTGGTCCACCTAAGTCAACAGACATCATACCTGCAAGTATTGCTCCTAAAATCACTTTGTTGACTTCACTCATTGATGATAAGAAATTATTTAATCCTGTATTTATTGCTGATACAAATGGATTTATCAATAACATTATTATTCCAATTAATAATACACCTGCAACTGGATAAATTAAAATAGTTCTTATTCCTTCTAGGCTTTTTGGCATAAAACTAAATAATTTTTTCAAAAATAAAACCACGTATCCACCTATAAAACCTGCAAGTAATGCACCTAAAAATCCTGAACTTACTAGCACTTCTTCTGGGTTTCCAAGTGATGTAAAAGTTGTTCCTGCTTTACTTATTGCTCCACCAACAAATCCTACAACAAGCCCAGGTCTATCTGCAATACTCATTGCTATATAACCTGATAAAATTACTAACATAAAGTCAAATGCCATTCCACCTATTGTTTTAAAGAATGCTGCAACTGGCGTATTCATACCAAAATTTGATGGGTCTATTGAATAGTCATCTAATAAAAATGCTATTGCAATTAAAATTCCTCCACCTACAACAAATGGTAACATATGTGTTACACCATTCATTAAATGATTATATAAATTTCCTTTTGGCTTTTCCATTTCTACATTTTCTCTTTTATTTCCTTGATGATGATAAATTGGAATATCATTTTCAGAATATAATGCTTTTTCTATTAATTCTTTTGGTTTGTGAATTCCTTCTGATACGCTTGTTCTTAGAACTCTTTTGCCGTCAAATCTTGATAAATCAACTTTTACATCTGCTGCTATTATTATTGCTTTTGCATTTTGAATTTCTTCATCTGTAAACTTATTTTTTGTTCCAGATTGACCTTGTGTTTCTACTTTTATTGGATGCCCTAGTTCTTTTCCCATTTGTTCTAGACTTTCTGCTGCCATATAAGTATGTGCTATTCCTGTTGGACATGCTGTAATTCCTAATAATTCATAGCCTTTATTCATTTTGGTTGATGCACTTTCTTTATCTTTATTATTTTCTGATTTATTATTTGATTTTTCATCATCTGCTTCATCTATTATCTTCAAAAATTCTTCCTTTGTTTTTGCTTTTAATAAGTCTTTTCTAAATTTTTCATTCATTAATAGAGCTGATAATCTGCTTAAAACTTCAAGATGTAAGTTATCTTTACTATTTGGTGCTGCAATTAAAAATAATAATTTTACTGGTTTTCCATCTAATGACTCAAAATCAACTCCATCTGGTATTACCATTGCTGCAAGCCCTGGTTCTGAAATAACTCCCCCTTTTCCATGTGGTATTGCTATTCCTTCTCCAACACCTGTTGAACCTTCTTCTTCTCTTTTTATTACTAGTTTTAAATATTCTTCTTTATTATTTATGTTTCCATTTTGTTCCATAAGTTCAACTGCTTGTTCTATTACATCTTTTTTATTTGATGCTTTAACATTTAAGTCTATTGATTCTTTTGTGAGTAAATCTGTAATTTTCATAATTTTACCCTCTTTTTTTATATTTAGGTTTTTAAGGAATGCCTATAAACCTCTTCAATTTTCTTCTTTGTTGCTAAAAATATAGTATTTGTTGTTGCGGTTGCTGCTGCAACTCCCAATTGAAGTGCCTTTTCATAATTATTAAACATTTCATGTCCTGCTAAAAATCCTGCAACCATTGAATCACCTGCTCCAACAGTATTTATAGCATCTTTTACATTTAATGCTTTAATTTTATATGAATATCCATTTTCATCTAAAAGTACTGCTCCATCACTTCCCATTGAAACAATAACATTTTGTGCACCTTTTTCTTTCAACTGTTTTGCATATTCTAATGCTTCGTCTTGATTTGATATTTTGATACCAAAAATTTCTTCTAATTCTTGTTGATTTGGTTTTATTAAATATGGTTTATGTTTTAAAGTTTTAATTAACAATTCTCCTGTTGAATCAACTACTATTTTGATATTTTTATTTTTTACTTTTTGACAAATTTTTTCATATATATCATTTGGTACACCATTTGGTACACTTCCTGATAATATCAAAATATCTTCATTTTTTATTTTTTCCAATTTTTTATATAATAATTCAAGATATTTTTGCTCTATATATGGTCCTTTTGCATTTATTGCTGTTTCTTGATTTTCTTCTAATATTTTCACATTTATTCTTGAATTATCATTTTCTATTTCTATAAAATCTGTTTCTACTCCATATTTTTGTATTTGTTTTTCTATTTCTTTTCCTACAAATCCTGATATAAATCCCATTGCTGTTGTTTCTTGTCCTAATGTTTTTAATACTATTGATACATTTATTCCTTTTCCACCTGGAAAAATATATTCTTCTTGACTTTTATTTATTTTTCCTGTTTTTAAGTTTTGGGCTTTTATTACATAGTCTAGCGCTGGATTGAATGTTATCGTGTATATCATTTTTTCTCCTTTCGAGACACATATAGTAATATATTTTTGTCTCATTTTGCGTTCTCAACTTGCCATTTTATTTTTGCTTTATTTTTTCTTTTGTTTTAAATATTTCCAAAAAATAAAAATAATATTCACTTAATAGTAAATTAAGTTTATTATCAATTTGATACCAATCTTTTTACTAATCTATTGACAAAATATTTCATAAATTGATATACTTTAAACACATTATTAATAGGAGGATAATATAATGAAAATTATAGATTGGTTTAAAAATTTATTAAAAAAAACAAGTCGCAAAGACTATATGTTAAGTGATGTTAATTCATCTGTTAATAATTCAAAAAGTAATAAAGATTTTGTAACTAAAATAGATGTAAATGGTATAAAAACAGAAAAAACAAGAGAAGATATTTTGAAATCATTAAGAGAAGATATAATAGTTGAAGATCTTTCAGAAGAATATAACTATTCTAAATTTAGTGATGAATATATAAAAGACAATTATGATTCTAATTCTATTTTGTCTGATGAAGATAAGACTGCTTTGAGTTGCTTGTATGGTGCAATAAAAAATGGTAATTCAGAGTTATTTTTACATAACGGAATGAAATACGATGATAATTCAAAATTGTTATCAGAAAATAAAATAAATAACTTTTTAAAACAGAATCCTAACAATATAGTTGTTCTAATAAATCT
>ERZ772818.3309-NODE-3309-length-11121-cov-3.143051_pt1 | contig 11121 bp, 9 predicted proteins | sample MGYA00580837_ERZ772818 | MGnify/ENA primary metagenome ERZ772818 (study PRJEB29015, sample SAMEA2737671) | human gut metagenome | biome: human gut; feature: human-associated habitat; material: faeces | place: China | collected 2012 ...
GAACGCCCGACCGGTGGTGTCTGACGAGCTTGCGAGGAGTTCCGCCGGTCAGTGATAGAAAAAGTTAGACGACCGACAGAAGCGACCGGGTCACCAATTCCGATCACCGGAGACGAATAAGTACCGAATAATTCTACCGTTTTTTGGTTACGACGGTTTAGACATAGTTTTTGAAAGCGTTGTAACTATGTAAACGGTACGCTTTAATTCGGTTTATGATACCATGTTCCGCTCCTGACCGGTGGCCTTAAAAAAGGATTCGCAGGGTCCGGAAGACTTTATGGATTTTACAAATTGCTTTCTTGTTTCCCCGCCAACTGTCCGCAGGCGGCGTCGATGTCTTTCCCTTTGCTGCGGCGTACGTTGACCACCATGTTACATCCTTCCAGAAACCGGATGAAGGCATCCCGGTTTTTGTCCGGACTGTGTTGAAAACCAGAACCTTCCACATTGTTGTATTCGATGATATTGATCTTGATCGGGAATTGGCGGCAATAGAGGGCCAAAGCTTTTGCATCTTCGAGGCTGTCGTTGATATCTTTCAGAAGCAAATACTCGAAAGTCGGACGGGTTCCTGTTTTTTCGACGAAATATTTCAGGCTTCCTGCAATCTCACTCAAAGGATAGGCTTTATTCACCGGCATAAGGAAAGTGCGGGTGGTTTCTTTCGCTGCATGTAGCGAAAGCGCCAGATTAAAACGCACTCCATCGTCTGCCAATTGCCTGATTTTTTCCGGGATACCGGCTGTAGATACCGTAATCCGGTAGGGTGACATGGCTAATCCGTCCTGGGCCGTAATCCGTTCTATCGCTCTGAGGACCTGCTCGTAATTCAGTAAAGGTTCGCCCATTCCCATGAAAACGATATTGCTCAATGGTTGCCCCTGGGCTTCCGCTGCCTGCTGTGCACGGACCACCTGTTCGAAAATTTCGCCGGCCGTTAAATTACGTTTAAAACCCAGGGTACCGGTTGCACAGAATTTGCACCCCAGCTGACAACCCACTTGTGAAGATACACAGACCGTGAATTTTTGATTTCCGGGAATCAGTACGCTCTCGACGATTTCGCCGTCGGTCAGCCGCCAGGCTGTTTTTTCGGTGCCGTCGCTGGCTGTCTGCACCTGCTGCGGAAAGAGGGAATCGAAGAAATAATGCCGGCTTAATAATTCCCGGGTAGCCTTCGATAAGTTGCTCATCTCTGCGAAATCCGTCACCCCTCTTTGCCAGATCCATTGCCAGATCTGTTTTGCACGGAAAGCCTTCTCGCCTTGTGCGGTTAAAAAGTCGCTTAAATCCCGTAAAGATTCTTCTCTGATATTTTTTTTGTTACTTGTATCGGCCATAATCTCGTTATTATATAAAATCAAAATCTCTCACCTCACAAAGGTATCGTATTTTGCTATATTCTTCTCCTTCAGCCTTCCAAATCTTTTCTTCCTGTTCTTTTTTCTGTCCCGGTTTTTTCTTTTCCTCTCTCCTGTTAAAATAAAGTGAAAATCAGATAAAGAACGGATTTAATTATATATTTGCACTTATCTTAGCTTGAAAGTTATAATAACTTAGGAAAAAGGTTATTTTTCGTTAAGAAATTTAAGTTGGGATAGTGTGGTAGTTATAATTTAAAACAAATACTATAGAATAAAACACATGAAGAAACTATTGATTATTGCTCTTGCTCTGCTTTCGGTGTCTATTGTCAGGGCTGATGAAGGAATGTGGTTGTTGTCGAAATTAAAACCACTGAACATTGAGAAAATGCAACAGATGGGATTTAAACTGACTGCAGAAGATATCTACGATGTCAATAAACCCGGTATCAAAGATGCTATCGTCGGTTTAGGCAATGCCGGCCGTCCTTTCCGTCATTTTTGTTCGGGAGAGATTATTTCTCCCAATGGGTTGATGCTGACCAATCATCACTGTGGTTTCAGTGCTATCCAATCTCATTCTTCTGTCGAGCACGACTATCTGGCCGATGGTTTCTGGGCTTACAAAATGGAAGATGAGCTCACCAATCCCGGCGTGACCGCTTCTATTCTGGAACGGATGGAAGACGTAACCGACCGTATCGCTCCTTTCTTAAAAGACGATATGAGCGAAATGGACCGCGGCGCTATCATCGACAGTATATCTGCAGTGATTGTGAAGGAAGCTGTGGCTGGAACGAAATTAAGCGGACAGGTTCAGCCGATGTTCGAAGGAAACCAATTCTTCCTGTTCCTTTACACTATCTACAAAGACGTACGTTTGGTTGGTGCCCCTCCTCAGAGCATGGGAAAATTCGGTGGAGATACCGATAACTGGATGTGGCCCCGTCATACTGCCGACTTTTCTATGTTCCGTATTTACACCGCTCCTGACGGTAGCCCTGCCGAATACTCCAAAGATAATGTACCCTTAAAACCCAAACATTACCTGCCCGTATCTGCAAAAGGCGTGAAAGACGGTGATTTTGCCATGATTATGGGATTCCCCGGAACTACCGACCGCTATACCACCAGTTTCGGATTACAGAATACGATGGATGTGACCAACGATATCCGTTACAAAGTACGTACGGTAAAATTGGAGGTTATGCGCGAAGAAATGGCTAAGAGTCCGAAAACCCGGATTCAATATGCTTCTAAATATGCCAGTTGTGCCAACTACTGGAAATATTCCTTCGAGCAGAATAAAGCGCTCAAAAACCTGAACACCAAAGGCAACAAAGAAGCCATCGAAAGAGAGTTTACCGCTTGGGTAAATGCCGATCCGGCCCGCAAAGCCACTTACGGCGAAGTACTGCCGATGATTTGCCAGGGATACGAAGATATTAAAGAATATTCCGTAGCTACGGCTTATGCGCAGGAAGCCCTGGCCGGACCCGAAGCTCATTTGTTCGCTTACCGTAGCGGAAGAATGATCGAAGATCTTTGTGATAAAGAAATCCCCGCCGGAGAAAAAACAGAGATTAAAGAAGCTTTGAAAGATATGGCTAAAGCTTTTTTCAAAGACTATAATGCCGATCTCGATACAAAATTATTCGCTGCATTGTTTAAAATATACAACGACAATGTCGATCCCGATCTTTACCCCGAAGTTATCGATCTGGTCAACAAAAAATACAAAGGCAATTACGATAAGTTCGCTGCCGGATTGCAGCAGAAATCCATCTTCATGGACGAAGCTGCTTTCAACGCATTTCTCGACAAACCCGATTGTAAACAATTGGCCAAAGACCCGGTATATATTGCCGGTAAATCTTTCTATGAGATTTGGATCAAACTGACCGCCTACAGTGGTGAAATGCAGGAAAAAATTTCCAAAGGAGACCGTCTTTTCGTGAGGGGATTGATGGAAATGCAGCCCGATAAAGCCTGGGCTCCCAATGCCAACTCTACGATTCGCCTGACCTATGGTAAAGTTGGTAGCTACAAACCGCGGGATGCTGTTTTCTATGATTACTACACCACCCTTACCGGTGTGATCGAAAAAGAAGGGCCCAAAGGTGGGGAGTTCGAAGTACCCGACCGGCTGAAAGAACTGTATGCTCAGCAGGATTTCGCTCCTTACGGGACCGATAAGTTGAGTGTCAACTTCATCACAGATAACGACATCACCGGAGGTAACAGCGGTTCCGGTGTCATCAACGCCGAAGGACATCTGATCGGTACTGCCTTCGACGGTAACTCCGAAGCCATGTCCGGAGACATCGATTTTGAAGAAAATCTGCAACGGTGTATCAATCTCGACACTCGTTATTTCCTCTGGATTGTAGATAAATATGCCGGAGCTAAGAACCTGATCAACGAGATGACTATTATAAAATAATCAAAAACTAACTACTATGAAAAATTTAGATTGGGGTAAATTGTCCTTTGGATATTCCAAGACGGATTACAACGTACGTTGTTATTATAAGGACGGCAAATGGAGTGCTCCTGAAGTCAGCGACTCTGAAATGCTGAATATTCATATGGCTTCTACCTGTTTGCATTACGGACAGGAAGCATTCGAAGGTATGAAAGCCTTCCGGGGTAAAGATGGAAAAATCCGTCTCTTCCGTTGTGAAGAAAATGCAAAACGTATGCTTAGTTCTGCCGAATACGTAATGATGCAGGCTCCATCGATCGAACTGTTCGAAGAAGCTGTCGTCAAAGCCATCGAGTTGAACAAAGAATACGTTCCGCCTTACGAATCGGGGGCCAGCTTATATATCCGTCCCTTGTTGATCGGTGTCGGACCGCAGATGGGAGTTGCTCCGGCTAAAGAATATATGTTCGTTGTATTTGTAGCTCCTGTAGGACCTTATTTCAAAGCCGGTTTCAAACCGACCAAAGTCATGCTCGAACGCCGTTACGACCGTGCTGCTCCCAATGGCACCGGACACATCAAAGTAGGAGGTAATTACGCTGCAGGAATGAGATCCGGCGAAGTAGCCCATCAGAAAGGCTATTCGACCGCCATCTTCCTCGATTCCAAAGAGAAGAAATACATCGACGAATGTGGCCCGGCCAATTTCTTCGGTATTAAAAACGGTTCATATATCACTCCGTTCTCTCACACCATCCTGCCTTCTATCACCAACGCCAGCCTGATGGTATTGGCCGAAGACATGGGATTGAAAGTAGAACGCCGGCTTATTCCCGTAGAAGAACTCGAGACTTTCGAAGAAGCCGGAGCTTGCGGTACGGCTGCTGTCATCAGTCCTATCGGACAGATCGATGATCTCGAAAACAACAAGAGTATCGTTTTCGGTAAGCCCGATGTTCCTGGTGAATGGTGTACCAAATTGTACAACCGTTTGAGAGCTATTCAATACGGAGACGAACCGGACAAATTCGGTTGGGTAAAAGTATTGAATTTCTAAAAACAGATTTTTAGGGATAATTGAATCAACTCGGAGAAAGTGCCTGATCGGTTCAGGCACTTTCTTTCTTTTGGGAACTCCGGGACGGACCTTTCGTCCCCAATGGGGGAGGACGGGAGTTCATAACTACTCCTTCGGCGTTTAAAGTAGTATATCGGGTTGCTGGAGCCTGCGGATATATATTTTTTGAAACTTTCTTTATCAAACATTGGCCGATCTACGAAATTTTCGTAGATTTGCGAATAAATCGTAGTTTGATGTGCCTTATGGAAAAATTGACTTTTCAGGAAGAAGAAATCATGCTTATTATCTGGCAGGTAAAAGAAGGAGTGATTAAAGATTTTTTGAATTGCATGGAAGAGCCTCGTCCGCCTTATACGACGGTGGCTTCTATCGTGAAAAATCTGGAGAAAAAAGGATATGTACAGGCCAAACGTTATGGGAACACCTATGTTTATTCGCCTTCGATCGATGAAGGGGAATACAAAACGAAATTTCTTTCCGGCGTCGTACAGAATTATTTCGAGAATTCATATAAAGAGATGGTAACTTTTTTTGCCCGGAAACAGAAGATCTCGGCCAAAGAGTTAGAAGAAATTATCCGTTTAATTGAAAAAGAATAGGAGCTATGGAAGATTTTCAAATTTATATATTACAGGTAAATGCGGGTTTAGTGGTATTCTATCTTTTATATCGGATGTTGTTTTCCAGGGATACTTTTTTAAGAATCCGGCGTTTATTTCTTTTTTCCATCGTTATACTGGCTTTTGTATATCCCCTGATTTCGTTGGCATCCTGGTTGGAGCAAGGTAATGCCTTGCCCGGGATGGTTGTCGGGCATGCCGAAATGCTGGCGGTGGTTACTCCTGTGGCTCCGCAACCTGCCGCAGAACAATCGCTTTTCACCTGGCAGCGGTTCCTGATCTGGATTTGGAGTGGGGGAAGTCTTGTGCTGACACTCCGTATGGCGGTCCAGTTGGCTGGTATCTGTCGACTCGCTTATCAGGGTAAAAAACAGAGCTGTCATCATGTTCCGGTCATTGCTTTGCCGAAGATTACAGCTCCTTTCTCTTTCTTCGGTTGGATTTTTGTCAATCCGGCCCATTACGAAGAGCGGGAACTTCATGAGATTATCGTACACGAGTCTGCTCATGTCCGCCAATGGCATTCATTGGATATGTTACTCGGGGAGATACTTTGTATCTTTTTCTGGTTCAATCCGGTTGTCTGGCTTTTACGTAAAGAAATCAGGCAGAATCTGGAATTTTTAGCAGATGAGCAAGTGGTAAATTCCGGTTACAACCGCAAAAATTATCAATATCACTTGCTTCGCCTGTCCCATCAATCGACTGCAGTACCTATAGTTAATAATTTCAATGTTTCTCAATTAAAAAAACGAATTATTATGATGAATAAGAAAAAAACATCCAGAATCGGCTTGTTGAAATATGCCTTTTTACTTCCGGTAACCGGCTTATTGATTCTGGCTGGAAATGCACGAGCCGTAACCGATCTGGCCTCCCATACACTGATACAGGCCGGCGGGGAAACTTCCTTATACAAAGGCCGGGTAGTGGACGAACAAGGTAATCCCCTGCAAGGGGCCACGGTCATTATCAAAGGGACCTCACTGGGGGCTTCCACTGATCAGGATGGAGAATTCTCTATCCAGGCCGGGAAGGGAGATACGCTTTATTTTTCATATGTAGGCAAACGGACTGCAGAGGTGATTTGTGGGGATAAAGCTAATCTGAAAGAGGTGGTTTTACCTAAGCAACCGGTAGAGCTCGAGGGAATGGTAGTTGTCGGATATGCGAAAGCTGGCCAGAATGCAACATCTAAGGAGGGAGAAATTTTCACGGCTGTCGAGGAAATGCCGGTATTCAAAGAAGGAAATGTGCTGGCTTATATGGCACGGATGGTCAAATATCCTGTCCGGGCTCAGGAGAAAGGAATTCAGGGTAAAGTGATTGTTTCTTTCGTAATCGATAAAGCGGGTAGAGTGACCGATCCTCAGGTTGTAAGAAGTGTAGATCAGGATCTGGACCGGGAAGCCCTGAGAGTTGTCAAGGCATTACCCGATTGGATTCCCGGCAAACAGAGAGGCGTGGCTGTAGATGTGTTCTATACGCTTCCGATCGAATTCCGCTTGCAGAGCGATGCAGAAACTCCTGCCGTTTCGGGAAAAGCGGATGAACAGGTGTGACCGGCCTTTTAACAGTAAAAACAACGGCCGATAAATCGGAGTTGTGCAGTCTTCCCCATCGCTGATTAGTAAAACCTTCGGTCCTGATAAATGAATATAAATCAGAACCGAAGGTTCACCGATCCTTCCCTTAGGGGGGATTATTTCGTATTGATAATCACTTCTGCATTCGGGTAATACCCCACCTCTTTTTCAATCGGGCTAATCGGACGGATTTGCAGGATCTCACTGGGATCGATATCGAAACGGTCGGCCAGGCGTCCGTCGATAACCAGAAGAGGTTCTTTCATTTTTTCGAGATTGTATTTGTATTCCTGGCTATTGTATTTAAAAGTGAGTACGCCATTCTGAAAGCTCACAAATTCTCCTAACCGATCTCTCGACGTGATGAATAAATAGGATTTTTTGACATCTTCTTTCGATGGGATGATGTTGACATTCAAAATCTTATCCGGCATTTGTACGTTGTCTTTAGGGGCTTGTTGCCCATCGATGATGTAAGTCATATCCGAATTCTGGGAGTCGATTTTAATTTTTGTTTTTCCGTTTTCTTCCGTGATTTGTACCGAGTTACTGCTCATACCTGTACCGTTGCCGAACGATTGGAAAAATTTTTCAACCTTTTGCCGGTGATTGCCGTTTTTGAAAAATTCTTCGAAATCTTCATCCGTCATGCCCTCCCCCGGATTAAAAAATTCGTCCGGTAGGAAATGACCGAATGGAAAACCGCCGGGCATATTGTTCGTGGTGGTCGAATCACCGGGCATGCCGAAAAAATCGCCGAATAACGATCCGCTTCCCATGTGATTGTGCAGATTTTCCATCATCTGCCGGATATGCTGTGAAATAGCTCCGGGATTCATATCCGGGAAATCGTTAAAGTGTTTATACGACTCATAGGTGTCGGCATTGGAACTCAAGGCAGCCAGGGAGTTCAGGCCTTTCAGATTCAGCGCTCTCGACAGCAGGGCGATTTTATCCAGTTGAATGTCTCCCCGGAGTTCGATGATATCCACCTGTTGTGGGTTTTGGTTCCAGACCACCAGGTCGGTCACTTGTCCGTTTTTGTTGTGCGTGTAGATCAGTTGCTTTCCGAACTCGTCGTTCCGGCTTTTGATCAGTTTGTATTTTTCCGGTTTATCCAGTATTTCCCGGAACTGGCCGATCGCTTTTTCGCTCAGGGAGGGATCGGTCTGATTCAAATCCAGATTGAGAATATTCACCTCTTCCAGTTTTTGCAGGAGTTCGTTTGCCTCGGGCGGAAGATTATTCCGTTGATAAAGTCCGTAAAGGCTTTTGTCCAGCTGGGTGACCGTCACGCCGTTTTTCTCATGGTATTTGGACATGAGCTTAGATAATTGTGCATTTGCCGCGAAAGGCAAAACAGATACAATCGACAAAATAATAAATATTCTTCTCATGGCTATCTTGTTTTATAATTATACTTTTTATTCTATCGCTATAATCAGGTTATGATCTTCGTAAAGCACTCTTTGTACCGGTGTTTTTTCATCTTCCAGGGCATTTCCCAGGACGCGCAGTGCATTTTCGAAGCGTTCTTTCTTCAGGTTATCCGACAGTTGTATACCCGGACGGGGTGTCGTTGTGAAGGTCTCCCTGAATGAAAGGATCAGCACGGCCTTCGCTGCAATACTCCCGGCCGTAATCCAGAGCTGTCTGATTTTGCGTTGCCGTTTTTGCCGGATATACCGCTGTAGTTTTTCATTCAGGCCTTCCGGTATTTCCATCGGACCGCGAAGCCCCAAAATCGGTTCTCCCGGGAGTTCTCCCCGTTGCCAGGCAGACCTCAACTCCCGCTCTTCCGCTAAAGTTGTCTCCCCTTTGTAATATCGTTTCAGTACTTCTTCCATATATTCTATCTGTCATCTTTCATTTCGCATCATTTCTTTTACCTTCGACCGTCCGCGTGAGAGCAACACCCGGATGTGGTTGGCGGTTAGTCCTGTGATCTGTTCGATTTCTTCAAATTCCAGTTCTTCTATTTCCCGCAGGATGAGCACCTCCCGTTGATTTTCCGGCAGAGTGTCGATGATTTGCCGGAGAAGGCTCACGGTGTCCTTGGTTTCGATTTCCTGCAAGGGATTGCTTGTATAATCTTCGTTTTGTGCCAGCTCTTCCCCGCCGTACACCGGTTTTTGTTTTTTTATCCAGTCGAGGCACAAGTTGCGGGTCACCTTCAATGCCCAGGCCCGGGGATTTTGCACTCCTTTCAGCTCTCTACGTGTATTCCAGAGTTTAATCATAACCTCCTGAGTGATGTCTGCAGCATCTGTCGGATTGCTGAGAATATGCTGTGCATAGGCATAGATATTCTTGGTCAGAGGCAGGATCATATGGTTAAATTCTTTTTCTGTCATCATTAGTAAGACGGATGCAGGCTGATTTTATTACAAAGGAACGGTTTTTTCTTCGTTAAAGTATGTTAGAGAACGTTTTTCTTGCCGTTTCTTTATCGCCTTCGATGCGCAGGTTACGTCCTTTAATAATCACATCTTCGCCGGGAGTGAGTAAGGTATTCACTTTTTGGGTTCACTTCAAATACAATAATGATACAAAATTAAATATCTTGTCGCCCACGATTGAATAATAATATTCATTTTACCTTCAGCTTCAGGTAAAAGCCTGAGGAAGGTAGTTCTTTACCATATAGTAAATAGGTAGTTATCATGTAGTTAATATGTATCAACTCCAATTCAATTCCAATTATTCTCCAATTTAATACCAATTTTAATCGGTGTTAAATTGAAAATAAATTGGAAATTTAAACTTTTTTTATTATATTACAAACCTCGAAACTAAATATAAACATCATGGCAAGAGTAATTTCTTCAGGGCTCGGGCATATTTCCGGACGCATAGGCGACCATATCTTTTATGCTGTGGGAGATAAAAGATACGTACGCCGCGCTCCTGCTAAAGTCAGTAATCCCCGTTCGCCGGCCCAATGTTTACAGCGGTGGCGGCAGGTGTGTGTGCAAACGCTGTTCCGGTCGGTCAAGGGGACTTTATTTCAGCGTGCTGCCGACGAGGCTGCTGTCCGGTTGGGAAAACGATCGGGATACCATCTTTTTTTGAGCCGGAATATCAATGCTTTCGGAGAGGGTGACTGGGTCGACTATGCCAAATTGAGTTTTGGAGGTGCTTGTTTACAATTGCCCGATGGGTTTACCTGTGTACAGAACGAAGCGGGGCATTGGGAGTTGGCCTGGCAGGCGGGGATCCCCATGGCGACGGCAGCGCCGGACGACCGTTTGATAGTTGCCGCTATCTGCCCGGACGAACCTTATCGGTTAATTGTGTTGGAAAATATCTGCGCGCTCAGAAAAGATGGACGGGCAGAAGGTGAATGGCCGGCAAGCGGGAAGGAATTGCATTTATATTGTCTGTTTTGCTCTGCATCCGGAGAAACTTTTTCGCCGGATTGCTATTTCAGATTGAACCGGTAAATACAATGAAATTATGGCAGTTTTTGAATCGGGTTTATTCAGCAGGCTGAGCGGGTCCTTCGGAAATGTTACGATGTACCGGCTTGGAGATTCTAATGTGGTAAAAGGAAAAAGATGGGCACGGGATGCCCGTACTCCGTTGCAATTGATACACCGGGCTAAATGGAAAGTCTTGGGTCTCCTGGCTATGAGAATGAAAAAAGTGCTTGAATTGGGTTTTCCCGGTAGGGAAGCCAGAGGAAGGGTAAACGGTTTTATGAGCCGGAATCTACCTTGTATGACTTGTGACGAAGGGTTGAACGTCTCCGTCGATTATAGTAAACTGAAAGTTTCGGCCGGCGAGCTACAGGCTCCGGAAGTCACTGCCCAATGGGCAGATTCGGGCGGAATTTTGATCTTCAAACAAAAACGGCAACCGCTGAAACCTCTGATGTACGATGACGACCGGCTTTATGTTTTTCTCTGGAATCCGGAAGTGCTGCGGACAAACCTGCTGCCTTTACACCAAAGAAAAGAAACGGCGGAAGTATGCTTTACACTTTCGGAAGAATGGAAGAATACTTCTTTTCATATATACGCTTTCGCCGTAAATGCACGTG
>ERZ772818.3313-NODE-3313-length-11113-cov-4.151474_pt1 | contig 11113 bp, 8 predicted proteins | sample MGYA00580837_ERZ772818 | MGnify/ENA primary metagenome ERZ772818 (study PRJEB29015, sample SAMEA2737671) | human gut metagenome | biome: human gut; feature: human-associated habitat; material: faeces | place: China | collected 2012 ...
CTGATACAACAGATAATGCGAAAAAAGCGCCTAAGACTGCTGACACAGCAAACTACGCTCTTTATCTTGTAACTCTTCTTGTAGCAGGAGTTGCAACAGTCGTTACACTTATGATGAGAAAAAGAAGAAAATAATTTTACAAATTAAGTGGTTAATTTTGTACAGAATTCCGAACAGGTAGAGATAATATGTCTGTTCGGAATTTTTTTTCTCTTTTTGCGGTTTTAGTGTATTAAAGTATTGAAATCTGTTAAAAAATAAGCTAATATAAAAAGCATAGATTTTTTGCAGTACTAGTCTAGGAAGGAAGATACATATGAATTTAAAAATTGGCGTGATCAAAGGGGACGGAATTGGCCCGGAAATCGTAACAGAGGCGATGAAAGTATTAGATAAAGTAGCCAAGCGTTACGGTCATAATATAGAGTACAGACAGTTACTGATGGGGGGAGCTTCCATCGATGTGCATGGTGTTCCTCTTACCGATGAGACAGTAGCAGAGGCAAAATCCTGCGATGCAGTTCTGATGGGATCTATCGGTGGAAACACAAGTACATCACCATGGTATAAATTAGAGCCATCTAAAAGACCGGAGGCAGGACTTCTCCGTATCCGTAAAGAGTTGAATCTTTTTGCAAACTTAAGACCGGCAATTCTTTACGATGAATTGAAAGGAGCATGTCCGTTAAAAGAAGAGATCACAGAAGGCGGATTTGATCTGATGATTATGAGAGAGCTTACCGGTGGACTTTACTTTGGAGAGAGAAAGACAGAAGAAGTCGACGGAGTGATGACTGCATTTGACAGTCTTACATATAACGAGAATGAAATCCGCAGAATTGCAAAGAGAGCATTTGACATTGCAATGAAGCGTAGAAAGAAAGTTACAAGTGTAGATAAAGCAAATGTTCTGGATTCTTCCAGACTCTGGAGAAAAGTAGTGGAAGAAGTTGCAAAGGATTACCCGGAAGTAACTTTGGAGCACATGCTTGTAGATAACAGTGCAATGCAGTTGGTAAAAGACCCGAAACAGTTCGATGTTATCCTGACAGAGAACATGTTCGGAGATATTCTTTCTGACGAGGCAAGTATGATCACAGGATCCATCGGAATGCTTGCAAGCGCAAGCCTGAACGAGACAAAATTTGGCCTTTATGAGCCAAGCGGCGGATCTGCACCGGATATTGCAGGACAGGGAATCGCAAACCCAATTGCAACAATTCTTTCCGCAGCAATGATGTTAAGATTTAGCTTTGACCTTGACAAAGAAGCAGACGCAATTGAGGCATCTGTGGCAAAAGTATTAAAAGATGGATATCGTACCATTGATATCATGTCTGAAGGAAAGACTCAGATCGGAACAGCCCGGATGGGTGATGAAATCGCAACAAATATATAGAATAAAGTGTGGTATGAAAGAATAATACAAAAAGGAGAACAAAAACATGAGAAGTGATACAGTAACAAAAGGAAAACAGCAGGCACCACATCGTTCCCTTTTTAATGCACTGGGAATGACACAGGAAGAGATGGACAGACCATTAGTTGGTATTGTAAGTTCATATAATGAAATCGTTCCAGGACATATGAATTTGGATAAGATCGTAAATGCAGTAAAACAGGGTGTTGCAATGGCTGGTGGAACACCAGTTGTATTTCCGGCAATCGCAGTCTGTGATGGAATTGCGATGGGACATATTGGAATGAAGTATTCTCTTGTAACAAGAGATCTGATTGCAGACTCTACAGAGGCTATGGCAATGGCGCATCAGTTCGATGCACTTGTTATGGTTCCGAACTGCGATAAGAACGTACCGGGACTTCTGATGGCAGCAGCCAGAATTAATATTCCGACAATCTTTGTCAGTGGAGGACCGATGCTGGCAGGACATGTAAAAGGCCAGAAGAGAAGTCTTTCCAGCATGTTCGAGGCTGTTGGAGCGAATGCAGCAGGAACACTTTCTGATGAAGATCTGTGCGAATTTGAGAACAAAGTATGTCCAACATGCGGATCTTGTTCTGGTATGTATACAGCCAACAGTATGAACTGTCTGACTGAAGTGCTTGGAATGGGACTTCGTGGAAACGGAACAATCCCGGCTGTATATTCTGAGAGAATTCGTCTTGCAAAACATGCAGGTATGAAGGTTATGGAATTATTGGAGAAAAATATCCGTCCAAGAGATATTATGACAGAGGATGCAATCTTGAATGCATTGACGGTTGATATGGCACTTGGATGTTCTACAAACAGTATGCTTCACCTTCCGGCAATCGCACATGAGATTGGTATGGATTTTGAGATTGATTTCGCAAATGGAATCAGTGAAAAGACTCCAAACCTTTGCCACCTTGCGCCGGCAGGTCCGACTTATATGGAGGATCTCAATGAGGCAGGTGGTGTCTATGCGGTTATGGCTGAGCTGAACAAAAAAGGACTGCTTCATACAGACTGCATGACAGTTACAGGTAAGACAGTAGGCGAGAACATTGAAGGAGTGCAGAACAAAGATCCAGAGGTTATCCGTCCAATCGACAATCCATACAGCCAGACAGGCGGACTTGCAGTATTAAAAGGAAATCTTGCACCGGACGGAAGTGTTGTAAAGCGTTCTGCAGTAGTAGATGAGATGCTTGTACATGAAGGACCGGCAAGAGTCTTCGAATGTGAGGAAGATGCAATCACAGCAATCAAAGGCGGCAAGATCAACCACGGTGATGTTGTTGTTATCCGTTATGAAGGACCAAAGGGCGGTCCTGGTATGAGAGAGATGTTGAACCCGACTTCTGCAATCGCAGGAATGGGACTTGGTTCCAGCGTTGCTCTGATCACAGACGGACGTTTCAGTGGAGCTTCCAGAGGAGCATCTATTGGACATGTTTCACCAGAGGCTGCAGTTGGCGGACCAATCGCACTTGTAGAAGAAGGAGACATCATTAAGATTGATATCCCGAACATGAAGCTTGAGTTAGATGTATCTGATGAAGAACTGGCTAAGAGAAAAGAAAAATGGCAGCCAAGAGAGCCGAAGGTTACAACCGGATACCTTGCAAGATATGCAGCTATGGTTACATCCGGAAACCGGGGAGCGATCCTGGAAGTACCGAAAGCTAAATAATGATAGAACAGGAGTTATAAAGTATGCAGTTGACAGGATCAGAAATCGTAATCGAATGTTTGAAAGAGCAAGGCGTGGATACTGTATTTGGGTATCCTGGCGGAGCAATTTTAAATGTGTACGATGAATTATATAAACATCAGAATGAAATCAAGCATATCCTGACTTCCCACGAACAGGGAGCAGCGCATGCAGCAGACGGATATGCGAGAGCAACAGGTAAAGTTGGTGTGTGTCTTGCAACGAGTGGACCGGGAGCTACGAACCTTGTAACAGGGATTGCTACGGCATATATGGATTCCATTCCGATTGTTGCAATCACATGTAATGTAGGAGTTTCCCTCCTTGGAAAAGACAGTTTCCAGGAGATTGATATTACAGGAATTACGTTACCAATTACAAAGCATAACTTTATTGTAAAGGATGTAAATAATCTGGCAGCGACGATCCGTAAGGCATTTGCCATTGCGAAAAAAGGTCGTCCGGGTCCGGTTCTGATTGATATTCCGAAAGATGTCACTGCAAATAAGGCAGAGTATGTAAAAGAAAAGCCTGTAGCTGTAGAGCCATCACAGAATATCTGTGAAACACAGCTTGACACAGCAGTAGAGATGATAAAGGAGGCAAAGAAGCCTTATATCTTCGTTGGTGGAGGAGCAATTTTATCCGGAGCCAGCGAAGAACTTTATACATTTGCAAAAAAAGTGGATGCACCGGTAACAGATTCTCTTATGGGAAAGGGAGCATTTCCTGGAACAGATCCGTTATATACAGGAATGCTTGGAATGCATGGAACAAAAACCTCCAATTACGGTGTCAGTGAGTGTGATCTTCTGATTGTAATCGGAGCAAGATTCAGTGACCGTGTAACCGGAAATGCACAGAAATTTGCACAGAATGCAAAGATTATCCAGATTGATGTAGATGTTGCCGAGATGAACAAAAATGTGATGATTTCTGCAGGTGTTGTAGGAGACATAAAAGTCGTTCTTGACAGATTGAATGAGCGCCTGGAACAGCAGGATCATGCAGAATGGGTGACTAAAATTCAGGAATACAAAGAAAAATATCCACTAGTTTATCATAAAGATGTATTGAGTGGTCCGTTCGTAGTAGAAGAGATTTATCGCCAGACAAAGGGCGAGGCTATTATTTCTACAGAGGTCGGACAGCATCAGATGTGGGCAGCACAGTTTTATAAATATACAAAACCAAGAACATTCCTGACATCAGGAGGACTTGGAACCATGGGATATGGTCTAGGCGCCGCTCTTGGAGCGAAGAGTGGAAGAAAAGACAAAGTGGTTGTCAATATTGCAGGAGATGGTTGCTTTAGAATGAATATGAATGAGATCGCAACTGCAGTCCGCCACAATATTCCAGTGATTCAGGTAGTCATCAACAACCACGTTCTTGGTATGGTACGCCAGTGGCAGAATCTGTTCTACGGACAGAGATACTCTGCAACGGTACTGAATGATGCAGTAGATTTTGTAAAACTTGCAGAAGCAATGGGTGCAGAAGGCATCCGCGCAACAACACAGGAAGAATTTAAATCAGCTTTTGAAAAGGCAATGAATCTTGGAAGACCGGTTGTCATCGATTGTCAGATTGACAGTGATGATAAGGTATGGCCAATGGTTGCGCCTGGAGCGGCAATCAGTGAAGCGTTTGATGAAGCAGATTTGAAGAATAAATAATAAACAAATTAACAGCTCAAAAAGAGCAAGGGAAATGGAGGCAATACTATGAGTAGAGTGTACAATTTTTCAGCAGGTCCGGCAATGTTACCGGTGGAGGTCCTTAAAGAAGCAGCATCAGAGATGCTGGATTATCAGGGTTCAGGAATGTCCGTGATGGAAATGAGTCACCGCTCTCAGGTATTCCAGAATATTATCGATGAGGCAGAAGCAGATCTTAGAGACTTACTGAATATTCCGGACAATTATAAGGTACTGTTCTTGCAGGGAGGCGCATCCCAGCAGTTCGCTGCAGTTCCTATGAACCTGATGAAAAATGGTGTCGCAGATTATATTGTGACAGGTCAGTGGGCGAAAAAAGCAGCACAAGAGGCAGAAAAATACGGCAAGGTGAATGTCATTGCATCTTCCGCAGATAAGACATTTTCTTATATTCCGGATTGTTCCGATCTTCCGATTGATGACGATGCAGATTACGTATATATCTGTGAGAATAATACAATCTATGGAACGAAGTACAAAGAACTTCCGAATACGAAAGGCAAGACGCTGGTTGCAGATGTATCTTCCTGTTTCCTGTCAGAGCCTCACGATGTAGAAAAATACGGTGTTCTCTATGGTGGAGTACAGAAAAATATCGGACCTGCCGGAGTTGTGATTGCAATTATCCGTGAAGATTTGATCCGTGATGACGTACTTCCAGGCACACCGACTATGTTAAAATATAAAACACAGGCGGACAAAGGTTCTCTTTATAACACACCTCCGTGTTATGGAATTTATATTTGCGGCAAAGTCTTCAAATGGTTGAAAAAACAGGGCGGACTTGCTGCAATGAAAGAACACAATGAGAAAAAAGCAAAGATTCTGTATGATTACCTGGATCAGAGCAAGATGTTCAAAGGAACTGTTGTACCAAAAGACCGTTCTCTTATGAATGTTCCATTTGTAATTGGTGACAAAGATCTGGAGGCTAAATTCGTCAAAGAAGCATATGCAGCCGGATTTGTAAACTTAAAAGGGCACCGTACTGTCGGAGGTATGCGTGCTAGTATTTACAACGCGATGCCAATCGAAGGCGTGGAAGCATTAGTCGAATTCATGAAGAAATTTGAAAAGGAGAACGCTTAATATGTACAAATATCATTGCTTAAATCCAATCGCAGATATTGGATTGAATAACTTTACAGAAGATTATACAAAGATTGAAACTGCAGAAGGTGCAGATGCGCTTCTCGTAAGAAGTGCAGTTATGCATGACATGGAGTTTGACAAAAACTTAAAGGCTATTGGAAGAGCAGGAGCTGGAGTTAATAACATTCCTCTGGATACATGTGCAGAGCAGGGAATCGTTGTATTCAACACACCGGGAGCAAATGCAAATGGTGTAAAAGAGCTTGTGATCGCAGGTATGCTTCTTGCGTCTCGTGATATCATAGGAGGAATCAACTGGGTCCAGGAGAATGAAGAAGACGGCAATATCTTAAAAGATGCCGAAAAGGCAAAGAAACAGTTTGCCGGCTGCGAAATCGAAGGTAAGAAGCTGGGAGTCATTGGACTTGGAGCCATTGGTGTTCTTGTTGCCAATGCAGCCGTACATCTTGGAATGGAAGTTTACGGATATGATCCATATCTGTCTGTGGATGCAGCATGGAGACTGTCCAGAAATATTCATCATGCAAAGACCGTTGATGAGCTTTATAAAGATTGTGATTATATCACAATCCATGTGCCGGCTATGGATAGTACAAAAGGTATGATTGACAAGAATGCGATTGGTCTTATGAAAGATGGCGTTGTCATTCTGAATTATGCAAGAAATGTCCTGGTTGATGAAGAGGCAGTAGTAGATGCACTTGTTTCCGGACACGTTAAGAACTATGTGACAGATTTCCCGACACCAATCGTGGCAGGAGTCAAAGGTGCAATTATCACACCACACCTTGGAGCTTCTACAGAAGAGTCTGAAGATAACTGTGCGAAGATGGCAGTTGCAGAAGTAAGAAATTATCTGGAAAATGGTAACATCCAGCATTCTGTAAACTATCCGGACTGCGACATGGGAGTCAAAGGTGAAAATACAAGAATTACATTACTTCACCATAATGTACCGAATATGATTGGACAATTCACGAAGATCCTTGCAGATGATAATATGAATATCGCAGATATGACGAATAAAAGCAAAGGTGAGTATGCATATACGATGATTGATATAGATTCTGATGTGACAGACAGTGTTATCGAGGATCTTACAAAAGTCAAAGATGTGTTAAGAGTACGTGTGATTCGTTAATTGGTACAATTGTAGGTTGATCAAACATAATCAAAATATAAAGAGGAATAGTGATGGAAGAGATTCTTGTAACTATTCCTTTTTTGACGTTCAAAAGTTCATAGTCTTATTTCCAATCATGAAAAAATAGAACCGCCAGCTATTAACTGGCGGTCTATAAAAATGTACATATATCTGATTATGAGAAAAATCCTATAAATTTTTCTCTGCTAAATCTTTTCTGTGTCTTTCAAGAAGAGCGTGTAATCTGTCAGTCGGACTTAATACAGAACTGATAGATACATCGTGGTTCATGGAATCGATGATCAGCGCGATGAATTTACTCATATCTGCAACTGTGAAGTATTCTCTCTCATAGAATGCAGGTGGGAGGTAAGTCAGGTTCGTAGTGATCACGCGATCAATATAACCTTTCTCATGGAATTCGTCAAATTTCTCAAATCCATCTGTGAAAAGACCAAATGTTGTACATACAAATACCTGTTTTGCACCACGGTCTTTCATCTGTTTAGCTACGTCCAACATACTTTCGCCGGAAGAAATCATATCATCGATGATGATGACAGATTTTCCTTTGATATCAGAACCTAAGAACTCATGTGCTACAATTGGGTTCTTTCCATTTATGACTGTTGAATAATCACGTCTCTTGTAGAACATACCCATGTCAACTCCGATAACGTTGGAAAAGTATACGGCACGGGACATTGCACCTTCATCCGGACTGATGATCATCAGGTGATCCGGGTCAACAGAAAGGTTTGGTTCTGCGCGAAGCAGTGCTTTCATGAACTGATATGGCGGGTTGAAACTGTCGAATCCGTAAAGCGGGATTGCATTCTGTACACGCGGATCGTGGGCATCAAATGTGAAGATATTGTCTACGCCCATGTCAATCAGTTCCTGAAGTGCCAAAGCGCAGTCCAGAGACTCGCGTTTTGTACGTTTGTGCTGACGGCTCTCATACAAAAACGGCATAATAATGTTAAGGCGGTGTTCCTTACCATTAGCAGCGGAAATCAGACGTTTCAGATCCTGATAGTGATCGTCCGGTGACATGTGGTTCACATATCCGTTGACGGAATATGTCAGGCTGTAATTACATACATCTGTCATAATAAACAGGTCTTTTCCACGGACGGATTCGTTCAGGACACCTTTTGCTTCACCGCTTCCAAAACGTGGGCAATGTGCATCTACCAGATAATTGTCCTGAAGATAAGTTGCATACATTGGTGATTTTAATTCTTCACGGTAAGAGGACTGCCTGAAGTTGACAATATAGTCATTCACTTTCTGTCCCAGTTCTTTGCAGCCTTCCATAGCAATGATCTTCAGAGGGGCTCTTGGGAAAAGCTTTTCCATCTCCTTGATATCATTACTGTTACTGTTAATCGTAATGTTGTTCATAACGCTCTCCTGTTACATATAAATATTTCATTTTTTTTAATGATATTTTGTTCTAACATAACTCACATTACAGTTATATCATTTTTACCTATGTAAGGTCAATGGTATGTTTTCTATTTTATAAACTTTACAAGTTGAAGCAGATATTGTAAAATCAAGTGGATAAGATGAAAAATCGAATATTTACAGAAATGGAGATAAATATATGAGTAAACCAGTAGTAGCGATTGTGGGTAGACCGAATGTGGGTAAGTCCACACTTTTTAATGCGCTGGCAGGAGAGAAGATTTCAATTGTAAAAGACACACCGGGAGTTACCCGTGATCGAATCTACGCAGATGTCAGCTGGCTTGATAAAGATTTTACATTGATCGACACCGGTGGTATTGAACCGGAGAGCAAGGACATTATTCTGTCGCAGATGCGTGAACAGGCTCAGATTGCTATTGATACATCAGATGTTATTATTTTTATTACAGATGTAAAGCAGGGGCTTGTGGATTCCGATTCTAAAGTTGCAGATATGTTAAGAAGAAGCGGAAAGCCGGTCATTCTTGTTGTAAACAAAGTAGATAATTTTGATAAATATATGGCAGATACTTATGAGTTCTATAATCTTGGAATCGGTGATCCAGTGCCAATCTCTGCATCATCAAGACTCGGACTTGGAGATATGCTTGATAAGGTGATCGAACATTTCCCGGAGCATGCAGGAGAAGAGGAAGAGGACTCTCGTCCGCGTGTGGCAATTGTAGGAAAACCGAACGTAGGTAAGTCTTCTATTATTAACAAGCTTCTTGGAGAGCAGCGTGTGATCGTCAGTGACATTGCAGGAACAACAAGGGATGCCATTGATACGGAGATCGTGCACAATGGAAAAGAATATGTCTTTATTGATACAGCAGGGCTTCGCAGAAAGAATAAGATTAAAGAGGAACTGGAGCGATACAGTATTATCCGTACCGTAACAGCGGTAGAGCGTGCAGATGTGGTCCTTGTCGTAATTGATGCGACTCAGGGTGTGACAGAACAGGATGCCAAGGTGGCAGGAATTGCTCATGAGCGTGGAAAAGGTGTTATCATTGTGGTAAATAAGTGGGATGCTATTGAGAAAAATGATAAGACCATGCGTGAGTACGAGAATGAAGTGCGCCGTGTCCTTTCATTTATGCCATACGCAGAGATTATGTACGTGTCTGCAGTGACAGGTCAGCGCCTTCCAAAAATGTTCGATATGATTGATATGGTCATTGAGAATCAGACACTGCGTGTTGCAACAGGAGTACTTAATGAGATTCTGATGGAAGCAACAGCAATGCAGCAGCCGCCTTCAGACAAAGGAAAGCGTCTGAAGATCTATTACATGACGCAGGTAGCGGTAAAGCCGCCTTCATTTGTAATTTTTGTCAATGATAAAGAACTGATGCATTTCTCCTATCAGAGATATCTGGAGAATAAGATCAGAGAGTCCTTTGGCTTCAAGGGAACATCACTAAAATTCTTTGTGAGAGAAAGAAAAGAAAGGGATAATTAGAAAATGGAACGTTTTATATGTCTACTGATCGGGTATGCATTTGGACTGATCCAGACAGGATACATCTATGGTAAGATGAAAGGAGTCGATATCCGAAAAGAGGGAAGTGGCAATGCAGGAAGCACTAACGCTCTTCGCACGATGGGAATCAAAGCGGGACTTGTCACACTTCTTGGAGACTGCTTTAAATGTGTCTTTGCAGTTGTGACGGTTTACCTGATTTACGGAAAGACTTACGCAGACATTTTCCCACTCCTTGCCATGTATGCAGGGATGGGTGCGGTACTTGGGCACAACTATCCATTTTACTTGAACTTTAAAGGTGGAAAAGGAATCGCAGCGACAGCCGGACTGATCTTAAGTACGACAAATGTATGGATGGTTTTGATCTGTTTATTTGCATTTCTCGGAATCGTGGCAGTGACACGCTATGTGTCTCTTGGCTCCCTGGCAGTTGTGATCATTTATCTGATCGAAGTGGTTGTGTATGGCCAGATGGGCGGATTTGGTGTAAAACCGCCGTATCTTTATGAAATGTATGGAATTGCGGCATTTCTGATGTTATCCGCATTTTATAAACATAAGGCAAATATTGTAAGACTCATGAACGGTACAGAGAATAAGATCAGTATCGGAAAGAAATAATAAGGAGGAAGATTATGGCAAAGGTAAGTGTGATAGGGGCAGGAAGCTGGGGGACTGCACTGGCGCTTCTTCTGAGTAAAAACGGTCACGATGTGACTATGTGGTCAATTCTGGAAGATGAGATCCGGATGCTGGATAAAGAGCGTGAGCACAAATCAAAGCTTCCGGGCGTGAAGCTTCCGGATACAATGAAATTTACAACAGATCTTAAGGAAGCTGTAGAAGGAAAAGATTTCCTTGTACTGGCAGTGCCATCTACATTTACAAGAGGAACAGCGAAAAATATGTGCCCATATGTAGCGGAAGGTCAGATCATTGTTGATGTTGCGAAAGGAATCGAAGAGGCAACTCTGATGACACTTTCGCAGCAGATCGAGGATGAAATCCCACAGGCTGATGTAGCAGTCCT
>ERZ772818.3317-NODE-3317-length-11104-cov-4.040185_pt1 | contig 11104 bp, 10 predicted proteins | sample MGYA00580837_ERZ772818 | MGnify/ENA primary metagenome ERZ772818 (study PRJEB29015, sample SAMEA2737671) | human gut metagenome | biome: human gut; feature: human-associated habitat; material: faeces | place: China | collected 2012 ...
CGTCTATGACACTAGATCCTAAGTCTAGCGCGTCTGCCAATTCCGCCATACCCGCAAATAAAAATGGTGGACCCTGATGGACTCGAACCATCGACCGCCCGGTTATGAGCCGGATGCTCTAACCAACTGAGCTAAGGGTCCAGAACTTCCATTGCCATTTAATAGTAACATATTTTTTATACTCGTGCAAGAGATTTTTGCTTTTTTGCATGAAAAAAAATTTTATTCGTATTATTATAGGGGAGGAAAAGATGTACAAAGCTAAAAAATTACCATTTTTATATTATAAATTAGAACCTATTATATCAACTAAAACTAATGCTTATCACTATGAGAAACATTATAAAACTTATTTAAATAATTTAAATAAGATTATCATTAAAAACAATATTTCTACTAATTATGAATTAATAGACTTATATAACCATCTTGATATCGTTAATGATGAAGATAAAAATGATTTTTTATTTAACTTAGGAGGAGTAGTTAATCATGAATTATATTTTGAATCTATAAAACAAGAAAAGAAATTACCAGACTCTAATCTATTATTAGCAATTAATAATTCATTTGGAAATTTAGATAATATGTATAATGAAATAAAAAGTTGTACTAGAGAATTAAAAGGAAGTGGCTACTTGTTCTTAGTAACTGATAATAATAAAAAGTTGTCTTTACTAATTACCACTAATCAGGATAGTCCTTATTTATATGGATTAACACCACTACTTTGTATAGATTTATGGGAACATGCTTATTATTTGGAATACCAAAATGAAAGAAATAGATATGTTGAAGAAATATTAAAAATAATTAACTTTTCTTATGCAAATAAGTTGTTTGCAAATTGACACACATAATAATTATTGATACAATTTAAGCACTTTGGAGGAAATAGAATGAAAAATACGAATGAATTAAAGACTGGGATAAGTGAAATTATCAAGATTATCGGATCACTAAATGCTAAGAATGTAGAAAGAATTTGTAATAAGATTGATATTTCAATAGAAGACTTATATTATCTTTTTAGAATGTTTTTCCATAACAACTTAGAAATGAATACTAATGATAAAATTACCTCAGAAAGACTAGCAAAAGAATTAATACAAGGTATGAAAGATATTACTAATGAAGTTGCTAACGATATTGTAATTTGTAATAAAGAAAGTAAATTATATAATCTTTATGAACACTACAAGAGATATGGATTATCACCATATGATATCAAAAACATAGCTAAAATATTAGAACAAGAAGAGATAAACAAAATAGTAGATAATTATATAACTATTCATCCTGATATATTTACTACTATTTCAGCTAGTAAAATAGGTGGCATGCTTAGAAGAACATCTTTATATGAATTTAATTTTTATTTAGAAAATGAGAAAGTTAGTTATGATAAAAAATTACTTACTAAGGTCTTAAATAATTTAGATGAAGAAAGTATTCCTATTTATAAAGGAACTTTGTTTGAGGGACTAAAACTAGAAAAAGAAAGAAGTATATCAGAAAAAAGTAGCAAAATATTGAAAAAAAGTCTTATAAAATAAGCAAAACAGTTTGACTAGCTTAATAAATTATGGTAAAATCATGGTGTTTGTAGCAAGAGCAGGCCTCTTTCTCAAACCGCATTGAAAAGGTAGAAACAAAAAATATTTTGTACCTTAAGAGCGAGTCTTAAGTAAAAAAAGGAGGTATTAAAATGTACGCAGTTATTAAAACCGGTGGAAAACAATATCGTGTTAGTGAAGGAGACGAAATCTTTGTTGAAAAGTTAGAAGTAGAAGATGGAAAAGATGTTACTTTCAATGAAGTATTAATGATCGATGGAAAAATTGGAACTCCTTATCTTGATGGTGCCAGTGTAACAGGAACTGTTTTAAAACATGGTAAAAGTAAAAAAATCCGTATATTCAAGTATAAGAATAAGTCTAGAAGTAATCGTAAGACTCAAGGACATCGTCAACCTTATACAAAAATTAAGATTACTAAAATTAATGGATAATTATGATTAGTGTTAAAACAACAAAAGAAAATGGATTTTATAAGAAAGTTGCAATATTAGGACATGCTATGTATGCTGATTATGGTAAAGATATTGTTTGCAGTGCTGCTAGTTCGATAGTTACTACTACAGTTAATGGAATATTGTCACTAGATAAAGAAGCCTTAACTTATAAAGTAGATAAAAAAGGATTAACAATAAATATTTGCAAACAAGATAAAATAGTAGATACACTAATTTGCAATATGATTTCTTTATTAAAGGAATTAGAAGAAAACTATAAAGATAATATTGAGATAAAGTAAGGAGGAGACAAACGTGGAATTATTAAAGTTAAACATTCAATTTTTTGCACATAAAAAAGGACAAAGTTCAACTTCAAATGGACGTGATTCAATCGGTAGACGTTTAGGAGCTAAAGCTGCCGATGGAGAATTTGTGACAGCTGGAAGCATTCTTTATCGTCAAAGAGGAACAAAGATTCATCCAGGAGTTAATACTAAGCGTGGTAACGATGATAGTATCTTTACAACTGTAGATGGTATTGTTAAATTTGAACGTGTAGGTAAAGACAAAAAGCAAGTTTCTGTTTACCCAGTTGCTGAGTAATACAGTTGCTTTTTTTCTTTTAGAGAAAGGAGATATTGTTATGTTTGTAGATGAAGTAGTATTAAAAGTAATAGCTGGAAGTGGTGGAGATGGTTGTACCGCTTTTAGAAGAGAAAAGTATATTGCTTATGGTGGACCTTATGGTGGCAATGGAGGTCATGGGGCAGATATTATATTTAAAGTAGATGAAGGACTTCATACTTTACTTGATTTACGTTATCAAAAGCTAATTAAAGGAGAAAAAGGAGAAAATGGTAAAGGAAAAAACCAGCATGGTAAAAGTAGGGAGCCAGTTGTTGTTAAAGTACCACAAGGAACAGTAGTAACAGATATGGATACAGGTTTAGTTTTAGCTGACTTAAAGGGAAAAGATTCATCATTTGTAGTAGCTCATGGTGGACGTGGTGGACGTGGTAATACCGCTTTTAAAACACAAAATAATACAGCACCAAATTTCTCAGAGAATGGGGAACCTGGTGAGGAAAGAGAAATAAAAGTAGAGTTAAAACTCTTAGCAGATGTTGGTCTTGTAGGATTCCCTAGTGTTGGAAAAAGTACAATTATTTCTAGTGTATCTAAAGCTAAACCAAAAATAGCAGATTATCCATTCACTACACTTCACCCACATTTAGGAGTAGTTAGAGCAACTAACAACGATACCTTTGTCATGGCTGATTTACCGGGATTAATAGAAGGAGCTAGTAAAGGTGAAGGCTTAGGTGATAGATTCCTAAAACATATTGAAAGAACAAAAGTATTACTTCATGTTTTAGATATGTCTCATGATGATCCTTTAAAAGACTACCAGTTAATTAATAATGAATTAGAATCATTTAGTGAAAAACTAATTAAAAAAGACATGGTCATCGTTGCTAATAAAATGGATGTGATAGGTAGTGAAGAAAAATTAAAGGTTCTAAGAGAAAATATTAAAGACAAAAAGATTTTTGCTATTTCTGCTTTCGAAAAAACTGGTTTACAAGAGGTTGTTGATTATCTAGAGGAAATAGTTTCTAAAAATAGAGAAGTTAATTTATATGAGAACGAAGACTATGAAGACTATGTTTTATATAAGTTTAAGGAAGAAGAACCATTTACGATTGAAAAAGAAGATGACTGCTTTGTTATAAAAGGTGAAAAAGTAGAAAAATTATTTAAGATGACTAAGTTTAGTACTGAAGAAGGAATGCTTCGCTTTGCTAAGAAATTAAGAAAAATGGGAATAGATGAAAAATTGGAAGAAATGGGAGCCGAAGATGGTGACATGGTTAGAATACTAGACTTCTATTTTGAATTTAAGAAAAATTAAACTTTTCCCGTAGTAAAATCACTTGTTAATAAGTGAGTATTATGATAATATATATGTAGCAAGAGAACTTGCATAAAATAAAAAAGAGGAACATTTATTTGGATGTGAATGTCTCCTTCAATTGTTTTTTGTTGTTGACACTCTATCTTGATGAAGAGTGTCTTTGTTTTAATTTTTTACTGCTAATACCAATAAGGTAGATAGTAGTAATATTAATGAAATTAATCTAAGAAGTTTTAGAATAAAAGTCTTAGTTTTCATCAACATCACCTCCTTATAAAATATATAAGAAGGATGACACTCATCTATAAATGTTCCTGTTAAAAATAATAGCATAGATATAGTAATTAACCAATTAATATAAAGTTACTTTTTAATATTTTAGCATTTCCCGTTTGCTTGTCTAAATCACTTGTTAAATCATCAATTGTTTGATAAAATCTTTATAGAAAATGTAGGTGTAAGATATGTACTTAAAAGAAATAATTGTAAATGGTTTTAAGTCATTTGCAGATAAAATAGATATAGTATTAAATGATGAAACAACATGTATTGTCGGACCAAATGGTAGTGGGAAAAGTAATATTGTAGATGCTGTTCGTTGGGTACTTGGTGAACAATCAGTGAAAACTTTAAGAGGTGATGGAGCAATGAGCGATGTCATCTTTGTTGGTAGTGCTTCACGAAAAATGAAAAATGTAGCATCTGTAGAATTAGTCTTTGATAATAGTGATCACTATCTAACCGTTCCATATACAGAAGTATCAATTAAAAGAAGAGTGTTTAGAAGTGGTGAGAATGAATATTTTTTAAATAACCAAAAGTGTCGTCTAAAAGATATCTTAAATTTATTCCTAGATAGTGGTATTGGAAAAGAATCATTTAATATAATTGGTCAAGGTGAAGTTCAAAAGATTTTAAGTGAAAGTAAGGATGAAAGGCGACTTATTTTTGAAGAAGCAGCTAGTATTTTAAAATACAAAAAAAGAAAAGAAGAAGCTTTAAGAAAACTAGATCGTACCCATGAGGCTTTAGATAGAGTACAAGATATAATCAACGAGTTGGAATTACAAGTAACTCCTTTAAAAAGACAAAGTGAAGAAGCTAAGAAATATCTTGAATATAAGAAAAAACTAGAGTCACTTGAAATAGCACTTCTTGCTTATGATATATATCATTTAACAGAAGAAGAAAAGTTAAAAACAGCTGAGAAGAAAAAACTAGATGACGAAGTATTAATCGCTTTGAAAGAAGAAAATGTAAGAGATAGTAAAATATTAAAATATAAACAAGAAGAAGATGAACTACAAAAAGAGATAACCTTTGTTCAAAATGAACTACTTAAAACAGCTGAAGAAGTAGTAAGACAAGAAAGTAGTTTAGAATTATTTAAACTAGAACGACGTAAGAAAGAAGAAGGAACAACTGATGAAGAGTTAAGAATCTTGTTAACAGAACAATCTAAAGATAAGAAAGAATTATCACTACTTGATACAGAACTAGAAGAATTAAATGAAACACTTAAGATAAAAGAAGATGAGGTAAATACTAAAAAGAAGGAATTAGACTCTACTAAGATGGCTAAGAGAAATTATTTAAGTGAATATAGTAAAATAGATCAAGATCAATTAAGTTATAAGCATAAGATAGACTTTTTAGTAAGTGAAGAAGAAAGAGGCTCCAACTTACCAGAAGTAATTCGCTACCTTTTAAAAGAAGAGTCTCTAAAAGGTATTTATAATACAATAGGTAATGTAGTTACAACTGATGATATTTATGCTAAAGCTTTAGATACTTCTCTTGCTGCTAGTAAAAATTTTGTCTTAGTAAAAGATGATATCTGTGCTAAAGAAGCGATTAGTAATATTAAGAATAAAAAGAAAGGAAGAGCAACTTTCTTCCCCTTAAATATTATTAAACCAAGATATATTCCACAAGATATTAAAAATAGTTTAGAAAGAATAGATGGTTATTATGGCATTTTAGCAGATAAAATTAAAACAGAAGACATGTATAAAGATGTAATTTATAACCAGTTTGGTCTAGTATTACTAGCTAAAGATATGGATAGTGCCTTAGTAATTGCAAAACAGACTATGAATAAATACAAAATAGTTACTCTAGATGGTGATGTCATAAATACAGGTGGTTCTATGAGTGGTGGAACTTTTTATAAAGGAAGAAGTTCTGTTATGATAAGGCAAGAAATAGAATCACTTAGAAGAACTTATCAAGCCCTTACTAAGTCAAGACAGAAAGTGTTATTAGACATTAAAGAAAGTGAAGAAAAGATTACTACTATAGAAGATATCTATTATAAGTTAGATAAAGAGTTAGAAAATATTAAAATTACTATTACAGAAAAAGATAAGAGATATAAAGAATTAAGTGCTAACCTAGTAAGGAAAAATGAATCTATTAAAAGATTAGAAGCATCAACTGATAGCTTTGATCAAAAAGAAAAAGAACTTATTGAAGAGTTTTATAGAAAAAGTACTTATAAGGAAAAACTAGAAAAGAAGAAAATGTTCTTAGATGATAAATTAAAAACATTAAAGAGTAATCTAGCTAGTTTTGAAGATGAAGATACCTATGAGGGTAGAGTCTTAAAGAAAAAACAAGATACTATTAAAAACTTAGAAATAGAATTATCAAGAATTGATGTTAAACTTAATAGCTATTTACAAACCTTAGCAGAAGAATATACAATGACATATGAAAAAGCAAGAAATGAATATCAGTTAACAGAAGAGATAGAAGAGTCTAGAAAATTAGTTAATCAATATAAAATGATTATTAAAGACTTGGGTATGGTTAACTTACAAGCAATAGAAGAATATGATAGAGTTAAAACAAGGTATGAATTTTTACTACATCAAAAAGAAGACTTAGAAAAAGCTGAAGCTACTTTATTTGAGATAATGGATGAACTTGATCAAGTAATGAAAGATGAGTTTCTAAAGACTTTTAATGAGATTAAAGAAGAGTTTAAAGTAGTCTTTTCTAAGATGTTTCATGGTGGAAGTGCTGATTTAAAATTAACTAATCCAGATGATTTATTAACTACTGGTATTGAGATAATAGCATCTCCTCCAGGTAAGAAGTTATCAACTATTCAGTTGTTATCAGGGGGTGAGAAGACCCTAACCGCTATTAGTTTATTATTTGCTATATTAAATATTAGAAAATTACCATTTTGTATATTTGATGAAGTGGAAGCAGCTTTAGATGAAGCTAATGTCTCTCAGTTTGGTAAGTATTTAGAACACTATAAAAACAAAACTCAGTTTTTAATAATAACTCATAAGAAGAAGACAATGGAGTATGCTGATACTTTATATGGTATTACAATGCAAGAGTCTGGAGTTTCAAAGCTTGTTAGAGTAGAAATGGAAAATAAAGAGGAGATACTATAGGTGAAAAGACTAAAAAGTTATTCTCCTCCCAAAATAATAGGAATTCTTCTTCTTCTAATTCCTATTATTTTTTCTTTAGCTAAAAATATAAATCTAAATAATGATACTTACTTTATTATTAAAAGTGGTAACAATATTTTAAAACATGGTATTTTATATATCGAACCATTTACAATGCATCATAACTTTTCTTTTGTAATGCAACAGTGGTTGTCAGCTATTATTTTCGCAGTTATTTATAAGACAGGCGGTAATCTAGGAATATCTATTTTTATAACTAGTTTATTTACAGTAATTATCTATCTATTTTATAAATTATGTTCTTATGTAAGTGATAATAAATACTACTTATCCTTATTTTTAACACTATTATTTTCTCTTATAATGTTACCCATTTTTATAACATCAAGACCACAAGTTATTTCCTTTGTAATCTATCTTTTATACTTTAATCTATTAGAACGATATGTAAAAACTAATAAGACTAAATACTTAATACCACTCCCAATCTTATCACTATTAGAGATAAATTTGCATGGATCGCTTTTCTTTATCTTGCCATGCTTTATATTGCCTTATATAGTAGAAGGAATCTTAAAAGAGTTTAGTTGTTTTACTAAAGATAAATATAAAGTAGGACCACTATTAATTACTTTTATACTTGTTTTATTAACAGGATTTATTAATCCGTATGGCACTGATATGTTAACTTATACTTATAAGGCCTTAAATAATCCATACTTAAAATACTTTGTAACAGAAGTTAAACCACCATCTATTAAAGAAACATCAGGATTAATAGTTTATCTAACTATCTTTGCTATTCTAATCTGTTATTATTTTTCTAAGAGAAAGATAAAGATTCGTTATTTCCTTTTATATCTAGGTACTACTATTTTAACAATTTGCTCTATTAGAAATTATTGTTACTTATTAATAGCAGGACTATTTCCTTTGGCAGATTACTATAAAGATAGGGCAAGAAGTTATAAGAAAGTTAATCTTACTAAGATAGATAAACTTATGGTTATCATTGTAACTTGTTCCTACTTAATAATCATTTGTAATATAGTAGTGATAAAACCAGATAAACATCCACTAGAAAAAGTAGTTAACTATCTTGATAGTTATACTACTAAAGATGTTTTACTATATAATGATTTTAATGAAGGAAGTTACTTAGAATTTAATGGTTATAAAACTTATATAGATCCACGACCAGAAATATTTTTGAAAAGTATTAATAGGCAAGAAGATATCTTAAAAGAATACTATAATTTGCAAACAGGTAATTTAAAAATAAAAGACTTTTTAGCCAAATATAAATTTACCTATCTAGTACTATCTGATAGTGATGTAATGTTCTATAAAGATGAAGAACTTATTGACTATAAATTAGTATACAGTGAGAAAAACTATAAAATTTATATACGAAAATAATTTTTCTTGATATAATTTAGTAAAGGATATGGTTAATGTGAAAAAAAGAAGCGAATTAAATAAAGATAAACAATTAGAAATAATTAAGGATGAAGAAAAAGAACAACAAGTAAAAATCATCAAAAGAATTGTTTTATTAATTATTATCATTCTAGTAGCTTCTTTTTTCTTTATTTTATATGTAACAGAAATAGCTACTACTAAAATGATTGTTAAGGAAGAAAAAGTAGCAAGTAGCAAAATAACAAAATCATTTCATGGCTATAAAATAGTTAGTTTCTCAGATTTACATAACGCTAAAGATGAGATGGTTAGTGAAACTGTTAGATTAATAAACAGGAGTAAACCAGACTTATTACTTTTTACTGGAGATTTATTAGATGGTAAAGAATTAACTACTGAAGAAAGAGAAAAATTGATAAAAGAATTAAAAAAGTTATCAGCTAGTAGTTTAAAATATGCTGTTTTAGGAGAAAATGATACTGAAGAGACTTCTCTTATTTTAAAAGATGTTGGTTTTACTATTTTAGATAATAGTTATGATTTAATATATCAAAAAGATGATGCTATTTTGTTAATGGGATTAAATAGTGATAATGAAAACTTAGATACATTATTAAGTTACTATAATAGTGAATTGAAAAACGATAATATTTATTCTATTTTGATGATGCATAAGCCTGATTCTATAGATGATGTTCTAACAAGACATAGTGTTGATCTTGCTTTTGCAGGACACTCTCACTTAGGAGAGGTAAGACTACCACTAATCGGTTCACTTACTACAAGAAGTGGTGCTAAAAAATATAAGAATGGTTATTACGATATAAATAACACTAAATTTTATATTAGTAGTGGAGTAGGTATTAATGTGTATGACTTTAGATTGTTTGATAGACCATCTATTAATTTAATTAGACTTAATCAAATTAATCCATAGTTTCTAGTATAATTGTGATATACTAGAAACTAGCAAATGAGAGGGATGATTCTATGAAATTACCAAAATATACATATAAAGAAGTTATAGAATACTGGCAGAAAAGGAAAATTGATAGCCCAGAAAAACTAAAAACAGTCTTAGACAGTTTTAGTATTCTTTTTGCATATAATTCAGGAAAAATAGAAAACTCTGAAATTACATATCACGATACAAGAGAAATATTTGAAAATGGTAAAGTAATAAATTTTACTGGCGATTTAAGAACTCTTTATGAGATTACTAATCAGAAGCATTGTTTTGAATTTTTAATAGATAAAATTATAGCTAAAGAACCAATAAGTGAAGAATTTATTAAAAAGATACATAAATTGCTTACAAAAGGAACTTATGATGAAAGAAGATACTTGGTTAATGAGGAAAGACCAGGAGAATATAAAAAACACGATTATGTTACGGGGAGAAATGAGGCTGGTTCATCTGCAGTGGACGTACAGTTAGATATTCAAAATTTGGTGGAAGAAGTAACTAGTGTTTCAAAATCAGATACAGAAAGTGTTATAAAGATAGCTAGCTATTTTCACAATGTTATAGAAGAAGTTCATCCTTTTGCTGATGGCAACGGAAGGTTAGGCAGAACGCTTACTAATTATATTTTAATGATAAATAATCTCCCACCACTTATTGTTTATGATGAAGATAAGAAATATTACTATGCTGCTCTTGAGAAGTTTGATGAAGAAGATGATTTGTCGCCAATGATTGAGTTCTTTAAGTATGAAATGGAAAAAACTTGGGAAAAGTCTCTTGATAAAGAAAACGGTATAGTTAAAGAAAATAGTAAATTAACCGATTATCTAGTTGAAAACGAAAATAGCTAGTGATACAAAAAAGATGGTTTCTATGCATTGAATTTACATCAATTACAGATATTTCTAAGAATATATAAATTTAGCTTGCTAACGATTTAGGAATCCAAAGAGCCTTTTCTTCTGACTCTTTTTTTCTTTTAGATAGATTTTAATGTTACCAATTTCTTTATTATAAAGTTTAATACTCATATAACCAATCTTACCTTTTTTGATACTTGTATCTACCTTAGTATCTATCATAATATGTTCTTTTTCCTCATTAGTTAATGGGTAAGTGAAACTATTCTTTATATATACTTTATCTTTTAACTTTTTATTATCAATGTTAAAATTATCTTTATCAACTAACTTATAATACTTATATTTATTAAACATTAACTCATATAATTCCTTATGAGTGTTATATTCATCGCTATCTTTTAAAGTAACAATAGTTAAATTAAGATTATCTTTACTAGCAGTAGTTACTAGGGTTTTACCAGCACTAGGAGTATAGCCATTTTTTCC
>ERZ772818.3321-NODE-3321-length-11093-cov-5.361479_pt1 | contig 11093 bp, 10 predicted proteins | sample MGYA00580837_ERZ772818 | MGnify/ENA primary metagenome ERZ772818 (study PRJEB29015, sample SAMEA2737671) | human gut metagenome | biome: human gut; feature: human-associated habitat; material: faeces | place: China | collected 2012 ...
AGAGGCTCACATTTTTATATTAAATTTTCTTTTTGAATGTAATGAAAAGGTTCAATTTTTCAAAACAAATAGGGGAAGTACATCATACAAGAAATTCTCACTAAATTATAACAAAATATAAAATAAATTTATAAATCATTAGATAAAAACTTGAAAAAGAAACAATTTAATAGTAAACTATACTAAAGAAAAAGGAGAATGCCAATGATGAAAAATAAAATTAAAAAAGAAAATGGTATAACATTATCAACATTAGTAATAACAATCATAGTTTTATTAATAATAACAAGCACACTAATATACAATGCAAATGACACAATACAAGTACAAAAAAGAACAAAGCTATATAATGACATAGAATTATTGAGAGAAAAAGTATCTGAATTTTATAACGAATATGGAGAACTACCAGCAAAAACCAAATACACAAATATAGGTGGATTGTCAGATGTATTAAGTAAAAACAATGATATAGGAGATTTTTATGTAATAGACTTAGAAGCAATGAAAGGTATTACTTTAAACTATGGTAAAGACTATGAAAATATCAAAAATAATGCAAGTAATGCAAACTCATATATAGATGTGTATATAATAAATGAAAATAGTCACAATATATTTTATGTTCAAGGAATTGATGTAAAAAATAATGATACATATACAACATATTATACAGATTATACCGAACCAGATGAAACAACTGTTGATTTAAGATATATCGACGGAATATTAATACCTGATGGATATTATTACATTGGAAAGACAGTAGATAGCTCTGGAAATGAAAGTATAGTTATATCAAATTACATAAAAGATACAATAAATAGTGCAAATAAAAATCAATATACATGGACAAAACAAATTATAGAACTAGAAGAAGTTCCAAGTAGTATAAAATTAGATAGCAATCAAAAATCAGATGAATTTTTAAAAAGCGTAAACACAAATAAAGGATATTTCAGAAACTCAGAAGGAAGAGTTGCATATACAGAAGTAAAAGATTGGTCAGAAATATATACAAAAGAAGCTAAATATAAAGACTCAGATGGAAATACTGCAATTGTACCAAAAGGCTTTCTAGTAAGCCAAAATGAAAATATGAATAGAATAAAAAACGGATTAGTAGCAAGAGATGAAAAACAGAATGAATGGGTATGGATAGAAGTTCCAAAAACAATATATACAGATTCAGCATATTTAATAGATGGAGCAGTAACACCAACAAGTGATGAAGATTATGAAAATATTGAAAAAATAATGCAAAATTATTCTAAAACTTATAAAATAAGTGGATGCAAAGATGAATGGTATTCAGAAAGCATATATGGATTAACAGAAGAACAATATAATCAGAAAAAGAAAGCTATGTTAAAAAGTATATATAATAATGGTGGATTTTGGATAGGAAGATATGAAGCAGGAGATGAAACAGCAACCAAAAATAATATAACACGAACAAAAACAACAGGAGTAACAAATGATGTAGGTGTAAAAGCTGATTTAATACCATATAATTTTGTAACAAGCCAAGAAGCAGAAAAATTATCAGAAAAATTAGCACCAGAAGGAAAAACAAGTAGTTTGATGTTTGGAATTCAATGGAATTTAACATGCAAATTTCTAGAAGAGAGAACAGATTTAACAGTAGCAGATTTTAAAACAGATAGTAAAGGATGGGGAAATTACAAAAATAATTCTATTACATTATTAAGAGGAAAATATCTTACAAAACCAGGAAAATCAACATGTGTATGGAAAACATTCTCAACAGATACAGAAAATTATATTGCAAGCAGTAAAACTAATGAGAATATAAATTATTATGTATTATTAACAGCAGGAGCATCAGAATACACAAAAAGAGCCAATATATATGATTTTTCAGGAAATCAGTGGGAATGCACATTAGAAATAAATTCAAGCAATATATGCCTTTGCAGAGGAGGAAGTTATAGAGATAACGGATATTGGGGATTAGCAGGAGCTGGAACCAGTTATAGCAATTCGGCACATTATGCATTAGCTTTCAGACCAACAATTTATTAACTAAGAAAAAATAAGTATGTAATAAAATTACATACTTATTTTTAGTGGATTTGTAATCATTTTGTAATATTTTAGAAATATTTATGACATTTTATTAAACAAAGACATTGACTTTTTAGCCTTTTCGTTGTATGATAATAGCTATAAAAAGAGTGTTTTTAAAATCCTAAGGAGGAGAATTATGGGAGAAGTAATAGTTATAACATCAGGAAAAGGTGGAGTAGGAAAAACAACAACAACAGCAAATTTAGGATCCAGTTTAGCAGTAGAAGGAAAAAAAGTATGTTTAATAGATACAGACATTGGATTAAGAAACTTAGACGTTGTAATGGGACTAGAAAACAGAATAGTATATGACATAGTAGATGTTGTAGAAGAAAAATGTAAACTAAGACAAGCATTAATAAAAGATAAAAGGTTTAAAGAATTATACCTACTACCAGCCGCACAAACAAGAGATAAAAGTGCTGTAAATGAAGAACAAATGAAAAATTTAACAGATAAGCTTAAAGAAGAATTTGACTATATACTAATAGATTGCCCAGCCGGAATAGAACAAGGATTCAAAAATGCTATTGCAGGAGCAGATAGAGCAATAGTAGTAACAACAGCTGAAATATCAGCAATAAGGGATGCAGACAGAATAATTGGATTATTAGAATCATCAGAAATAAAAAATCCAGAATTAGTAATAAACAGAATAAGACCTAATATGGTAAGAAAAGGTGAAATGATGGATGTTGATGATATAGTAGATTTATTATCAATAGACCTAATTGGTGTAGTACCAGATGATGAATACATAATAACACAAACCAATAAAGGTGAACCAGTAATACAAAACAAAAAAGCACCATCAGGAAAAGCATATATGGAAATAGCAAAAAGAGTATTAGGAGAAAAAATAGAAGTAACAATACCAGGCAGAGAAAAAGGATTTTGGGCAAAAATCAAAAGACTCTTTAAAAAATAATAAATAGCAAGTGGAGGGATAGGAAATAATGTTTGAAAACATAATAAACTTCTTTAAAAATATAGGCAAAAAAGAAGATAATAAAAAAGCACAAGAAAGTTCAAAAGATGCAGCAAAAGAAAGATTACATCTAGTATTAATGCAAGATAGAGCAAATGTTTCAGCAGACTTTTTAGAACTTATGAAACAAGAAATAATAGATGTAATAAAAAAATATATAGAAGTCGATGAAAAAGAAATTGATGTTAGACTAACAAATAAAGAAAATGAAGATGGAACAAATGGTGCACCAGCATTATATGCAAATATTCCTATTCTTAATATAAAAAATGATGCAAGAAAAATAGGCAAAAAAGAAGTTGCAGAAAAAGAATCTTCAAAACAAGAAAGTTCTGAAAATAAAGAAGAAAAAACAAAAGATAAAGAAGTAAAAAAAGAAAAGACAGAAAAGTCAGAGAAATCAGCAGAAAGCAAAGACGATAATAAGATAGAAAATAATAAAGAAGAAGACGAAAAAATAAAAGAAGAAAAATCAGAAGAAAAAAAAGAAAATAATGAAGAAGAGCAAAAAGAAATAGAAGCACAAGAAAAAATAAAAGAAATAATAGATGGCGTAATAGAAGAAGCAGAAAACAACAAAAATGAAAAAATTAAATCATAAAAATAAAAAGGAAAAAGAGTTGATTTAATGAGAAAAAGAGACTTAAAAAATATGGAATGGGGGTTGCTAATAGTAGCGATTATCCTATCAATTATAGGAATAGTTGCACTATTTTCAGCAACACAGGAAACTGAATATGATGAATGCAAAAAACAAATAATATGGCTAGCAGTAAGTTTAGTAATGATGGTAATAGTAATGCTAATAAATTATGAAACATTAGTAAAACTATCGCCAATTTTTTATGGTATATTTTTAATACTTTTAGTAGCAGTAATGTTTACAAAGCCAGTAAATGGAGCAACAAGTTGGTTTAACATAGGAATCTTTTCATTCCAACCATCAGAATTTGCAAAGATAGCAGTTATATTATTTTTATCATTAATAATATCAAAAATACAAGAAAGATATGCAGATGAAATAAATAAACCAACAAGACTATTAATAATTTTTGCAGCACTAGCGGTACCATTATTATTAATAATAAAACAACCAGACTATGGAACAGCAATGGCATTTTGCGTAGCATTAGCAATGATGTTATTCACAGCAGGAATTGATAAAAAATATATAATCGGAGCAATACTACTGGTCGGTATATCAATACCAATATTATATAACTTTATATTGCCAGAACATGCAAAGAAAAGAATAGACATATTTTTAAATCCAGAATCAGACCCACGTGGAAGCGGATATAATATAATACAATCAAAATTAGCCATAGGAGCAGGACAATTAACAGGAATGGGATTACTAAAAGGAAACCAAACACAACTAGGATATCTATATCCGAAAACAACAGACTTTATTTTCTCTGTAATTGGGGAAGAAATGGGATTTATAGTAGGACGGTACAATTATAGTGCTATATGTATTTCTGGTCACAAAAGCGATTTATATAGCAAAAACAGCCAAAGATATAACAGGCTCATTAGTAGCATCTGGAATAGCAGGAGTATTTTTATTTCATATGGCAGAAAATATAGGAATGGTAATGGGATTATTACCGATTACAGGTGTTCCATTATTATTTGTAAGCTATGGAGGAAGCTCAATGATTACAAGTTATATATTAATAGGAATACTATTAAATATCAGTAGTAAAAGACAAAAAACTATATTCGTAAAATAAAAAATCGGGATTTGGGGACGGGTCTTCAATCCCCTTTTTTTTCAGAGAAAATAAACAAATGATGACATTTTTTAACCAATTTAACAACATACTCATTGGTTGAAAAGTTTTTCAGGAGGAAAATATGTATTTGAAAAAATTGAAAATAGGAAATGTAGAATTAGAAAATAACTTAATATTAGCACCAATGGCAGGGGTAACAGATTTACCATTTAGAAAAATATGCAAAGAATTTGGACCTGGGTTAGTTTGCACAGAAATGGTAAGTAGCAAAGCAATATATCATGATGATACAAAAACTAAATTATTAATGAATACAGAAGGCGAAAGAAGACCAATAAGTATGCAAATTTTTGGTAGTGATGAAGAAACAATGGGATATGCTGCCAAATATGTTTCAGAACGTGCAGATATAGTAGATATAAACATGGGGTGTCCTGCACCAAAGGTAGTAAAAAATGGAGATGGAAGCAAGCTTTTATTAGACATAGAAAAAGCAGAAAAAGTAATTAAAGCAGTTGTTAAAAATTCTACTAAACCAGTAACATTGAAAATAAGAAAAGGATGGGATTGCGAACATATTGTAGCTACTGAGTTTGCTCAAATGGCAGAACAAGCAGGAGTATCTGCAATAACAATACATGGAAGAACTAGAACAGAAATGTATTCAGGAAAAGCAGACTTGGATACCATTAAAAAAGTAAAAGACTCAGTAAATATTCCGGTAATAGGAAATGGTGATGTGGTTGATGAAGAATCAGCATTAAAAATGTTTGAATACACAGGTGTTGATGGAATAATGATAGGAAGAGGAACCTTCGGAAATCCATGGATTTTTGCTAAAATAAAACACTTCTTAGAAACAGGAGGAAAATTACCTGATGTATCAAATGAAGAAAAACTAAGAGTTATTAAAGAGCAAATACAATTAGAATTAGAGAATAAGCCAGAGGTAACAGCAATTAGAGAGATGAGAAAACACATTGCTTGGTATACTAAAAATATGCCAAATTCTAGTGAGTTTAGATGTGAAATTAATAAAATTGAAGATAAAGATAAATTAATAAATATAGTAGAAGAATATTTTATTATCTAATACTATCATTCTTGATATTTATATAGGGTGTTGCAATATCAGTTAACCATAATAAATAATTATTAGTAGGTTATAATATAAATATAAGGGAGATGTATATACAAGATTATGGGATAGAGCAAACGCAGGAGGAATGTTATATTGTAACTTCTACTTAATAGCTAATTTATAAAAAACAAAATCATCTTATGTCGAAATTTGCGGTGAAAACTGCAAAAAACTAAACATTAAAAGTAAAAAAGCCTAATAAAAATTAATAACAAATAATTTTTAGGAGGCTTTTAACTATGCAAAAAAAACAAACACACCACTACCAATACACAAAAACAAAAGAAAAAAGTAAAAAGAAAATCATAATAACACTAATTATAATAACACTAATAATAGGGACAACAACAATTTTTATAAAAAATAAGAACAAAACGGCTAAAAATTTAAAAATTGGAAACAATAGTAGTAGTCAAGAAATTGTAGATTACATTTTAAATATTAGTTCATATGAAACACAAATAGAAGTAGAAGTAAAAAGCAACAAAAACAGTAATAAATACAAAATGAAACAAAAATACATAGACAACCAAAACAATACACAAGAAGTATTAGAACCAAGCAATATACAAGGAGTAAAAATAATAAAAGAAGGAAATACACTAAGAATTGAAAATACACAATTAAGTCTAACAAAAATTATAGAAAATTATCAAGAAATAACACAAAACAATATGGATTTAGCAAACTTTATAGAAAACTATAAAAACAATACAAACTCAAAATTCAAAGAAGAAAATAATCAAATAATAATGGAAACAACTGCAAAAACAGAAAACAACTATCAAAAATATGAAAAACTATATGTATCAAAAGAAAATGGAAAACCAACAAAAATGGAAATAAAAGATACTAACCAAAACATAATAATTTACATAATATATAATGAGATAAATATAAATCAAATAGCAAATCAAAAAATATATGCATTCAAACTATTTGGAACACCAAAAGAAATATAGAAAAATATTTATCTTTGCAAACTAATATAAAAAAACACATACTTGACATATACCAATATTAGGAGTGAAGGTTATGGTAATAAAAAGAGGAGATATGTTTTATGCAGATTTAAGCCCAGTTGTTGGTTCAGAGCAGGGGGGTATAAGACCTGTTTTAATAATTCAAAATGATATGGGTAATAAATATAGTCCAACAGTAATTGCTGCGGCTATAACGTCACAAATGAATAAAACAAAGCTACCAACACATATAGAAATAGATTCAGAACAATGTGGATTAAAAAATAATTCTGTTGTCTTAGCAGAACAAATCAGAACAATTGACAAAAGCAGATTAAAAGAAAAAATAGGACATATTGAAGATGAAAAAATTATAAATAAAATAAATAATGCACTAGGAGTAAGCTTTGGATTAGAAGAATAAAAAATAGGCTGATTCATTAAAAACAAAAGAATCAGCCTATTTTTTATACTTTTAACTTTTTAAAAAGTTTAATTTCATTAAATAATTTATCAATAAGAATAGATTTTTCATCTACAATTTTGCGATAAGAACTCAAAACATCAGAATAATTATCAACAGTTTCAAATCCTACAAGTAAAGACTTCATACCTTCTAAATAATAATTTTGCTTTTTTGTATCAGAAGCAGATTGCCTTTTTTTATCATATTTTTCAATTTCAGAAAGACGTTTGATATCATTTTTTAAATCTTTCAAATAATCCATAATACAAGAAATTTCATATTCAGTATCATCAATAAGAACTTTAATTAAAGCTTTAACAATACTAGGATTAAGCATACCAACAGATTTGTCTTTAACAGGAACTCTGTAAGAATCAGGATTTTCAATAGGTTTACATTCATTTAATAGAATTTTAAGTGTATCTATAATTTCAATATGAGATTTATATTGACGTTTGCTAATAATGGCATCAAATTCATCAGCAACACGGATTATTTGACCTTCAAGAGGAATTTCGTTTTTAACAAGAGCATTAGGGTAACCAACACCATTTAATGCTTCATGATGATATATTGGACCAGCTGCATAAGGACGCAACTTTAAATCATCCATACAAATTTTATATCCAATTGTAGTATGAGTTTTCATTATTTGAAATTCTTCTTCTGTCAGAGCAGATTGCTTTTGTAATATATTAGACGGTATAAATTGTTTACCAATATCATGTAAATAAGCACAAATTGTACAGTATTCGGTAAAATCTTTTGATAAATGTAAATATTGACATATTCTACAAACAATACTTGCAACATTCTCAGAATGTTTTCTAGTAAAAACATCTAAACTTCCTAAAATATTTAATTGATATTGCATACTTTTATCTAAGTTGTAAGATTTTAAAGTAGTTTTATCATAAAAATCAAATTCTTCTTTTGCCATAATAGACCTCTTTTCTAATTGTACTAAAATTATTGTAACAAAAAGAATAAAAAAATTCAAGGATATTATTATATGAAAAAATAAGAAAAAATTTTTATCTAACTGTAACCAACAAATGCAAAAAAATAGATTTTAAATGTATATAAATATTGTAATATTCATAAAATTGTGATATTATAATACACAAAGTAAAAATGGAGGAATAACAATGTATAGAACAAAAACATGTGGAGAATTAAACATAAGAAATGTAAATGAAACAGTAGAACTAGCAGGATGGATACAAAAAATAAGAGATCTAGGAGCAATGATATTCATCGATTTAAGAGACCAATTTGGAATAACACAAATAGTGATAAATAACGAAGAATTACAAAAACAAGCAAAAGAACTAACAACAGAAAGTTGTATCCACATTTCAGGAAAAGTTGTGGAAAGAAGTAACAAAAATACAAAAATTCCAACAGGAGAAATAGAAGTAATAGCAAATGAAATAGAAATATTAGGAAAATGTAAAAATGTACTTCCATTCGAAATAAATACAGACCAAGAAGTAAGAGAAGATTTAAGATTAGAATATAGATTTTTAGATTTAAGAAACGAAAAATTACATAACAACATTTTACTTCGTTCAAAAATCTTAAAAACACTAAGAGACAGAATGGACGAATTAGGATTCGCAGAAATTCAAACACCAATATTAGCAAACTCATCACCAGAAGGTGCAAGAGACTATTTAGTACCAAGTAGACTAAATCCAGGAGAATTTTATGCATTACCACAAGCACCACAACAATTTAAACAATTGTTAATGGTATCTGGATTTGATAAATACTTCCAAATAGCACCATGTTTTAGAGATGAAGACGCAAGAGCAGATAGAGCACCAGGAGAATTCTATCAATTAGATATGGAAATGAGTTTTGCTACTCAAGAAGATGTATTCCAAGTAGTTGAGCCAGTAATATATAACACATTTAAAAAATTCTCTGACAAACAAATTTCAGAAGCACCATTTAAAAGGATTACTTACAAAGAAGCAATGGTAAAATATGGCTCAGATAAACCAGATTTAAGAAATCCATTATTTATAATAGACTTATCAGAATTTTTTAATAAATGTACATTTAAGCCATTTATAAATAGAACAGTAAGAGCAATAAAAGTAAATGGACATATGTCAAAAGGATTTCATGAAAAAATGCTTAATTATGCAATGTCAATTGGAATGGGTGGACTTGGATATTTAGAAGTTCAAGAAGATATGACATTTAAAGGTCCAATAGATAAATTCATTCCAGAAGAATTAAAGAAAGAATTATTAAAAATTGCTGAATTACAAAAAGATGATACAATTTTCTTTATAGCAGACAATGAAAAAAGAGCAACTGAACTGGCAGGACAAATAAGAACTGAACTTGGTAAAAGACTAAACTTAATTGATAACAATAAGTTTGAATTTTGTTGGATAGTAGATTTTCCAATGTTTGAAATGGATGAACATGATAAAATTCAATTTAGTCACAATCCATTTTCAATGCCACAAGGAGGGTTAGATGCATTAGAAAATCAAAATCCATTAGATATTTTAGCATATCAATATGATTTAGTATGTAATGGAATAGAATTGTCATCAGGAGCAGTAAGAAATCATGACATCAGTATAATGGTGAAAGCATTCGAAATGGCAGGATACACAGAGGAAGAAGTAAAAACAAAATTCGGAGCTTTATATACAGCATTTCAATTTGGAGCCCCACCACATGCCGGAATTGCACCAGGTGTAGACAGAATGTTGATGCTTTTAACAGATTCAGATAGCATAAAAGAAGTTATAGCATTTCCACTAAATAGTAAAGCAGAAGATTTGATGATGGGAGCACCAGGAAATGTAAATAAAGATCAACTTAGAGACGTTCATATAAAAATTGACATAAAAAAATAACATGAATAAGAACCTCAAACTTAGAAATACTAATAGTACTTTTAAGAGGAGGTTTTTTTATGTACAATTTTAGAACGGATTTGGCGCTAGAAAGAAGAGATATATATCAAAAAGTAAATAATTTGAAACAGATTGATGGAATTAAAAGCACAGAAGAAGAAATAAATGAAAAACTGAAAGTGACTAGGGTAGAAATTTTAAACAAAAATGGAGAAAAAGCGATAGGGAAGCCAGTCGGAAATTATGTAACGATTGATGTGAAAAAATTGAAACTAGCAGAAGATGAAGACATACAAAAAGCATCAGAAGTGGTAACCAAAGAATTAAAAAAAATAATAGACATTCATACAGACAAACAGGGAGATATTTTAGTAGTAGGATTAGGAAATATCTATGTAACTCCTGATGCTTTAGGACCTAAGGTAATAAATGAGATTGATGTTACAAGACATATAATTAAATATTTACCACAATATGTAGATGAGGGAACAAGACCAGTTAGTGCAATATCACCAGGAGTTCTAGGAACAACAGGAATTGAGACAGTAGAAATTTTAAAAGGAATTGTAGACAACATTCATCCAAAACTATTAATTGTAATTGATGCATTAGCTTCTAGAAGTATAGATAGAATAAGTAGTACAATACAGATTTCTGATACAGGAATAGTACCAGGAGCTGGTGTTGGAAACACCAGGCAAGAGATAAGTCAAACGACATTAGGTATACCTGTAATAGCACTTGGGATTCCTACAGTTGTAGATATTTTTTCTTGTAACGCTAAAATATAACAGGGGCAACTTTCCTTAAAACCTTGTAAG
>ERZ772818.3331-NODE-3331-length-11065-cov-3.184105_pt1 | contig 11065 bp, 8 predicted proteins | sample MGYA00580837_ERZ772818 | MGnify/ENA primary metagenome ERZ772818 (study PRJEB29015, sample SAMEA2737671) | human gut metagenome | biome: human gut; feature: human-associated habitat; material: faeces | place: China | collected 2012 ...
GTGGAGTATTAAAGACCCCCGTTATGTATACCGACCTATTTATCCGAAGTCTTGGGTTGAACGACGGATTGTTGGGCGATGCCAATATTCATGGAGAATGGCATCACGAAGTAAAAGGAATTTATCTCGATGCACATATTCGTGAGAAAGACATAGCCAAAAGTCATGTATATGGATATATCTACCCCATAAAACCTACAAGTGCACTCAACTTACAGATTGAAGCGGACAGCACCAATCTCAAGTTTATTGAACACTACATGAGTAGTATTACACCGGAATTTAACGGAGGAGCCAGTGGCAACGTACACTTCTATGGTAAATTTAAAAGGCTTACCATGGAAGGGCGCGTACTTGGCGATGCTTCCATGAAGGTAGATGTATTGAACACCACTTTCTTCATAAAAGACAGTATTCTCATAGAGCCGAACGGGCTGACTTTTCATAATAACCGCATTTTCGACCCTCAGGGCAACCAAGGACACGTAAACGGTTACCTGCACTATGAACACTTCAAGAATCTGGAATATCGTTTTCAGTTTGACGTAAATAATATGCTGGTGATGAATACAAAAGAATCGCTTGATTTACCTTTCTATGGTACGGTATATGGAACAGGTAATGCTCTGATTGCCGGTAACGCACGGGATGGCGTAAATATAGATGTAGCTATGACTACCGACCGAAATACCAATTTTGTTTATATAAAGGATAATGTATCTTCTGCTGCCAATACCCAATTCATCAAGTATGTAGATAAAACACCTCGTCGTGCTGTGCTGGACTCCATCAATTTGACCTCTGATTATGAGCTGGCTCAACAAGAGATACAACAGGAAGAAGAAAGTCATACCGATATCCGCCTTAATCTGCTTGTAGAAGCTACCCCGAATGCAACCATGAAGATTGTTATGGATCCCATTGCAGGCGACTACATCAGTGGACGAGGGTCCGGAAATATCCGCACAGAGTTTTACAACAAAGCAGATGATGTAAAAATGTTTGGTAGTTACCGCATCAGTCAGGGAGTTTATAAATTCAGTTTGCAGGAAGTGATACGCAAGGATTTTACAATAAAAGACGGAAGTACTATCAGTTTTAACGGTCCTCCGTTGGATGCCACCATGGATATCCAGGCAAACTATATGGTGAATTCCGCATCATTGAATGACCTGGTACCCAATGCAAGCAGCTATGGAATCCCTACGAATATCCGGGTAAACTGTACCATGAATCTGACAGGTCAACTCACTTCTCCTGACATTAAGTTGGGACTGGAAGTGCCTAATGAACGAGATGAAGTACAAGCACTTATACGCAACTATATCCCTACGGACGAACAAATGAATATGCAGATCCTCTATCTGTTAGGTATCGGCAAATTTTATACACCCGAAAATGTAGATGCCACACAAAACTCGAATATGATGACTTCTGTGCTTTCATCCACCCTTTCGGGACAACTAAACAATGCACTTTCCAACATTATTAATAGTAACAACTGGAATATAGGTACCAACCTCAGCACCGGAGAAAAAGGCTGGACGGATATGGAATTCGAAGGAATGCTATCGGGGCAATTACTGAACAATCGTCTGCTTATCAATGGTAACTTCGGATACCGCGACAATCCGATGGCAAATACGAACTTTGTAGGAGACTTTGAAGCAGAATGGCTTGTGAACCGTAGCGGAGATATTCGCCTGAAAGCGTATAATGAGACGAACGACCGCTATTACACAAGGACCAATCTGACAACGCAAGGTATCGGTATCATTTTCAAGAAGGACTTCAACCGATGGAAAGAGCTTATGTTCTGGAATAAGTGGAGGTTGAAAAGACTGAGACGGGAAATGGAACAAAAAGAAGCGGAAAAGGACACCGAAGAGCAAACAGAAGAAACAGAAACCACCGCTACCCAAGAGGCAGCAAAAGCAAAAGAAAAGAGAGGGGGAAGTTAATTTTCCCCTTCTTTATTTTCATACAGGCTATTTTCTTATTCATATATCAATTTATAATCATTTACAAAGCCTATTCCTTCCGCTGTTTCTATACAGTTCAGCAACCGCCACTCACAACTGAGCACCCAGCTACGGAAATTCTCTTCGGGTTGATACTCACTCCTAGCGAACTCCAACAAACGGTCTACCTCAAAATTATCGGAAATAATACCTGCTCCGCCTCGTGCCGCATCATAAGCGTTACAATCCTGTTCGATGTGCGCCGGTACCATTAACAAAGGCTTACCCAGATACATAGCCTCACAAACGGATTCAAAGCCTGCCGTAGTGGCATATACCCGGCAACCCGACATATAGCGAAGGAATTTTTCGTCATCCAACTGATGAAATGACAATGTTTCATCCATCCGGCACACTTCCAGCTCATCCGGTTTGTCCCAGAAGAAGTGCAAAGGTACTTCAGGATGCTGCTCATGCCACTGGGAGATACTTTCTCCAAATCCGGCATTAACCATATAACCGTGCACATACTCTCCAGAAGCAGCTTCACAACAAAGCACTTCGCGCCGCAGTAAAGGCGGTACCACGCGTATATGCGCTTCTTCGTCCGTTTCCATCGGACGGAATGAGAGAGCCAGCTTCTCTTTGGCTCCGATACACGTGAGTCGTGTAAAAAAACGGAGCATCAGCAGGCTCATAGGATTCTTTTGGGGAAACTCAAAGTCATGATGCAGGAAAAGATATTGATGGCCGACACTGATCTGCGGTACAGAAGGGCGGAAAAAAAGATAAGTCAAACCCGTCAGTAACTCATAAAAGTTGATTACGAGGTCCGCATCAGTTTCATGGATACGCCGGTGAATATAACAGATGCTACGCAGATAAGCAGGAACCTGCATCAGATTATATGCGATACTGCGAGACATGCTGACCCGCTTATTGGCAGGCGTAGGCAAAAAGTTCGGACTGAGAAAGCGTTTCACAGGTGCCTGTATGCTGCGATTGAAGAAACCCGGCAGGCGACGGGTATTGCTCTTCCCCACCAGTACTTCTACTACCTCGTGCCCGTTGCGTCGTAGAATTTCTTCCAGCGTGATGGCTTGCGTCAGATGACCGCGGCCTTCTCCTTGAACAATAAAAAGAACTTTCATCTTTATATTTTTATAATTTAGTAATTTGCAATTCACGATTTTAACTACAGAGGCGCTCTTCAGGTTTTTCGTTCATCATCATATCCTCGTACCGTACGTCGCATTTACGTGCACGGGCAAACTTCACCAATTCCTCCTCAAAATCGGAAATATAAGAAACAGCGGATTTTACTTTTTGTTTAATCGCTTGTAGCAAAGAATAATAAGGTTGTCCATGCCGGGCACGATACACATTATAAAATAATAGAATGGTAGAATAAAAAGCACGTAATCTCATAGTGTCTGTATTTTTAGTTGCAGGCAAAGGTCGGTTATTCGTATTACGCCGGTATGTAGAAAATATGACAAGTATCTTTCATTTTTTTCGCTGAACTTCCTTATCTTTACAGAAAATAAGCTGCATCTCAGCATAACTTTTTCATGCAAGCATGAAAGTTATACCTTCGATTTGCATTATCTTTACTCCCTCAAAAGAAACTCTCGTATGAAAAAGCCCGGAAATATCCTCATTGTCGATGATAACCGCAGTGTGCTCACCGCTGTGCAACTGCTGTTGAAACCCCATTTCGAAAAGATCATCACGCTCACTTCACCTGTCACACTTACCTCTGTGTTGCGTGAAGAAACTCCATCGGTAGTGTTACTTGACATGAACTTTACATCAGGCATCAATACCGGAAACGAAGGATTATTCTGGTTGCAGGAGATCAAACGCCTTCGTCCCTCCTTGCCTGTGGTTCTTTTCACTGCTTATGGAGATATCGATCTTGCCGTTGGTGGCATTAAAGAAGGAGCTACGGACTTTATTGTCAAGCCATGGGATAATCAAAAGCTGGTGGAAACCTTACTGAATGCAGCCCAAGCCATTTATAATAAGAATAACGGAAAAAGTGCCTCGCCCGTAACCCCTGCCATGTATTGGGGAGAAAGTCCCATTATGCAGCAACTGCGCTCGCTGGTGGAGAAAGTCGCCATAACCAATGCAAATATACTTATCACCGGAGAAAACGGTACGGGAAAAGAGATGCTGGCACGTGAAATTCATGCACTTTCTTCCCGCCGTACGAAGGAAATGGTTGCCGTGGACATGGGAGCCATCACCGAAAGCCTCTTTGAAAGCGAGCTTTTCGGGCATACAAAAGGCTCTTTCACAGATGCATACGCTGACCGTCCCGGTAAGTTCGAAACAGCAGACCATAGCACACTGTTTCTCGATGAAATCGGCAATTTACCCTATCACCTGCAAGCCAAACTACTGACCGTATTGCAACGCCGCAGTATTGTCCGTGTAGGCAGCAACCAGCCTATCGCTGTCGACATCCGTCTGATTTGTGCTACCAACCGCAACCTGAACGAGATGGTACAACGCAATGAATTCCGTGAAGACTTGCTTTACCGCATCAATACTATCCATCTTGAAATTCCGCCTTTGCGCGAACGGCCGGAAGACATTCTTCCTCTTGCCGAACGCTTTACAACACGCTTCTGCAAGCAATATGACAAAGCATTATTACGGCTTTCCGATGCTGCCTGTACCAAATTGAAAACACATCCCTGGTATGGAAATATCCGTGAACTGGAGCATGCCATAGAGAAAGCAGTCATTATTTGCGACGGCAACGAACTGCCGGCAGAACTGTTCCAGTTGCCTAAGCGTCCCGAAACCTCACGCACCGGAAGCGATACCGGTACAGAAGCAGCCACCCTTGAAGAAATGGAACGGAAAATGATACAAAAAGCTCTGGATACCTGTAACGGCAATCTATCCGCTGTTGCCGCGCAACTCGGTATCACCCGGCAGACTCTCTATAACAAAATGAAAAAGTTCGGATTATGAAACATAACTACCGATACATCACCGACCGCTACCTTTTCCGCATCATCATCTCTCTCCTGTTGGCAGGAGCTGTCACGGTATCCATTATTTATAAAGACCTTTTATGGATAGTCATCTCTTCCTTGCTGCTGCTGACGAGTCTGCGCTGGCAATGGAAACTGTATCGCCGGCATACACAGGAGGTCCTGTTTCTGCTCGATGCCATTGAAAACAACGATGCATCCATCCATTTCTCCGAACACGAAGACATTCCGGACAACCGTATTGTAAACCAGGCCCTGAATCACGTTGCTTCTATATTATATAATGTAAAGAGCGAAACGGCACATTACGAACTCATTCTCGACTGCATCAATACCGGTATCCTGGTACTGAACGATGCAGGTGCTGTTTACCAGAAAAATAATGAAGCCCTCCGCCTGTTAGGGTTGGAAGTCTTCACCCATGTTAGCCAACTAAGCCGTATCGATGCAAACCTTATGGGACTTTTCACCCATTGCCGTCCAGGAGATAAGTTACAAACCCGCCTATCCAACGAACGCGGTACGGTCAATCTCTCCATCCGCGTCTCCGACATAACCATCCGTCAGGAGCATTTCCGTATCCTTGCCCTAAATGATATCAATAACGAACTGGACGAAAAGGAAATCGACTCCTGGATACGCCTGATCCGTGTACTGACACATGAAATTATGAATTCCGTCACTCCCATCACTTCACTGAGCGATACATTGCTGACACTGATACAAGGAAGCGAAGAATTAAAAGCGAAAAGTGAATCCATTTCTTCCGACAAAGAAACTGCTGACGAAATCCGCAATGGCCTGCACACCATCAGCACCACGGGCAAAGGACTTCTCTCTTTTGTAGAAAATTACCGCCGTTTCACCCGTATCCCCAAACCGGAACCTTCCTTGTTCTACGTCAAAGGTTTTATCAACCGCATGGTGGAACTGGCACGGCATCAATATCCTGATTCCCATATCACTTTCCACTCCCACATCACTCCAGATGATCTTATTCTTTATGCAGATGAGAACCTTATCTCACAGGTACTCATCAACTTATTGAAAAATGCCATTCAGGCCATCGAAGCAGCAGAAATTCCGGAAGGCATTATCACCTTACACGCTTATTGCAATGAAAATGAAGCCGTACTCATCGAAGTATCCAATAACGGTCCTGCCATTCTTTCTGAAGTAGCAGAACACATTTTCATACCTTTCTTCACCACAAAAGAAGGTGGCAGCGGCATAGGTTTGAGCATTTCCCGTCAGATTATGCGCCTGTCAGGTGGTAGTCTTTCCCTACATCCCGGAAAGGAAACCATGTTTGTACTAAAATTCAATTAAGAAAATTTGTAATGAAGGATTATATGAAAAGAAAGTAAAATTCAATCTGAACATTTTACACCTTGCAATTGTTAAAAAATAGACGTAACTTCGCTTTGCGATAACTAAATCCTTGAATAAACAACTTAAATAATACCTAATTTATGATTTTTACAGCAGAAAACATTCTTTTAATCGGTTCTATCTTACTTTTCATTAGTATTATTGTCGGCAAGACCGGCTATCGATTCGGAGTCCCTGCCCTGTTACTATTCCTTGTCGTCGGCATGATTTTCGGTAGCGATGGTTTCGGACTACAGTTTCATAACGCTAAAGAAGCACAATTTATTGGTATGGTTGCTCTTAGCGTTATTTTGTTTTCCGGCGGCATGGATACTAAATTCAACGAAATTAAACCGATTCTCGTTCCGGGCATTGTTCTCTCCACAATCGGCGTACTGCTAACTGCCATCTTTACAGGACTTTTCATCTGGTGGATTGCCGGCATGAGTTGGTCAAATATTTATCTTCCTATCACTACATCCCTACTGCTTGCCTCCACCATGTCATCTACCGATTCCGCTTCTGTATTTGCCATCTTACGTTCGCAGAAAATGAATCTGAAACATAACCTTCGCCCCATGCTGGAACTTGAAAGTGGTAGCAATGACCCGATGGCTTACATGCTTACCATCGTGCTGATACAGTTCATACAATCCGGTGGAATGGGTGTTGGAGGTATCTTCAGTTCGTTCGTTATTCAGTTCATAGTAGGTGCGGCTGCCGGATACCTTCTCGGCAAACTTGCCATCCTCATGCTGAATAAGCTTAATATTGATAATCAGGCTCTTTATCCCATTCTTCTACTTGCATTTGTATTTTTCACTTTCTCCATTACCGATCTTCTGAAAGGAAATGGCTACCTTGCCGTTTACATTGCCGGTATTATGGTAGGCAACAACAAGATAATGCATCGCAAAGAGATTTATACTTTCATGGACGGATTGACTTGGCTGTTCCAAATCATCATGTTCCTTTGCCTCGGACTTCTCGTCAATCCGCACGAAATGCTGGAAGTAGCAGTAGTAGCCTTGTTGATCGGTGTCTTTATGATTCTCATCGGGCGTCCGTTAAGCGTGTTCCTCTGCCTGCTCCCTTTCCGGAAGATTACCATGAAATCACGGTTGTTCGTATCATGGGTAGGACTACGCGGTGCCGTACCTATCATCTTTGCCACCTATCCGGTAGTTGCAGGCGTGGAAGGTTCGAATATCATCTTTAATATCGTATTCTTCATTACCATTGTCTCGTTGGTTGTGCAGGGAACAACGATTTCTTTCGTTGCCCGCATGCTGAACCTCTCCAAACCACTGGAGAAAACAGGGAATGACTTTGGAGTGGAGCTCCCGGAAGAAATAGACTCCGACCTTAGCGACATGACCATTACCACGGAAATGCTGGAAGAAGCAGATACCTTGAAGGATATGAATCTTCCCAAAGGAACATTGGTTATGATAGTGAAACGCGGAGATGAGTTTTTAATTCCTAACGGAACACTGAAACTTCATGTAGGAGACAAGTTGCTCCTTATCTCCGAAAAATCAAAAGAGGAAGTGAACGAATCCGAATAAGGCGGGGAACGAAATATGTTCAAACATCCCCCGTTAATTAACCGTAAAACTTAATTGTAAAATTCGGGTTACATTAATGAAGTATTAATTTTGCGCAGTTTTAAACTAAATGTGCAAAAACGAATGGAACAAGAACATCAGTTCATCGACTATATTGAACAAAGCATTATCAAGAACTGGGATAAAGACTCTTTGACTGACTACAAAGGAATTACCCTCCAATATAAAGATGTGGCTCGTAAAATAGCTAAATTCCACATTGTTTTAGAAAGTGCCGGTATTCAGCCGGGAGACAAGATAGCAGTCTGCGGACGTAACAGTGCCCATTGGGCTGTCACTTTTCTGGCTACTATCACTTACGGAGCCGTAATTGTTCCTATTCTCCATGAATTTAAAGCGGATAATATCCATAATATTGTCAACCACTCCGAAGCCAAACTGCTTTTTGTCGGCGACCAGGCATGGGAAAACCTGAATGAAGACGCCATGCCCCTGTTGGAAGGAATAGCGTCACTCACCGATTTCTCATCATTGGTATCACGCAATGAAAAACTGACGTATGCTTTCGAACACCGGAATGCGATATACGGTCAACGTTACCCGAAGAATTTCCGCCCGGAGCATATCTGTTACCGGAAAGACAGGCCCGAGGAACTGGCTATTATCAACTATACTTCAGGAACCACAGGCTATTCAAAAGGTGTCATGCTCCCCTATCGCAGTATCTGGTCGAATGTGGCCTATTGTTTTGAAATGCTTCCCGTCAAACCGGGCGACCATATCGTTTCCATGCTTCCTATGGGACACGTTTTCGGTATGGTATACGATTTCTTATATGGCTTCTCCGCAGGTGCGCATATCTATTTCCTGACACGTATGCCGTCTCCGAAAATCATCTCACAATCTTTCTCGGAGATTAAGCCCAGAGTTATCTCTTGCGTACCTTTGATTGTAGAAAAGATTATCAAGAAAGATATCCTCCCTAAAGTGGATAGCAAAATCGGAAAGTTATTGCTCAAAGTACCTATCGTCAATGACAAAATCAAATCGTTGGCCCGCCAGGCAGCTATGGAAATCTTTGGAGGTAATTTCGACGAAATCATTATCGGCGGCGCTCCTTTCAATGCCGAAGTAGAAGCTTTTCTCAAAAAGATAGGTTTCCCCTACACCATTGCTTACGGCATGACAGAATGTGGTCCGATTATCTGCTCCAGCCGTTGGGATACATTGAAACTTGCTTCCTGCGGAAAGGCCACTACGCGAATGGAAGTCCGCATTGATTCCCCGGATCCTAAAACTCATGCCGGAGAGATTGTTTGCAGGGGAGCGAATATGATGCTCGGATATTATAAGAATCCGGAAGCTACCGCACAAATCATTGATGTAAACGGGTGGTTGCATACAGGAGATCTGGGCGTTATGGATGAAGAAGGTTATGTAACTGTTCGCGGACGTAGCAAGAATATGCTTCTCACTTCCAGCGGACAGAATATCTATCCGGAAGAGATAGAAAGCAAACTGAATAATATGCCGTATGTGGCGGAATCATTAATCGTATTGCAACACGACAAACTGGTGGCGCTTATCTATCCGGATTTTGACGATGCATTTGCTCACGGATTGCAGCAAAACGATATCCAGAAAGCTATGGAAGTCAACCGTGCCGAACTGAATCAACAATTGCCTAACTACTGCCAGATCAGCAAGATTAAAATTCATTTCGAGGAATTTGAAAAGACAGCGAAGAAATCAATCAAACGTTTCATGTATCAGGAAGCAAAAGGATAAGATTTTTTTCGTATACAAAAGACAAGATAAATAAAAACGGTGAACAAGCACAGGGGTTTGTTCACCGTTTTTTCTAACCTAACCAACTTTATTTCCTTAATCTATCATCTTTCAACAATCTTTTACCTTAAAACCAAACCTATCCCTAACACAATAAACCTCTATTAAATCTTAACCTATTTTTTCTTAAAGTTGTATGAACGAAATAGCCTGTCCTCCTCCGGCAGCCATACGTACAGTCAGCGTATTTTCAGCTGTGACAGTTTGTTCCGTAATCTGATAATCTGCCGGATTCGTTTTCCAGTCCGCCTTCTCACCGTCGGCATAGATAACAGCTTTATATTGTTTGCCCGGTTTCAGGAAGTCCAGTTTTATTTCCAGTGTTCGGGGAGCCTCATTGGTAGCTGCTCCGAAGAAATAATTATTTTTCGCTTTACGTACAACAGCTACAAACTCTCCCGGTTCTCCTGCCAATGCCTTGGATTCGTCACAATCCGGGTCGAAATCGCGGAAGAACCGGAAAGCAGGATGTCCTTCATAATGCTCAATCATATCAGAAGCCATTTGCAAGGGAGAATATAGAATCACCCAATTGGCAATCTGCTTCGCCAATGTTGTGTTGACACGGCTGTTCCCCTTATCCTGGTCATTCCATTTCCGACGACGGGGAGAGTCTTTGGTTTGCTGGAACAAAATATCAAAAGTTCCCGGAGTGTAGTCCATTGGACCGGACAGCAAGCGGGTAAACGGCAACATTACATGATGAGACGGCGGATTTCCTTCACTCCATGCATTCCATTCCATACCTCTGGCTCCTTCGCGCGTCATCATGTTAGGCCATGTACGGCGGATACCGGTATCCTTAATCGGTTCGTGTGCATCCAATGTCATTCTATGCTCCGCAGCTGTTTCCACTACCTTCTGATAATGGTTGACTCCATATTGTCCATGATGTGAAAGCCCGTTCGGGAAAGCTCCTGCATAACCTGTTTTCAGGATGTGGATGCTGTGGTCGGTATACCATTGCATTGCATGAACCATTTGCCGTTCATAATTCGGGATATTTCCTCCTGTTTCATGGTGTCCAATGATTTCGATTCCTTTTTCCTTGGCATAACGTACTATTTCATCTATGTCAAAGTCAGCGTAAGGTTTCGTAAAATCAAAATTCTGCATACCGCCCCAACTTTCCCAACCTTCATTCCAGCCTTCAAACAATACCGCTTCTATATTATTGGCAGCAGCGAAGTCGATATATTTTTTGGCATTGACAGTGGTAGCACCGTGGCGTTCATCCATTTTCCAAGTCTCTACACCCAGATGCATCCCCCACCATACACCGATCTATTTCAAAGGACGAATCCAA
>ERZ772818.3335-NODE-3335-length-11050-cov-3.328604_pt1 | contig 11050 bp, 9 predicted proteins | sample MGYA00580837_ERZ772818 | MGnify/ENA primary metagenome ERZ772818 (study PRJEB29015, sample SAMEA2737671) | human gut metagenome | biome: human gut; feature: human-associated habitat; material: faeces | place: China | collected 2012 ...
CCTCGTGCCGCGCAGAGAGGGCGAAGAGCCGCGCAAACGTCTCCGCGCTCAAGCCGTCCTGCAAAATGCCGAGGTGCACACGGCAGTAGTCGCCGCCGAGCAGCTCGACGAGCTCGGAGATACGGTCACCGCTTCGCGCCGCTTCGGCGCGGATGTAGTCTGCGGCGGCGGACGGGTCGGCGATCAGATGCTCGCAGCCAAAGGCGCTCTGATAGAGCGCCTTGAAGACGTCCTGAAGCGCCAGTTCTGGATAGCGCGCGCAGTGGGCGCGCAGAAAGTCGCGAATATCGGTAAAATTCGTCATAGCGGCGGGGTTCCTTTACCAAAAAGTTTCGTTTATCATAGCGCTTTTTCGCCCCTTTCGCAAGGGGCAAGGGATTGACAGCCCTGCGCTTTTTTGATAAAATTCCCGCGTCGGCACAAGTCGGCAGCGTTGGCACAAGCTGACTTTTCTTCCGCGCGTTCCCTGAAAGCAAACGAGGTATCACCAAGGTATCAATCTCCCTGCAAGGGGAATATTGATGCCTTTTCTTTGTCTTTTCAAGGGTTTTCGCGCAGAAAACAAGACGCAAGAGAGGATGAGAACACCGTGACGATCCTTGTCATCGACGGCCAGGGCGGAAAGCTCGGCAAAACTTTGGTCGAGAACATCAAAAAGTCCTTCCCGCACCTCGAGATCATGGCGGTCGGTACGAACAGCGCCGCTTCCGACGTGATGCGCCGCGCGGGCGCTGACCGCGTGGCCACGGGCGAAAACCCCGTCATCGTGGCCTGCCGCAGCGCGCAGATCATCGTCGGCCCCATCGGCATCGCGATCGCCGATGCGCTGATGGGCGAGATCTCCCCCGCCATGGCAAACGCCGTCGCGTCAAGCAATGCCTACCGTGTGCTCATCCCGATGAATCTATGCAGCACGTATGTCGCGGGCGTGGACAAAAAGTCCTCCGCCATTCTGGACGACGCCATGGCGCACATCCGTTCGCTGCTCGAAGGAATGGAGAACAAACCATGAACAACGCTGCCACTGCAACTGCCCGTACCGCTTCCCCGGTGAGAAAACTCACCTATTCCGCGCTCTTCCTCGCCCTTGCGATGGTCCTGCCGTTTTTGACCGGTCAGATCCCCGAGATCGGCTCCATGCTCTGTCCCATGCACATTCCCGCGCTGCTGTGCGGCTTCATGTGCGGCTGGCCGTGGGGACTCGCGGTCGGCTTTATCTCCCCGCTGCTGCGCTCGATGTCCGGCATGCCGCCGATCTGGATCGCTATTCCCATGGCGTTTGAAATGGCGACCTACGGCGCCATCGCCGGTCTTCTGTACCGCAAGCTGCCGAAAACAGGCTGGCGCATCTATGCCTCGCTCATCTCCGCGATGGTCGCGGGCCGCCTTGTGTGGGGCCTTGTGAAGTTCCTGCTCGCGGGCCTTCAGGGCACGGAGTTCAGCCTCGCCCTCTTCCTCTCCGGCGCGGTGACGATGGCCATCCCCGGCATCATCTTGCAGCTCATCCTCATTCCCATCCTCGTGGTGGTGATGGAACGCACAAATATGGCGCTCGACGTGTGAGCACTTGATAAAAACAGAAAAGGACTTGGACGAAAGCGTCCAAGTCCTTTTCTTTATTCCTCCGCTTTACTCAGCAGCTTCGGCGCGCTCGTGTCCATCAAAAACGCCCCGAGCGGCGCGGTGATGACGATGCCGAGCACCGCGACTGACAGCACAATGCTGCCGCAGGGCAGCCCCGCCGCAAGCGGCACCGAGCCGATGGCCGCCTGCACCGTCGCCTTGGGAAGATAGGCAAACACGCAGTAAAGCCTCTCTTTCGCCGTGAGCGGCGTTCTGACAAGGCAAAGGCACACACCCACGGCGCGGAAAATGAGCGTCGAGAAGATCATGCCGACCGCCGCAAGGCCCACGCCCGCCATATAGCGGATATCAACCGCCGCTCCGACGAGGACGAACAAAATGACCTCCGCCGCCAGCCAGAGCTTGCCGAATTTTTCAGAGAGCCGCTTGGCAACGAACGGCGTGCACTTCATCTTAAGTAAGCACGCCATGCTGACGACCGCGAGCAGGCCCGACACGGGCACGATGCCCTCGAGCCAGCCCTCCGCCGCGACGAGCAGCAGCGAGACCCCCAGCACGATGATGACCTTCATGCTGTTGCGGATGCAGTGTGCTCGGGCATAGGCAGTCTCGAAAAAGCGGCTGAGCAACCACCCGACAAGCGCACCCAGCGCAACGCCGAGCACGATCGACGCAGGGATGCTCAAAAAGTCCGCGGCGTTGGCGCTGCCGCCCTGCGCCGTGTGCAGAAACGTTGTAAACAGCACAATGACGAAGATATCGTCGCACGATGCGCCGGCCAGGATCATCTGCGGGATGCTCTTGTCCGTTCCGCGGCCGCTTTCCATCAGCTGCACCATGCGCGGCACGACGACCGCGGGCGACACCGCCGCGAGCACCGCGCCCATGACAGCCGCCTCCGTGTGCGTGACGCCAAGGAAGCACGGCGCGAGCAGCACATAGCCGATGATCTCGCACGTCGCGGGCAGGCACGACATCAGGATCGCCGGACGGCCGACCTTTTTGAGGTCGCCCAAATCGAGCGACAGTCCCGCCTTGAGCAGGATAATAACGAGCGCGAGCTTGCGCAGGTCGGCTGAGATCGACAAAATCGAGCCGTCCAGCACGTTGAGCACGCACGGCCCCAGCAGGATGCCCGTCGCCAGCATGCCGATGATGCGCGGCAGCTTCAGCTTCTGACACAGCGCGGCCAGCGCAAGGCCAACCAAAAAGACGAGTGCGAGTGAAGTTAACATAAATTTCCTCCTCCGGACACAAAAAAAGCTGATGCCCCCTGTGACCGATCAAAATCACAGAAGTCATCAGCTCAAAAAAGCGGTTTCGGCAGTGCCGTGGGAGAACCTCATTCCCGATTGCGCAGTATAGCAAAGCGCGGGCAAAAAAGCAAGCCCTTTTTCAAAAATCAGCGCTCGAACGTCACCTGATAGGCCCCCAACACCTGCATGCAGGGGATGACGGCGGCATTTTCGACCGTGAAAGCCGCCTTTTCATAGTGCGTCGTCTCCTCTTCGGGGATGGCGGGCAGCGTTTTGCCAAGGCTGACACCGTGCGCGCCGCCTGCAAAGCGCCATGCGAATTCACAGTCGCAGAATTCCTTGTTTGTTGTGATCTTCTCCGCGGGCACGAGCGTAAACGTACCGTCTCTCATGTAATAGCAGCCTACGTTGTCCTTTTCCGCAGGGCAGCCGCCCTCGATGCCAGCGCCGGTGAACGAGATCGTCAGCTCCGGCAGCGTGAAGGTCGTCTTTTTGCCGTCCTTCGTAAAGGGAACATCGTCCCAGCGGCCGATGTTGACCCAGCCGCGATTGTCGGCTTTTTCCGCGGCAGTGTTGAACTCGAGAGCCCCCGTTTTGCCGTCGCGCACCTCCGCGTTGATGCGCAGCACCGGCCGCAGCGAGGCAAAGCCCTCCGGCAGCAGGGCGCGCAGACGGTCCTGCTCCGCGCCGTAGGCCATGACAAACTGTTCAACGGTCATTACGCTTCCTCTGTTTCCTTTTGTGCGCGCTCCGCGTCTTGCCTCAGCAGCCGCAGATAGGCGTCGAGATAGAGCTTGTGCGTCACGCTTAAAAGTGCCGAGCGCAGCAGTTCCTTTTCATCCGACTCGTCCTGTCCGACGCTTGCAAGATGGTCGCTCGCGCCGAAGACATAGCGGATGAGATTTTCAAATTCCTCGCAGAAGTAGTGATAAGCGGTCGACAGATCGTAGGTCTCGTGCTGAATGCCGATCAGCGCGCGGATGTCGTCCATCGCGACGACGCTCTTGATGCACGAGACAAAGATGAGGTACGCAATGCTCTCCGCGCCGTAGGCCTTTTTCTCTGGCCCGGGGATGATCTTCTGCTTAACATAATTGCTGACCATCGAGGCCGTGATGGGACTGAGCCCGCATCCCGTGATGGATTGATTGACATAACGCGTCACCTGTTCGAGATACAGCCCCACGTCGGGGATCTCCCCGAGCCGCGGGATATGAAAGCTTCGGACAGACTCCGCCAGACGGCTGCGCATATTTTCGTCCATAGCTGCTCCTCCGTTCAAACTGCGTTTTCATCATCTTAAACTTTGGTGAAAAAAATGTCAATAAGTTTTTCAAAAACCGATTGACAGTTATTGAAAATCGTTGTATTGTAGTCAAAGATAATTTCACCTGACAACAGTTTTTTGAATAACCGATTATTTTTTTGGAGGCTTCCCCATGATGAAACTGATCGCCGACTCCTCTGCCAACCTCACGATGCTGGAGGGCGTAACTTATCAGAGCGTGCCCATGACCATCCGCGCCGGCGAGCGCGACTTCGTGGACGATGAAACGCTCGACACGCACGAGCTGCTCGACTATCTCGCGGCCCACAACGGCAAATCCGGCACGGCCTGCCCCAGCCTCGACAGCTGGCTCAAGGCGTTCGAGGGCGCGGATGAGATTTTCGTCATTACCATCACAAGCAGCCTGTCCGGCACCTGTGCCTCGGCCATGGCCGCGCGCGACGTGTATCTCCAGTCGCATCCTGAGGTCAAAATTCACATCTTTGACACGCTGAGCACGGGACCGGAGATGCAGTTGCTCGCAGAGAAGCTCGCAGAGCTGCACGCCAAGGGCCTCCCCTTCGATGTGATCTGCGAAAAGGCGCAGGAATATCTTGCCACCACGCACCTCTTCTTCAGTCTTAAGTCCCTGCACAATCTGGCGCAAAACGGCCGCGTCAGCAAAATCGCCGCGGGCGCCATCGGCATTCTCGGCATTCAGATCCTCGCCACCGCAAGTCTTGAGGGCACGATCCAGCCCGTTGAAAAATGCCGCGGCGAAAAAAAGACGTGCGCGGCGATGGTACAGAAGCTTCTGGAAGCTGACTACCACGGCGGCAAGGTGCGCATCCACCACGCCGAAAATCCAGAGGCGGCTGGGGCGCTCGCCGCTTCGCTACGCGGGCACTTTCCCGAGGCAGACATTGAGATCCGTCCCTGCCGTGGTCTTTGCAGCTACTATGCCGAGCGCGGCGGCGTGATCGTCGGTTTTGAGACGATGTAAAACCGAACAGACAGCAAAAAGCAGACGGTCTGCGCGAGCCGTCTGCTTTTCTTTATCTCTGCCATTAGGCAGTTGGAGTGGTATCGGAGGTACTGTCGCCCGTTGGGGCGTTGCCGTCAGTGGGGCTTCCCTGCCCGCTGGGCGGTGTGGGGCGCTCGCCGCTGGGCATTTCGGGCACTTCCCCGTCGGGAAGCTCTGGCTTCTCGCCGTTTGGCATCTGACCGTCAAAGCCCTCGGGCAGTTCACCGTCTGGCTTCTGTCCGCCGCCGGGGAAGCCGCCGCCCATGCCCATGCCGGTGGAAACCGTCCCGCTCTGCGCGGTCCCTTCGGTGGAGCTGTCGCCCGCCTTGAGGGTATACGCACTGTCCGCCACCACATCGGCAAATGAGAAGAGGATGAAGTTCGCACCGCATCTGGCTGTGCCGCTGTACACAGCATTGCCGTCGGCGTCTTCAATCGTGAAATCCGCGTCCGCGGCGATCAGGCTGCTCTGCGTACTGCCCGGCATGCCGCCAAAGCCCGTTGAGCCGTAAATGACGCAGGGCTGCGCGGCCTCCATGTTCATGCCCATGCCGCTGCTGCCGCCCGCGGCGAGCACCGTGCCGCCTGAGACGGTGATGGTGCCGTCGGCATCCAGCGGCTCGTTGTCCGCCGTGTTGGCCGTCCACACATCGACTGTACCACCCGTGATGGCCAGCTCGCCGTTGGAGTCAAAGCCGTCGCCCGCGGAGGAATAGGCGTCGATCGTGCCGTTGGCCGTGATGGTCAACTCTCCATCGCCGCAGAGGGTGACAAGCGAGCCATCCTTACACTTGATGACGGCGTTTTCGGCATTTTCGTTTTCGGGGTAGTTGTCGTCATTGTTCTGCTCGGTATCGCTCAGGGAATTTTCCGTACCGTTGGAAACAAGGATGGTCACCTCGCTCGACTTGCCGCAGGTGATGGCGGCGGTGTTCTCACTCGTAAGTGTCAGGCCGTCCAGCACCAGCGTCACGCCGGTCGTGCTCTTTTTCACCTTGATGGAGCCGTCCGCGCAGCTGCCGGAGACGGTGTAGGTACCACTCGACGTGATCGTGAGCGCTGTGCCGTCGATCTCGTAGCCCGTGTCCGTCTCGCCCGCAGCGGTCACGCCGCTGTCTGTAAAGGTAAAGGTCACATTGCTTGCCGTGTCCGCCGTACTATTATTTATCGTACCGGCGCAGGCCGTGAGCGACAGCGCCAGCGCCGACGCGCACAGGAAAGGCAGTAGTTTTGGCATCGGCCTTTCCATCGCGCGCTCGATCGCCGAGGGGCACCACGGCTCCATCCGCGCCATCGTGGACGACGGGAAGATTGCCTTCACCGCCGAGCTCAAATAAACGGCTTTTGGGCAAAAAACGCTTCGCAAAAGTTCTGCGAAGCGTTTTTCTTATCAAAGGCTCTTCTCCCCGCCCGTGACGGTCTCGATGGCGCAGGCGATAAACTTTTTCGCTGCGGGCGAGGCCTCTTTGAGCGACGGGACGGAGATGCCGAGCGTCACGAACTGCGGCGGGTCGAACGGGACCTCCGCCACCGTGCCGCTCCACTTGCGCGAGATGAGCCGCTGGTTGAAGCTGACGCCGAGCCCCGCCTCGACCATGTTGTAGGTCGTGAAGCCGTCGCGCGTCGTAAAGCAGGTCTGCGGGTGCAGGTCGTGCTGCTCGAGCAGGCGGTCCTGATCGGTGTCGTGATTGGGCGAGGTGTGGATGAACGGCTCGTTCTGCAAGCGCATAAGCGGAAAGGCATCCGCCTCTGCCAGCTCGTGTCCGCGCGGCAGCCACGCGACGAGCTCGTCACGAAAGACAGGCAGCCAGTCGTACTTGTCGCCGTGCATCTGCGCGCCGAAGCAGCAGTCGACCGAGCGCTCGTTCAGCCAGCGCGCCATCTCGAGGTTGCCACCCTCCTGCATCCGCACGGTCACACCCGGATAGCGGGCGCGGAACGCCGTCAGGATTTCTGGCATCCACAGGGCCGAAATGCTGTAATAGCAGCCAATCGTCAGCGAGCCCTTTGACACGCCGCCGATCTCCGCGCTGAGCTGCTCGGCGTTGTGGTGCGCGCGCACGACCTCGCGCAGCAGCGGCAGCATGAGCTTTCCGTTTTCCGTGAGCTGCACGCCCTTTTTGCTACGAAGAAACAGCGGAAAGCCGAGCTCTTCTTCCAGCGTGCCGATCATGCGCGTCACGCCTGACTGCGTGTAGCCCAAAAGCTCCGCCGTGGCCGTCAGGCTGCCGAGCTCTGCCGCGGCAAGGAACGCCTCGCATTTGACCGCTTCCATACGCCCTCCTATCCATGATTTTATATCATGTTTTTCATTTCAAATAACCGTTTGCGTCATGTTTTCTCTTATTCTACAATAGCAGTCAGAAACCGTCAATCCTGTTTTTGAAACGAGGTCTTTTTTCATGGAGCATCGTCTTTCTTTTTCCTGCGACTATCTTGAGGGCGCGCATCCCGCTATCCTGCAGCGCCTGTGCGAAACGAATTTTGCGCAGACCGCCGGTTACGGCACGGATAAATACTGTGAATCCGCGCGCGAGAAGATCCGCGCCGCTTGCGGCGCGCCGAACGCGGAGATTCACTTCCTTGTCGGCGGCACACAGACGAACGCGACCGTCATCGACGCGCTGCTGCGCTCTTACGAGGGTGTGATCGCCGCAGACACGGGGCACATCAGCGTGCACGAGGCCGGCGCCATCGAGTTCGGCGGGCACAAGGTGCTCACGCTGCCGCAGGAGAACGGCAAGATCACCGCATCCCAAATCCGCGCACTGCTTGATCAGTACGAGGACGACGCGAACCGCGACCACACGGTCATGCCCGGGATGGTCTACCTCTCCCAGCCGACGGAGTACGGCACGCTCTATTCCAAAAAGGAGCTCGCGGCCATCAGCGCGCTCTGCCGCGAAAAGCGCCTGCCGCTCTATATCGACGGCGCGCGCCTTGCCTACGCGCTCGCCTGTCCTGAAAACGACGTGACACTGCGCGACCTTGCCGCGCTGTGCGACATTTTCTACATCGGCGGCACGAAATGCGGCGCGCTGCTCGGCGAGGCGGTCGTCATTCCCCAGCCGGGGCTCATTCCACACTTTTTCACCATCATTAAGCAGCACGGCGCGCTGCTCGCCAAGGGACGGCTGCTCGGCATCCAGTTCGACACGCTCTTTACCGATGGGCTCTACGAGCGCATCGGTAAAGACGCCGTTCGCTACGCCGACGCTATCCGGCGCGCGATGGCGGAAAACGGCTATTTGCCCTCCCCGACGAACCAGAGCTTCTGCATCGTCAGTGAGCAGCAGCGCAAAGAGCTCGCCGAGCGCGTGGACTTCTCCGTCTGGGAGCAATATGACGAGACGCACAGCATCATCCGCTTTGCCACAAGCTGGGCGACGCGGGAAGAGGATGTGAACGCGCTCTGCCGCATCCTGCGCGAGTGCACCGCGCAGGAAAAGGTAGCGTCCTAAAATCAAAAAAGAGCTTTCTCCGATTTTCAGGAGAAAGCTCTTTTTATTTCATTGCGCTGCGCTCAGTTCTTTTTCATCATCTGTTCATCCTGCTGCAAAAGCTGCTGCGTGATGATATCGAGCTGCCGGTGCTTGGCCATGCGGTCGGCGATGTTGTTCTGCACCAGCTCCGTCTCCTGATGGCCGCGGAAGGACAGCTTAAGCAGAATCGGCGTCAGGATCGTGCCGCATACGACCGTGATGACGACCGGCGTCATCATCGCGGGCGACAGCACACCCATCGAAAGGCCGCGGTTGGCGACGATCAGCGCGACTTCGCCGCGGCAGGCCATGCCCACGCCGACCTGGATGCTCTCGCGCGTGGTGAACTGGCACGCCTTGGCGCCAAGGCCGCAGCCGAGGAGCTTCGAGATGATCGAAACGAGCAGCAGCAAAATCGAGAAGACGACCATGCCGCCCGTCAGACCCGTGATCTGCACATTGATACCGATGCTCGCGAAGAACACCGGCGTGAGCAGAAGATACCCGAGGGGGTTGTACTTCGTCTGGATGTAGGTGCCCTTGGGCGTGCACGCGACGGCAAGGCCCGCGGCGTAAGCGCCCGTGATATCAGCGACGCCGAAGAACTCCTCCGCGCAGTAGGCCATCACAAGGCACAGGACAAAGGCGAACACGGAGTTTCTGTGGCTGGCCCAACCGTGCTGACGCTTGAGCATCCAGCAGAAGATGCGGTTCGCGCCAAAGCCGACCACGAAGGCAAAGACGAAAAAGCCCACGATCTTGAGGAGCACCATGCCGATGCTCTCGTCACCGCCGGCAAGGCTGCAAACGAGCGTCAGGGCGATCAGGCCGAGCACATCGTCGATGAGCGCGGCGGCCAAAATCGTGTTGCCCACCTTGGTCTCGAGCTTTTTCATCTCCTTGAGCGTTTCGACTGTAATGCTCACGGACGTGGCCGTCAGGATGGTGCCGATGAAGATGTTTTCGATAAAGCCGGTGCTCTCGATGAGTCCGAGCTCATCCGCGCCCCAGGCAAGCGCCGTGCCCATGAGAAACGGCACGACCACGCCGAGGACCGCGACCATGAATCCCGCCTTGCCGCTGTGCTTGAGCTCGTTGATGTCCGTGCCCATACCGGCGGAGAACATCAGCACGATGACACCAAGCTCGCTGAGCTGCTTGGTGAACTCCGTTTCCGAAAGAAGGCCAAGGCCCGCGGGGCTGAGGATCAGACCCGCGATCAGCGCGCCCACGACCTGCGGCATCTGAAACTTCTGCGCAATGAGGCCCAGAATCTTCGTGCTCAGCAGAATCAGCGCAAGATCCATTAAAAAGTGATACGACATATTGATTTCCTCCCAAACTCTCTGATCTCTATCCAAATTCTTCCGTTTCATTTCGCGAGGCTCTATTCTAACTTCTTTTTTTCTTTTTTCAACAGTCAGAATCACCAAGGAAACGGAAGAATTCCTGCACAGCTCAGGCAAAATGCAATATATCTTTCATTTTTAACGTGAAATGTTTGCTTTGATTCCGTTTCCATAGCCGTTTTCACAAAAAGCAGCGTCAAATGCGGCGTTAAGAAGCCGCGAAATATGGACAGATTCATTGAATTTCTCTATGATTTACAGGGATATCGTCTATATTGTCCACACATCGCGCACATTTTGTCGCTTACGCCCATTTTGCATCTTTTCCTGCATTTTGCGCATTTTCGTCGCACAATGCGCCGTTTCTCCCCTTGCCGCGGCGGCGCGGGCGTGGTAAAATCGGCCTTATGACATGAACAAAGGAAAGGACGAGCCATGAATCAGAAAGAACTCAATGAACTGCGCCGGCGCTTCCGGCTCGATAAGAATAATTTCAGCCGCGTGTACGGCTGCTATGTGAACTCCAACCGTGAGATCATTGCGTGGGTCGATACCTCGATGGGCCTCATGCGGCAGGAGGAGCAGGAGATGTACCTGGGCCTTCTCAAAAAGTCCCTCTCCGGCACGCTTGGCAAGAACCTCATCGACGTGGTGTTCTCCACGCAGCAGGTCGCCGACAGCGATGAGCACCGCCTCTTGCAGACTCTTCGCCAGACAGAGCTCAAGGACCCCGCCTCGCGCGAAACGCTCTGCCGCCAAATCATCGACTGCATCGACATGGGCGAGACAAACTATCTCATCCTCCTCGCCGCCGACGCCTACGACGTGCCACACCGCAGCAAGGATGACGAGATTCAGGCCGACGCGTCGAGTGAGGTCTTCAAGTACTTTGTCTGCTCCATCTGCCCCGTCAAGGCCCCGACGCTCGAACTGCGTTACGACCTTGACCAGAGCGAGTTTCACTCAAGCTCCACCGGCTACATCGCGACCTCGCCCGAGCTCGGCTTCCTCTACCCCGCGTTCGACAACCGCACGGCGAACATTTACAATGTGCTGTTCTACTCGAAAAACGCCGCGGAGATCCATCA
>ERZ772818.3344-NODE-3344-length-11034-cov-13.095819_pt1 | contig 11034 bp, 18 predicted proteins | sample MGYA00580837_ERZ772818 | MGnify/ENA primary metagenome ERZ772818 (study PRJEB29015, sample SAMEA2737671) | human gut metagenome | biome: human gut; feature: human-associated habitat; material: faeces | place: China | collected 2012 ...
CTATTATTACAAAAATAATTACTATTTAAAACCTAAAAAAAATATAAATAAAAAAGAATATTTAAAATTACTTGAGGCATCAGAAATAATATATGACAATTATGAAGAAATAATAAATAAAGGAATAAAAATAAATATATAGTATTTTTTTTTATTTTCTGTTATAATACTCAGGAAGAGGTGATGCTATATGAAAATGCCCACAGTAGCAATAGTAGGAAGACCAAATGTTGGTAAATCAACAATATTTAATAAATTAATTGGTAAAAAAGTATCTATCATTGAGGACACACCTGGTGTAACAAGAGATAGAATCTATGGAACCGTATATCATAATAACTATAAATTTCATTTAATTGATACAGGAGGAATCGACGTATCTGATGAAAACTTCAATAATGAAATAATAATTCAAGCCAATATAGCCATCGAAGAAGCCGATATAATTATTTTTGTTGTTGATGGATTAGAAGAACTAAATCAAAATGATTTTGTAATAAGAGATATTCTAATGAAATCTGGCAAAAAAGTAGTAGTGGCAGTTAATAAATTAGATAATATCAAAAGAGAAGAGAATATTTATAATTATTATGAATTAGGATTTGAAGAAGTAATGCCTATAAGTGGAGAACATTCTCTAGGACTAGGAGACTTACTAGATAAAGTAACTGAAGATTTTAACATCAATTATAATGAAGAAGAAGAACAAGACGATAGAATAAAATTCTGTCTAATAGGTAGACCAAATGTTGGTAAAAGTAGTCTAGTAAATGCTCTATTAAATGAAGAAAAAGTAATAGTATCTCCAATCGCAGGTACTACTAGAGATGCCATAGACACTGAATTCACTTATAATAAAAAGAAATATGTAGCCATAGATACTGCTGGTATAAGAAAAAGTGGTAAAATATTCGAAAAAATAGAAAAATATTCTGTACTACGTTCAATGAAAGCCATTGAAAGAAGTGATGTTTGTCTACTTGTTATCAACGCTGAAGAAGGAATAATCGAGCATGATAAACACATAGCAAGTTATGCCCTTGAAGAAGGCAAACCACTAATAATTGTTGTAAACAAATGGGATACAGTAACTGATAAGAATGATATTAGTACATTCACTAAACTAGTACGCGCAGAATTTAAATTTTTATCATATGCACCTATTGTATTTGTATCAGCATTAACCAAGAAAAGAATATTTACAATAATGCCTGAGATAGACAAAGTATATGAAAATTCTCATAAAGAAATAAAAACAAATATCCTAAATGATGTTATAAGAGATGCTGTTATGTTAAAAGCTCCACCATCATATAAAGGTAAAAGACTTAAAATAACATTTGCTCAGCAAACAGGAACTGTTCCCCCTACTTTTACATTATTTGTAAATAGTGATAAATTAATACACTTTTCTTATGAAAGATACTTAGAAAACAAATTAAGAGAAAACTTTGATTTTGAAGGAACACCAATAAAATTAGAGTTCAAAAACAAACATAATTAATTAACCCGTTTAAACCTTCTAACATACAATGTATTAGGAGGTTTTTTTAATGAATTTTTCTGATAATTTTTTTAAACGAATTGAAAAGAAAACTAACGTCGATAAAAATACTATTCTTGACCTAGCGGACAAATTACAAAAAAGTAATATGAAAGATGAGAAAGTATTACGTGAGGTAATTGGAGATTTATCCAAAATGACAGGAAGAGAGGTATCTAAGGAAAAAGAACAAAAAATAATTGAAACAATACTTAATGACAAAGTACCAAATAACTTAGATAAAATGATTTAATGAATAATGTAACCATAGGTATAGTAGCAAGAGATGAAGTATTAAATAATGTTAATTTACAAGTAGTAACAAAAAATAATTTAAAATATATCCACAACAAATGCAACTACATAGCCATACTTAACTACGATAATAGTCCTATCGATACCGAAGTATTAAAATTATGTGATGGAATCATAATTCAAGGTGGGAGTGATATCTATTCATATCATTTTCAAATAGTGGACTATTGTTTTCATCATAACATACCAATACTAGGGATATGTATGGGTCATCAAATACTTGGTTTATATAGTAATAATAGTAATAGCGAAGATGACTTAATAAAAATAAATAATCATTATAATAAAGATAAAAAACATATCATAAACATCAAAGAAGACACTATAATGTATAAATTATTTGGTCCAACATTAGAAGTAAATACTAGACATCTCTATGCCATAAATAAAGTAAAAAAACCATTCATCGTATCAGCAGTTTCACAAGATAACATAATCGAAAGTATTGAATACATAGATGATAATCATTTTCTACTTGGAGTTCAATTTCATCCTGAAGATTTAGATAATACTGAAGCGCTATATAATTACTTCTTAAAAGAAGTATACAAAAGAAAGCAGTAACTTTCTTTTTTTTAGTTATATTTCATTTTATTAGACATAATATTTAGTGATAAAAAGAAAAGAGGTATGTAAATGGAAAAAATAGAAGTTATAAAAAGTATTGGCCAAAGATCTGGAGGAGACATATATCTAGGAGTTGTTGGAGCAGTTCGTACAGGAAAATCAACTTTTATTAGAAAATTTATGGAAAACTTAATAATTCCAAATATTCAAGATGAATATGAAAGAAAGAGATGTTTAGATGAACTACCACAGGCAGCAGCAGGTAAAACAATAATGACTACTGAACCAAAATTCGTTCCAGCTACGGCAACTAAAATTCAAATAGAGGATTTTTCTGCTAATATAAGAATGATAGATTGCGTAGGATATGTAATTCCCGCAGCCAAAGGTTATGAGGATGATAATGGTCCAAGACTAGTTATGACACCATGGGTGTTCATGAATATGTGATACCCCAAAAGAAAAATAAATAAAACCCATAAAATAAGGGGGTTAGACAATATTTCACTTTATTAGTTAAAGACTAAATTTAAGAAAGTGAGATATTTTTTTATGAAAAATGAACAAATTTTTAAAAATCATGAGTTAATACCTTTACTGATAAAATATGTTGAGGTAAATAAAATTATATTCCCTATTGAGAAAGTTAAGTACTTATCTAATGAAGAAATTATAAAGATTTTAAAAGATTGTATTAATAATCAAATAGCATATAATCCTAATTATGAATTAGTAAAGAAAATTACTTTATTAGAAGATACGGAATTAAAAACAATATACCCTCTTATAAAATTAAGTATGGAAAAAATTAATTATGATTATATGAAAGATATTAAAGATTTAATTAATAGTGTTAATTTAAGAAAAAAAGGTAAAAAGTATACCTTTGAAGAACATTTAAAAGCATTAATAATAGCACAACTTTCTAATCATAGATGGGGAGATAATAATATAAGAGAAAATATAGACGCTATTGATGAGATATTTCATAATTATAATAAGAATTATTTAAAAATAGTAGAACCAAATATTTTAGTAAAAAAATTAAGAAATATTCATTGTACAAATCCTATGATTAATAATCAGATGAAATCATTATCAACAAATATAATAATTTTAGAAAAAATAGAAAAAGATTATGGAAGTTTAGATAACTTTGTGAGTATTGAAACTCCTAATGATATTGCTAATATGTTAAATGATGGAAAATACAAAATGGCACAAGTTGGACGAGCATTTGCTTATGATTATTTAAAACGAATTGGTATTAATACTTGTAAAAACAGTGTTCAACTTAAAAGATTATTTGGTAATCATAGACTAGGAATTGTAGAAAATGAAAACGCTACAGAACAACAAGTATTAAATATTATTAAAAAAATAGCAAATCTTAATAATTGTGATGAAATAGTTGTTGAATCAATATTAATACAATTTTGTTTATTAAGGTCAGCAAATATATGTGGTGAATATCCAAATTGTGAAAAATGTAAAATAAGAAGTTATTGTAATTATAATAAAAATTAAAAGAATTTATATAAAAATATATGTAATGAAGATATGAGAAAAACCCATATCTTTTTACTATGCAAGTTTAAAGATTGGAGGAACGATAAATGAATTTAAATTATGCAATATTTAGAAGTGAACCTATTATGACTATGAGCGATTTAAAACAAATAGGATCACATAATAATAGAGAAAAACAAGCATATAATTCTAATCCTGATATTAAATTAGAATTAAGCAAAGATAACATTGAACTTGTACCAATTAATACTACTTATACAAAAGGCTTTAAAGAAATAACAAAAGAATATGAAAAAGAGCATAATGAGAGAATGAAAACTGAAAGAAAAGAAAGAAAAAGAACGTTTACAGAGATGTTAAATAAGTCTAGAAATGTAGTTGCAGATGAACTATTATTTACAGCTACACACAAATTTTTTGATAATATGACAAGAGAAGATATTATAAATTGGGCTAATACTTGTATGGATTTTGTTTATGAAGATTTAGGATATAAGAAAGAACAAGTATTACATTCTGTTATTCATTTAGACGAAGAAACACCACACTTACATTGTGTTGTTATACCACTTGTAAAAAAATTAGACAAAAGAACTAATACTGAACGATATACTATTTCTAAAAAACAATATATAAAAGATAAAATACATTTATCTGAATTACAAGATAAATATCATCAAAGACTAACTGAAAAAGGATATGATTTAGAACGAGGTATTAAAAATAGTGATACTAAGCATCAAAAAACAAAAGAGTTAAAGAAAACTACTAGATATTATGAAAATAAAGTTAAAAATATTAATAAAAAATTAGATATTGTTATGAATGAATTTGATGAAAAAATGAAAACCACTAAAAAAGTTCCATTTAGTAAAACACAATTGCTTATTGAAAAAGATACTTTTGATAGTATGAATAAAGTTATTAATGAAACTAAAAAAGTAATTGAATTAGAACCTAAAATACAAGAGTTATTTTCTGAAGTTAATCACTATACTAAAAGCCATCAAACATTAGAAAAAGAAAATCAAAGTATGCAAAGAGAAATAAAATCATTAAAAACTAGAAATCATAATTTAACAGAGGAAAACAACAATTTAAAATCATATATTTCAACTATTTTAGAGGCTATAAAACGCTTTTTTAGAAAGATATTACTATTTGGTAATGATAAGTCTAAAAGCGATACTACAAGAGAAATAATAGAATATTATGACAATAAAGATTTTAATTCAGATGATGTTTATGATATTTCAAGAAGTACTGATAAAGAAGATGAATTATTTGATTATGCTAACATACCTAGTTATATGAAATCTAATAAAAATACTTATAATGAAAAAGATAAAGATGATTTTGAGCTTGAAAAATGAATTCTTTAACCAAAAATACGATAATTGTTGTCAATATTAAGTTTTTATGATATAATATTTTTTTGTTAGGGGGGAGATAGTATGGATAAAAAGCAAAGAGATAGACTTATAGTTATATCAATAATGAGTTACTATGCTAGACAAATATTTGCTGAAACAAAAGGATACGAATTTAGAAAATCTCCATTAAAAGATTATGACTTAAATAAAAAAATATACGTATATTCAGCAAAAGAAGATAAAGCATTAATTGGCTATATGAAAGTTTCTGACATTATAAAAGGAAATACAAATCAAATTTTAAAAGCAACTGGATATGATACACGACCAGATAGACAAGAAATAGTAGATTACTATGGTTCAAACTTTCAAAAATGCTGTGCTTTAAAACTTTATGATGTTACAGAATTTGATGAATACCTTACTTTAAGAGATATGAGAAAAATTAATCCAAGTATTCAGCTACCACAATATTATTCTTATATTTATGAAAATGATCCTTTATATCAAGTAATAAAAGATTGGGATAATGCATTTAGTTTAGATGGTACATTATGTGAAAATCCAGAACAAGAAAAAAAATTAATATTGCAAAGAGCAAAGAAAAGAGGTAAATAATGATTCACGAAATGAAACTTCAACCTGAATATTTTAATTTCATATTAAATGGAACAAAAAGAATTGAAATTAGATTAAACGATGAAAAAAGACAAAGCATTAAATTAGGTGATAAAATAAAATTTTTTAAAGAACCTGATTTAACAGAAACATTTGAAGCTAAAGTTGTAGGGTTGTTAAGATATAATTCTTTTGAAGATATGTTTAAAGATTATGATATTTCTGTATTATCAGATGCATCAATGACAAAAGAAGAATTAATATCTGTTTTAGAAAAGTTTTATACAAAAGAAAAGCAACAACAATATGGTGTTTTGGGAATTAGAGTTGAATTAATCTAATTCTTTTTTACTATTTTAAAATACGGTTCAAATGCAAAAATACGATAATTATATTGACTTATTATAAAAAAGATGGTATTATATAGAACAAATTTATTCAGGAGGGATTATTATGGTAAAAATTGAAAGTTTAAAAGACTATATAGGTGTTTTAAATGAAGATGACTTTATAAGGCTATCAAAGCAAATATATGATATTACAGATTTCATTTGTGAGGATTATCCTAAACATAAGGAATAGTATTTTCACAAACAAATACCTAGAATATTTACACCTAATGGAGAAATACTTTTTGCAAGGTCAGAAGAAGATTACAACAAAATAATTGCCATGGCTTGTCTAAAAAAAGATGATGAAGAACAAAAAATCTGTACTCTATATGTTTCAGATCAATGTAGAGGACAACACCTAGGTACAAGAATGGTTGAAGCATCTATGGAATTTCTAGGAACAACAAAACCACTTATTACATTAGCAGATTACAAATTACCTATGTTTCAACCTATCATAGATAAATATGATTGGGAATTAACAGAAGTTGTTTGTGGCTTATATAATGACAGAGCCAAAGAATTGTGTTTCAATGGAAAATTAACGAAAGAAAATATCAATGAACAAACTAAAAAAGTATTAAAAAAATAGAGTTCAAAATTGAAGAAACTCTATTTTTTTATTTTCTACCGCATAACCAATCAAGAGAAATTTTATATTTATCAACTATTTGCAATGCAAATGCAGTCAACAAAGTTGTTTTACCACTTTCATAAGCACTGATAGTGGATTGCGTAGTATTTAAAAATTCTGCTAATTTCACTTGGGTTATTCCATTTTCTTTTCTAAATTCTTTTAGTCTTTTTCCTATCATTTCATTATTAAATGTATACTTTTTCTCGCATTTGAAATTTCGTGAAATTCCTATGACATAGTCCATATTTACTTTAAAATAATTACATAATATATTTAATTTGCTTAATGGTATTAACTCTTTACCATTTTCCCATCTTGAATAATTCGACTGACTAACTTTAAGAATTTCAGCCATATCTTCTTGATTTAATTCTGCTTCATCTCTAATATCTAATAATCTTTCACTTAACATAACATCACCCAATTTAATTTTCCCATTTAAAAAGAAAATATTAGTTAAATATACAAAATTACGATATTTGCGATATAATATTATTGTGTAGTACATATTTTAGAGATTAGGAGGTGCAATGTGAAATACAATTTAAATGATTTATTAAAAACAACTTTAATAATTCTTGGCTTAGTTATTATGTCTATATTTATATATTTTAATTACAATCTTAGCATTATTTATTGTAATGCAAATGACATTCCACTTGACTATGTACTTACTGTAAGTGGTGCAAATATTGTTTTTGCTATGACTTTAACATTATCTGTTTTTGAAAGTATAGGAATATATTATTTATGTAGATTATCAAAAAGAATACCTTTTATTGCTTCGTTATGTAATTACTAATATTGGTCAATATACAAAAATACAACTTATTGTGATTTTGTTAAAGAATAGAAAGGCGAAAAATATATGAATGAAAATAAGAATGAATATACTTTACTTGATAAAATATTGATGACATTAATATTTTGCTCAACATTGTTTTCGATTGGAACGGAATTTTATTTATTTATAATTCCTAGAAACAGGGGATTAACATTTTCAGAATTTAAACCATTTCAACAAAAACTTTATATAGGACTTTTTATAAGTTTATTTATAATGTCAGTGTCATTTATTATTGCTATAATAATAAGTGCCAAAAACGAAGATAGCTCATTTAAAAATTATGTATTTGTAAGAAAAGAAGAATACAAGGCACTTCAAGAGCATTCATTAGAACAAGAATATGAAAATATGAAACAAGAAGTTGAAATAAGTACTTTAAAAGTGAGATTGTCATCAATAAAATTAAGATTAAAAATATTAAAAAAGATATTTAAGCACAAAAAAGATAATTAAATTAAGAAAATTAGGAAAAACAAATAATGAATCATTTTCTTTAAAAAATTTCATTACATTATGTAATGAAAAAAACATTAATATAAAGTTATTTACAAAAGAAGATAGTATAAATAAGTATTTATCCACAGTTGTTGTTGATAAATAATAATATTAGTACACCTAAACTAAACCGAGCCAAAAGAAATTTCATAACTAATGGCTCGGTTGTTTTGATTAACTCATTTGACGAGTTAACAACACACTACCAAGTTGGCAGAGCCAACTAGGAATAGTGTGCAAAGGGACAACCCTTTTGAAACCCGATTAAGCGACAAACTTACAAACTTCGTAAGTAATATTGTCGCCTTTTTTTGTTTCACAAAAAAGAGTAAAAGCTATCCCCACTTTCATTAACATTGCTAACAAAACGTGCATCGCTTTTACTTATGAAAATAACCCAATGACTAATCTTTTAGAAAAGTCATTAGGTTATTTTTTCTTTTGTTAACACGAAAGCATTGATTATAAAATTACTTTTCTCACTTTCATTAAAATTTACATTTTAACAAAACGTGTTCGTAATTTTATTTTCCATTTTTATTAATTTTTTCTAATAACGCTTTTGTTTCTTTTTTTGCATTATATATTGCTAAATAGGTAATCATTTGATAAATAATAACAACTATAAAGAAACCTATAATAACAAATGAATTTCTTGATAATTCCTCTTTCCACATTTGTAGTCCTTGAATTAATAAATATATTAAACCAAAGAATACAGTAGATACTACTGTTGTATCATCAAATGATCTTTGAATTAATTTTGAATCAGTTGTATCTGCATTTAAACCAAGTACACTCCATTTATTAATTAATAATAGTACTACTACTAGTAAAAATGGACATATAACCCAATACAACGAATAACCATAATCATTTTTAAATACTAAAACTAAAAGTAAACTAACAATTAAAAATATATTTAATAACACTATTGCAATTTTAATTGCATTCTTTTTTAAATTACTTCTTTGCATTTTTATTCCTCTCCTTTACTTTAATACTTTGAATTAATTTAATAATTTCTCTTGAAGAATTAATTTGATATTCAGTATCTTTAATTGTATTGTTTAATAATTCTATTTCTTGATCCGTAATATCTTTTTTCTTTAAATTATTCTTACAAGATGACACTAACTTTTCAGCATTTTCAATACTACCTAAAACATTTATTTCAGCAACGTTAAGTTCTTCACCTTTTAAAGATGAGTAATAATCTTTAATAAAAGGATTAAGAGGACTTACTTCAATACCTAAACCAATCATATACATTAATTCATTATAATTAACATCAATATAATTACTTATCTTTCTTAAAGTCTTTGGATTAGGTATTTCTCTTTCACCTGATTCTATTTTAGATAATTCCGCATTACTTATGTTAGCAATTTTTGCAAGCTGTCTTTGAGAATAACCTGCTTTTTCTCTTTGCTCGGCAATAATTTCACCAATCTTTTTTTCTTGCATTTCTAACACCTCACACATTAATCTTACTGCAAATGTTAACAAAAGTCAATAAAAACAATAAAAATGTTAATAAAAGTGTTGACAAGTTAGTAATTATGATATATATTGGTATTGTGTTAATTAAAGTTAACAATTTTTAAACAAATGTTATTTGCACAGAGAGGAGGGAAAAATATTTGGCTAGGAAACGACTAGAAGTTCCACCAAGATTATGGGAAGATAAAAATATCAATCCAGATGGTAAAAAAATATTCGCATATATTTACTCAAAAGGATATGATAGAAATATCTTACATCTAAATGTTGGTGAAATTCAACAAGAGTTATCAATAACAAATGTTGGATTAAAAAAGCATCTAGGAATACTTGAAAAATATAAATATCTTATATATAACGAGTATTCCAAAGGAATGTATATGATTCATTTACTAGGATAAATACCTAGTATAGTGATACAGTAAATGTCCGTAGATTTATGTTAGTATCACAATCTTATAGATAATATAAGATCATAATCCTTGAGCCGGATTTAAAATAAACGCTTACACAAGGATATTGTACTCTTTTTTCTTCAAGACTTGTAAACCTATACAAGTTTTTTGTTGAAAAATTAAAGAAAGGAGCGATTAAATGAGATTATTAAGTAAAGAAGATATATTAAAAAATAAAGTAGATACAATAGAACAATTTTATATATTAAGATATTTAAAAGATAATTTAAATACTGATAATTTTGATTTGTATTTGCTTAATAGAAATAAAATTAAAGTAATAGATAAATATAATGATATACTTTATTTTGAATACGATAAACAAAATAAAAAAGTTATTTATAATGATTATGATAAATCATACGAAATAGAGAGATAGGAAGATATATGAATAAAAGATTAAAATGTGAATATTCTATACTTCCTGATTTTATTATAAAAAATGAAAAATTAAATGCAACAGAAAAAATACTAATGTCTTTAATAATATCATTAAACTTAAATAATGAGTGTTATGCTAATAATGAGTATTTTTCTACTAGAATGAATGTGTCTAAAAGGACAATAACAAATGCTTTAAAAAAACTTAAAGATAATAACCTAGTAATTATTAAAGTAATTAATTATAAAAGAACTATATACCTATCAAACGAGGTAAGAAATAAATTGCTAGATGTATAGAAGCAAACTTCTAGGGGTATAGCAAAATATTTCTAGGAATGTAGAAGTATTTTTCTACCATAAAATAAATATTAAAAT
>ERZ772818.3347-NODE-3347-length-11025-cov-4.223519_pt1 | contig 11025 bp, 9 predicted proteins | sample MGYA00580837_ERZ772818 | MGnify/ENA primary metagenome ERZ772818 (study PRJEB29015, sample SAMEA2737671) | human gut metagenome | biome: human gut; feature: human-associated habitat; material: faeces | place: China | collected 2012 ...
AAAACAAAATAAACCGTGGGACACACGGGGTTAGCTCGCTTATGCTTAGTACATTGGTATTATCGAACGAGAACCGACTGTTCGCTTTTGTACGAAAGGAAGCCCCCACCTCTTTAGGCGGGGGAGGATGTCACTGATTATTATGAATTATAATGAAAGGAATAATAGAAATAGTCGTTTTATTTCCTGTTAATATTGTTAGTAAGTGATAAAAATATGTCTTATAGAATGTAATAAGTATTAAAAAAATTACAGTTATTTTCAAGATGCAAAAATCAAATTAAAAGATAAAATTTACTTGTCTAGATAGAAAATATTTAGTAAAATAAACTCGAGGTGAAAAAAGATGTTACATGATATATTATTAATAGTAGTAGGACTTCTTATTGGAGCAGTAATTGGCTTTTTTATAGCAAGAAATGTTACTAAGAAGTATATGGAGAAAAATCCACCAATAAATGAAGAAATGATTAAAACTTTGATGATGCAAATGGGTAGAAAACCTAGTCAAAAGCAAGTTAATCAAATGATGAAATCAATGCAAAAGTATATGTAGTGCTTGCTATTTTAAAAGCAGTATATTATAATACATGTAAATACATTGACTGTTGAGGAGTACATATCATTTTATTTTTAGAGAGTTAAGGGTAGGTGAGACTTAACAATAAAAGATATGGAAGGTAGCAACAAGAGTAGGATAGTTGAAATAGTAGTAGGTTATCCCGGGAGAACCGTTAAATAAATAAGGTATGTTAAACATACAAATTAAGGTGGTACCACGAACTTCTCGTCCTTTGGATAGAGAAGTTTTTATTTTTAAAAAGAAAGGATGATTTAAATGTTAGATAAGAAATATAATCACAGTGAAGTAGAAAAAGAAAAATATGACTACTGGATGAAGAAAGGCTATTTTAAGAGTGGAGATATGGCTAAAAAGCCATATTGTATTGTACTTCCTCCTCCTAATGTTACAGGAAAACTTCATCTAGGACATGCTTGGAATGTAACACTACAAGATATAATTATTAGATATAAAAGAATGGAAGGGTATGATTGTTTATGGCTTCCAGGAATGGATCATGCTGCTATTGCTACAGAAGCTAAAGTAGTAGCAAGACTTAAAGATAATGGCAAAAATAAATATGAAGTAGGACGTGATAAGTTCTTAGAAGAATGCTTTAAATGGACAGATGAGCATGCCTCAATTATTAGAAGTCAATGGGCAAAACTTGGTATTTCCTTAGATTATTCTAAAGAAAGATTTACCCTAGATAAAGGACTTAGTGAAGCTGTTAAGAAAGTTTTTGTAGATTATTATAATAAAGGATTAATCTATCGTGGTGAAAAAATTATTAACTGGGATCCTGTAGCAAAAACAGCTTTATCAAATGAAGAAGTTATCTATAAAGAAGAAAAAGGAGCTTTTTATCACTTGAAATATAAATTAGAAGATAGTGATAAATTTATAGATGTAGCAACTACTAGACCAGAGACTTTATTTGGAGATATGGCAGTAGCTGTTAATGAAAATGATGAAAGATATAAAGATTTTGTTGGTAAGAACGTAATACTACCAATAGTAGATAGAAAAATACCAGTAATAACAGATCCCCATGCTGATATGGAAAAAGGAACTGGTGCTGTTAAAATAACACCTGCTCATGATCCTAACGACTATGAAGTTGGACTAAGACATAATCTTACTAAACTAGTTATTATGAATGATGATGCAACAATGAATGAAAATTGTGGTAGTGATTATGTTGGACTTTCAAGAGAAGAAGCTCGTAAGAAAGTAATAGAAGAGTTAGAAAATAGTGATTTATTATTAAAAATTGAACCAATAACTCATGAAGTAGGACATAGTGAAAGAACTAATGCTATTATTGAACCAATGGTTAAAAAACAATGGTTTGTTAAGATGAGAGGTTTAGCTGACCAAGTTCTTGCTAATCAAAAGAATAGTAAAACAAAAGTTCATTTTGTACCAGCAAGATATGAAAAAACGATGAACCACTGGATGGAGATAACTTATGACTGGTGTATTTCTCGTCAGCTATGGTGGGGTCATAGAATACCTGCTTGGTATAAAAATGATGAGGTTTATGTCGGTGTTAATCCCCCAAAAGAAGAAGGATGGGTTCAAGATGAAGATGTCTTAGATACTTGGTTTTCTAGTGCCCTATGGCCTTTTGCTACTCTTGGTTGGCCAGAAGATACAGAACTATTAAAGAGATATTATCCTAATAACTGTTTAGTAACAGGATATGATATCATACCTTTCTGGGTTAATAGAATGACTTTCCAAGGAGAAGAATTACTAGGTCAAAGACCATTTGAAGACTGCTTGATTCATGGCTTAATTCGTGATAAACAAGGAAGAAAATTCAGTAAAAGTCTAGGTAATGGAATAGATCCATTTGATATGATTGAAAAGTATGGAGCAGATTCGTTAAGATATTATTTAGCAACAGATGTATCAGCTGGTACTGATATGCGTTTTGATGAAGATAAGATTAAAGCTACTTGGAATTATATTAATAAAATTTGGAATGCATCAAGATTTGTTTTAACTAATATTAGTGATATAAAAGAAATTAAACTTGATAATTTAAAACCAGAAGATAAATGGATTCTAACTAAGTTTGAAAAAATGCTTCATACTACTAAGAAGTTTATGGATAAATATCAGTTTAATAATGCATCAAGTGTTATTTATGATTTTGTTTGGACATCTTTCTGTGATAGTTATATTGAAATGGCTAAATACAGTTTGAGTGATGATGCTACTAAATCAACACTATGTTATATCTTAACTAATATTTTAAAATTACTTCATCCATTTATGCCTTATGTAACCGAAGAAATTTATCAAATGTTACCAATTAAGGAAGAAGAATCTATCATGATTAGCAACTATCCTAAGTACAGTAAAAAATATATTTTTGAATTAGAAGAAGAAGTAGTTGATGATGAGATAGAATTTATTAGAAGTTTTAGAAATGTTAAAGCAGAAAATAATATAACTAAAGATATGAAAGTTATGTTTGATACAACTGATGATAATGATTTAATTGTTAAAATGTTAAAGCTTGATGAAAACTTAGTTAAAGAACCACTTGGTATTAAGTCATATAATGTATTCTCTAAAAGAGTAAAAGCTACTATCTTCTTTGAAAAGATGGAAACAGAAGCTGATAAAGTTCTAAAAGAAACACAGATTGCTGCTTTAAAAGCTTCTATTGCAAGACGTGAAAAGTTACTTGCTAATGAAAACTATGTAGCAAAAGCTCCTAAAAATATCGTTGATATGGATAGAGAAAAACTAAAAGAAGAAAAAGAAAAGTTAGCATTATTAGAGAAATAGTATTATTTATAATAGAAAGGATGTTATTATGGGAATAAAAAGAGTTAAGCTAAATTATAAACCTATAATTAAGAGAAGAAGTAATGAAGTAGCATATGTTGTATCTACTTCACATGTAAATGCTGTTAATAGATCAATAGAGAATAAGATAAAAAGAAATCAAGCTGAACTAGATAGTTCCTATTTAGAAGCTAGTAATTATGTTGTAAAAACTGCTAATAAAGTATTAACAAAAACTTATATTTCTAAAAACACATAAAAAATAGAGGGTAACCTCTTTTTCTTTTAAAACTTTTGTTTGATAATTTCTACTTTAAATGTCATAATCTAAGTAGTTATTAAAAAGAATAGTCAAATAAGTATTGTACTTTAATAAAGCTGATAGATAAGGAAGGTGATACTGTGCTGTTATATCATGGAAGTAATCAATTAATAGAAAATCCAATCATTATTAATAGCAAGAGAACAGTAGACTTTGGAACCAGTTTTTATTTAACTACATCTTTGGAACAAGCTAAAAAATTGGCTTTTATTGTTACAAAAAGAAGAAATTATGGTTAACAGATTACATATATAGCATGTATGAAATGTATCATATAGAAGTGATAGAAAATGCTTTTAATGATATAGATAGGTTAATAAAGGAAAAAGAAAATAATTAACATCATCACTTGACAATAACTAAAATTATGATATGATGTTAATGTGAGTTTGCCCCATAGCCAAGCGGTAAGGCAGTGCGCTCTGACCGCACGATGCGTTAGTTCGAATCTAACTGGGGCAGCCAATAAGTAATTAACCCTTAGAAATAAGGGTTTTAATATGCATATTTGTCTTAAGATGTTTGACTTTCTTTTGTAAATATGTGAAAATATTACTGATATGAGGAGTGATTGATATGTATGAAGAATTAGCTAATTTATTATTTCCTAATCTACCGTTAACAGTAGAAGAAATAGAAGAAAAATATAAAGCTAGAGAACTAAAAGAAGGAGCTTTTGTTACAAGATTTGGTCCTAGTCCTACTGGATTTATGCATGTAGGAAATTTATATGGAGCATTTATTAGTAGTGAGCTTGCTAAACAAAGTGATGGAGTATTTTATTTAAGAATAGAAGATACTGATAGTAAAAGAGAAGTAGAAGGGGCAACTGACTTAATTCTTTCTTCCCTAAAGCATTTTAAAATATATCCAACAGAAGGATTTTCTTATGGGGGAAGTTATGGACCTTATAAGCAAAGTGAGAGAAAAGATATTTATCAAGCTTATGCTAAGAAATTAATAAGTGAAGGAAAAGCTTATCCATGTTTTATGAGTGAAGAAGAAATTAGTGAAATAAGAGAAGGACAAGAGTTAAGAAAAGAAGCTATAGGTATTTATGGTGTTTATGCAGTAGACCGTGATTTATCACTAGAAGAAGTAAAAAAGCATCTAGATAATGGTGATAGATATGTTATTAGAATGAAGTCACCAGGTGATATGCATAATGAAATAGTATTACACGATATGATTAAAGGTGATATTGTTTTACCAGAAAATATAATAGATGAAGTAATACTTAAAAAAGACGGTATTCCAACTTATCATTTTGCTCATGTAGTAGATGATCACTTAATGAAGACAACTCATGTTGTTAGAGGAGATGAATGGGTACCAAGTTTTCCAAAGCATTTACAACTTTGTAAGTTATTAGGATTCAAGCCTTGTAAGTATGCTCATATTGCTCCCCTTACTAAAAAAGAAGATGGAAAAGTTAGAAAACTAAGTAAGAGAAAAGATCCAGAGTTTTCTGTTAGTTATTATAAAGAAGCCGGTATTCCAGTAGATGCTGTTCGTTTGTATCTTGCAACACTAGCTAATACTAACTTTGAAGAGTGGTATTTACAAAATAAAGATAAGAGCATTGAAGACTTTACTTTTAGTTTTAAGAAGATGCCAACAGGTGGAACATTATTTGATATGGAGAAGTTAAATAACATTTCAAGAACTTACTTTTCAAGACTAACAGCTTTAGAATTATATAATCAAGTATTAGAATACTCTTTAGAATATGATAGTGATTTTGCTAAACTTTTAACTACTTATAAAGATAAAGTAATAGCATTTTTAAATATCGAAAGAGATGGTAAAAGACCACGTAAAGATATAGCAGTATTAAAAGATGTTAAAACTGAATCAAGTTATTTATATAATGAGATATTTTATAATAATTTAAAAGCAAGCTATAGTGAAGTTATTGAAGAAACAGTTGATTATGATATTTTAACTAAATATATAGAAGTATATAATAGTAGTGATAGTCAGGATGAATGGTATCAAAAGATTCAAAAACTAGCTGAAGAAAATAACTATGCACCATCAGTTAAGATGTACAGAGAAGATGAAACTTTATATAAAGGACATATTGGTAGTGTTTGTGAAATGATTAGACATGTTTTAACTGGTCGTAATAAGACACCTAATTTATATGATTTATTAAGAATAATAGGGATAGATGAATTTAAAAATAGATTAGAAGCATATAAAAATAATTTACATTAAGGATATGATTAAATGAGACTAGATAATATAACTTATAAAAAAATAAGTAGTAAAGAGGAATTAAGAGAATCATTAAATAGGTATAAAAGAATATTAAATCCAAGAGTAATTGATTATTTAAATCAGTTAGTTGAACTTGAATTTTCTGCTGTTAAAGATATTATAGATATTGAAGATAGAGAAATACTACAAAATCTTGATTTATATAAAAATATAGTTGCTTATAACATATATAATAGAACATTAGAACTACTAAGTAATGAACAAGAACTTAAAATTTTTGATAATAAAGATAGAGTATCAGGATTAATGGCCTATAAAGATATTGGTAATAATACTATTAGAATACTTGATTATAAGTATGATAATGGAACATTAAAATTATTTCAAACAGTAGATGATAAGAAAGTAAGAAAAGAACAATTAGAATTAGTTATGACGAAACTAGAACAGCTATATGATAAGGAAAATCCTTATAGTTGTTCTGTAACTGAATTAAAACAGCCATATAATAAAAAAACATTAAAACGTTTGGGTGGTCCTGGTGCTAAATGGAATTTTGATTATAGTAGAGAAGTTAGTGAGTATGAAGAACTATTTGCAAGACTAGATAGTAAAAAAGAAATAACTGATTATGAGAAAAAGAAGATTAGTATAACTAAAAAGTATCATGATTTGTTATTTGAAGAATATGGACTAACTGATGATGATTTTATTATTTCTAAGCAAGCACCTGGAACTGTTGATAATATTAGTAACAAGACATTAGTTAAGAAACTACCTGGTTTAAGAATAGAAAATAATATTGAATATATTTAATAAATAAGCATAATTAGATTAATTCTAGTATGCTTTTTTTCTTTTTGCATATATTTAATTGAGGTGAGATATGCAAACATATACAGTTCAAAGTGGCGATACCTTATATGGAATTAGTAAACAGTTTGGAGTATCAGTAGATGAACTTAAAAGAATTAATAACTTAACTAGTAATACTATCACTAAAGGAGAGATATTAAAGATTCCATCTACTGTTACTACTATTGATTATGTAGTAAAGAAAGGTGATAGCTTATATTCAATTGCTAAAAGATATAATACTACAGTTAAAGATATAACAAGACTCAATAATTTAACTAGTAATAGCTTAACAGTAGGACAACTGTTAATAATTGCTATTGATGATAATGCTACATCTACACCAACTACTTATAAAGATTATGTAGTAAAGAAAGGAGATAGTTTATATTCTATTGCTAATAAAAATAATATAACAGTAGATGAACTTAAAAAAATTAATAATTTAACTAGTAATATGCTTAGTATTGGACAAGTATTAAAACTGCCAACGCAAGATAAGGTAGAAGAAATAACAATGTACACAGTTCAAAAAGGTGATAGCTTATATTCAATTGCTAAAAAGTTTGGTATTACAGTAGATGAGATTAAATCGTTAAATAACCTTACTAGTAATAATCTTGCAATTGGAGAGCAACTAATGATTAAAGGTAGCACGGGTGATGAACCAATTAATCCTGAGGAAGAATGTATTGGTACTGGTTATGCTGAACCACAATATATAATGCATACAGTCCAAAGAGGTGATAGTTTATATACTATTGCAAGACGTTATAATACTAGTGTAGATAATATTAAAGCCTTAAATAATTTGACTAATAACAATCTTACGATTGGAGAACAATTAAAAATAAAGGAGGTTAGTTAATGGCAACACTTATTTCTTATGAAGAATTTTCAAAAACGGAAGAGTATAAAGGTTTTATTAGCGTTAATCCTGAAGAAGGAAGCTTAAAGGTGATGGCTTTTACTGCTTATCAAGCTATTCCTATTGAGGACGCTGAAATTATTATTACTAAAGAAATCGGGGGTAATAACGTCTTATTCTTTAGAGGATATACTGATTCTAGTGGAATTATTGATAATATAACACTACCAGCTCCAACTAGTGGTTATGATGATAATAGTTTCCAAACATCATCTACTACTTCATATAGATTAACGGCAATGAAAGATAACTATGATTGTCTTAAACAGTACATAATAAATATGATTGGAGATGTTAAAGTACTACAATATATTAAAATGATACCAATCGCAGACGAGGGTGAAACAATAAATGGAAATTAATACGCCGGTAATACCTGAAACTATTACTGTTCATTTAGGTTCCCCCAGTGAGAAGGCTAAAAATATAACTGTTCCTTTCGCTGAATACATTAAAAACGTTGCTTCTAATGAAATATATCCAACTTGGCCAACTGATGCGATAAAAGCTAATGTACTAGCTCAAATATCTTTTGCTCTAAACCGAGTTTATAATGAATGGTATCCTTCTCAAGGCTATGACTTTGATATAACAAGTAATCCTAAATATGACCAAACATTTAAAGAAAATAGTCAGTTCTATGATTCAATAGTTACAATAGTAGATGATATTTTTAATAACTATGTGGCAAGAACTGATAGTGTTCAACCACTATATGCTCAGTACTGTGATGGTAAAATAGTAACTTGTGATGGACTGTCTCAGTGGGGAAGTGTAAGACTAGCAAAAGATGGTTTAAGTCCTTTAGAAATATTATCATACTATTATGGTAATAACATTAAACTCATTTACAATGCACCAATTTCCGATAATATTGTAAGTTATCCGGGAGTGCCTATTAAACTAGGAGCAGCAGGTAACTATGTAAGAACTTTAAAGATTCAATTAAATAGAATTAGAAAAAACTATCCAGCTCTTCCTTTAATTACTAATGAAACACCATTTTTTACAGTAGATATGGAGTCATCTGTAAAAAAGTTTCAAGAAATATTTAACTTACCTGTTACAGGCATTGTTGATAAAGCGACATGGTATAAAATAAAATATATTTATAATTCAGTTAAACAAGTTGCTAATTTATATTCTGAAGGAATAAGTGAAGATGAAGCGGAACTTGCTTTTAAATCAGTTATTAAAAAAGGTGATAGTGGTAATGAAGTTGATACTTTAAACTACTTGCTAAGTATAATTGCTTATATAGATCCAGATATTCCTTTTTTAGAAACAGGACATAATTTTAGTGATAATACAGAACAAATGGTTAAAGCTTTCCAAAAGAAATATAATCTAGAAGAAACAGGGGAAGTTGATCAAAAGACTTGGGTTGCTATTATAACTGCATATCGTAATATAATAAGTAATATTCCTAGTGAGTTATTAATTTATCAAGATGAATTTTTCCCAGGCTATACAGTTTCTAAGGGAATGACTGGTACTAATGTAATTAGAGTTCAAAGATTTTTACTAATGATTTGTAGTAAAACGCATTCTATACCAGGTATTAAAGTAACTGGTAACTTTGATGATTTAACAGAACAGTCAGTAAAAGCAATTCAACAACAAGAAGGTCTACCTGTTAATGGTGTAGTAGATCCAGTAACTTGGTATAGAATAGTGGAACTTTCTAAGAAGCGATAATAAAGCTTCTTTTTTTGAATACTTTGTGATAAAATAAATGAACACAGAGGAGATGAAATAAATGCAAAACTTAATGCTACCAACAAGAGATAATTTATTTGGAAATTATAAATTAAAACCAATTAAAATGTTAGGTACTGCTGCCCAAATAGCTGACTATGCTACAATAAATGGAGGAATTTATTTGCCTAGCGAAATATCATCAAATAGTTATGGTACTTATGTATTTGACCAATACAAAAATGAAGCTGGAGATGTAGTTTCTTATATAGGAGAGGAAGGAAAAGCTGATACTCTTTTATATACTACTGGCTTAGGAATTAGACCAGTTGCTAAATTTTCTTCATTAAAAGATACATCAAAATTTAAATATAAGAAAAGAGAAGATGGAATCGTTGAAATAGAATATGGTTATTGTTTACAAGATGCTGTATCTAAAGAAATGCAAGATGAGTTAAATAATGTTACTGCAGTTAATAGCTTAGTAATTAGTTCTGAACAAAAGGAAAAGATAAAAAGTATTTTGCAAGTAGATGATATATTACAGACTAATGACAATTATTTTAATAATATTAAAATTTATGATGCTATTAGTTACGATGAAATTCCTGTATATAAATATAAAAATAGAAGATTTGCTAATGTAACCGTTAAAAACTATAGTATTATAAGAGACTATTTATCACTGTCAAATGATGAAGTTTATAAAAACGGAGAAAAAGTTTGGATAGAAGAAAAACCAGTTAAATGGTTATTAGATGAAGAACAAGGACTTATGATAAGTGAAATGATTTTACAAGCAGGTATAAAATTTTATCATGATACTTATCCTACCCCTCCTAATTTTTATTCTGAAGGAATTAAATTATATTTAAATCAAGGTATGATAAAAGATTGTCTTAATAATACAAAAAGATTATTAAAAAGAAAATGAAATAAAGAGAAGGAAAACTATGCAAAACCTAACATTAATAAATTCAAAAGGAATTAGACCATTTGATAGATATAAATTAAAAAAATAAATATTGAAGAATCTAATTTCTTTAGAACAAAGTTAAATTATTATCTTGATAATTATCTATCAAGAAAAGTATTTAGAAGTAAAGGAACTTCAACTAAGAGGAAATAATAATACCTCTTTTTCTTGTAAATAGGCTTTTTTCTTAGTATAATAAAGTTGTTGTGAGGTGATAATTAATGGAAGAGACACGTAGTGGAGCAAGAGAGATGGCTATGAAGATTCTTTATCAAGTATCTGTCTTTGAAAAAGCAAAAGCTAGTTATGATTTAGATGAAATGTTTATGGATATTGAAGGACGTAATAAAAAGTTTATTGAAAATATTGTAAATGAAGTAATCCTTAAAAAAGAAGAATTAGATAACAAAGCAAATAAATATTTAATTAACTGGGAAATAAATAGATTAAATATGGTAGATCAAGCAATTTTTGAAATAGCTATTTATGAACTTATCTATACAGATACACCAAAGAAAGTAGTAATTGATGAAGCAATAAATTTATCTAAGAAATATAGTGAAGAATCAGTTGTAAAGATGTTAAATGGTGTTTTAGATAAGATATATCATGAAGAGGATAAAGATGCAGAATGAGTATTTAACAGTTACTCAGTT
>ERZ772818.3354-NODE-3354-length-11004-cov-2.219563_pt1 | contig 11004 bp, 8 predicted proteins | sample MGYA00580837_ERZ772818 | MGnify/ENA primary metagenome ERZ772818 (study PRJEB29015, sample SAMEA2737671) | human gut metagenome | biome: human gut; feature: human-associated habitat; material: faeces | place: China | collected 2012 ...
CTAATATATCTTCTTTTAATATTTCTCCAAATAAATTTGTATAAATCTTTTTATCTACTCCGATTGTTTTATATTTTTTATTATTTCCTAACAAGATTTTTGTTTTGTCATTTAAATGAATTCTTTCTAATTCACTATCATTATAATACGAAACATATTCATTATCGTATCGAATATATTCTTCTGTTTGTGGTATAACTTCTTGTACTTTAATTGTCTCATGAACATCTGCCGGAATATATACTTTTGATAAATATACTACAATTAAGAAAAAGCAATAAAACGATTAAAACAATTATTTTTCTTGTTTTTTGCGTTGATGTAAATTTTTCGTTATTAGCAATTTCTTTTCCAGCTTTATATATAATATTTGCAGTTACAAAAGCTAGAAGGTTCATACATATAAAATTAAAAATATATTGGTCCATTATTCTACCTCCATTGATTTTTTTAGTATTTTTTTCATAAAATCTTTCATCATTTCCTATCCTTCCGCCTATTTACATTCATGCTTCATTGTACCCAAAAACTTCTTAATAAAAAAGAAAAAATGGGCGGAGCAAGAAATTCTTTACCTAATTTCAAGATAAAATCAACTTTTTGTTTCACAGCAATCACTTAAAGTTACATATCCAACTATTTTTTTCATTAAAAAATAAACTTATTTTTGAAAATTGTGTTTTCTTAAGTCGTGAAACACTTTGGTGGGTCATTTATTTGTGGAAAACTACGTTTTGTTATTCTAAAAAACTTATATAAAAAATAGTAAGGTTTTTATTTCGAATCCATAAAATATTCTTGGATTGCTTCTCGTGTTTTTTTCACTTTTTCGCTAAGCTTTTCGTTTTTAGCCATATAGAAATAAAAAATGATATCGATCGTAGCAAATTGGGCCAAAAGTGAATTAGTTGCCGCACTTCGATTCGTGATTTCTTTTGGTCTAGATGTTTGTACGAGTACATCGGCTATCTTGCTAAGCGGGTTATTTCCAAATTGCGTCAACGCAATGATTTCGATATTCATGCTTTTCGCCAGCTCGGCTAATGCGACTACATCTGCACTTCTACCTGAGTTTGAAACAAGCCAAAGCACTTTCTTTTTCTCATTGCTGACAAGTTGCGGGAGCAAGACGTGGATATCTTTTTCAAAAATGATTGGCTTACCGACACGAGACCATTTTTGCAGAATATCTTCTACTACTAAAGAAGAGGCGCCAACCCCATATAAAAAAACAGTCTCTGCCGATTCCAAACACTCTACGACTTTTTGGATCGTTTCTTCTTCTAGAATATCTACTGTTTCTTTTATCGCTACTTGTGCATTGTTACCAAGTTTGTTTTTGATAGAGTAAAAGGACTCATTTGCTTCTATATCACTAAAACCTTCATCGATTCCAGTCTGTAGTTCTGTTGAAATCGTGATTTTGAAGTCCGTCAGACTTTGAAAACCGATTTTTTTGGAAAAACGTACAACTGTCGGCGCACTCAACCCGGAAGCTTCTGCTAATTCATTAGCTGTCATTGTAGGGACCTTCTCAATATTACCGATAATGTAGTTGGCCAACTTTTTTTCTGCTGAAGAATAATCTTCCATCATACTTTCAATACGACTAATTACGCTCATAAGTTCCTCCACCCTTTTAATGATAGTCTATGTAAGTATACCATATCAGACCCTTATTCACGGTCGTATACTGGATAAAAAAACAAAAAAACAATCCGCCCAACAGAATATCTTATTCCATCAATCCCACAGATTCTATTGAGCATCTGTGTCTTTGAGGAATACCTGTTATCTATTGTTCGGATTGCTTTCTATCTACTACTTTTTTACAGGAAATTTACCTATTAGTTTTCTCTGCTGTAATTTTTGACTTCTGCTTCCATAGCATCAATAAAGATATTCAAATCTTCTACAGCTGTTTCTTTACTTCCATAACGACGTACGTTCACTGTTGCATCTTCCAATTCCTTGTCTCCAACAACTAATTGGTAAGGGATCTTTTGTGTTTGAGAGGCACGTATCTTATAGCCCATTTTTTCATTACGATCATCAACTTCTACACGCAACCCCTTCATTTGCAAACGTTCTTTGATTTCATAAGCATAATCGCCATGTGCATCAACAGAAACAGGGATGATTGTTGCTTGTATAGGTGCCAACCATGTTGGAAAAGCGCCTTTGTATACTTCTGTTAAATAAGCAACAAAACGTTCCATTGTAGAAACGATTCCGCGGTGGATAACTACTGGACGATGCGTATTTTCCCCGTCTTCTCCAACATATGTCAAATCAAAGCGCTCTGGCAATAAGAAGTCTAATTGTATAGTTGATAATGTTTCTTCTGTACCAAGAGCTGTTTTGACTTGAACATCTAGTTTTGGTCCGTAAAAGGCTGCTTCGCCTTCTGCTTCAAAGTAATCTAATTCTAATTCATCCATAGCGGCTTTCAGCATTGCTTGGGCTTTTTCCCACATTGCGTCATCATCAAAATATTTATCTGTATTGTTTGGATCGCGATAGCTCAAGCGGAAACGATAATCTGTAATATTGAAGTCAGCATATACTGCCACCATCAATTCAAGCGTACGTTTAAATTCATCTTTGATTTGATCAGGACGAACAAATGTATGACCATCATTCAACGTCATTTCTCGTACACGTTGTAAACCTGACAAAGCACCTGATTTTTCATAGCGATGCATCATTCCTAATTCAGCGATACGAATTGGTAATTCACGATAAGAATGGATCGTGTTTTTGTAGACCATCATGTGATGAGGGCAGTTCATTGGACGAAGAACAAGCATTTCGCCATCTCCCATATCCATTGGCGGGAACATGTCTTCTTGATAATGATCCCAGTGTCCAGATGTTTTGTACAACTCAACATCTCCCATTATTGGTGTATATACATGTTGGTAACCTAGACTAACTTCTTTGTCTACGATATAACGTTCGATCGTGCGTCGGATTGTTGCCCCTTTTGGAAGCCAGAATGGCAAACCAGAACCTACTTCTGGGGAAACCATGAACAAGTCAAGTTCTTTTCCTAGTTTACGATGGTCTCTTTCTTTTGCTTCTTCACGGAGACGGATATATTCTTTCAAAGCTTTCTTGTCAAAAAAGGCTGTCCCGTATACACGTTGCATCATTTGATTGTTTGAGTTTCCACGCCAATAAGCACCTGCCACTGATAATAATTTGAATACTTGTATACGGCCAGTGGATGGAACATGTGGTCCACGGCACAAATCGATGAATTCGCCTTGTTGATAAGCAGTAATCACTTCTTCTTCTGGCAATTCACTAATCAGTTCTACTTTGTACGGATCACTTGCAAAAATTTCTAATGCTTCCTGTTTTGAAAGAACACGGAGTTCGATCGGCAGATTTTCTTTGACGATTTTCATCATTTCTGCTTCAATTGCTGGCAAATCTTCTGCAGTTACTTGGTTTTGTCCATTATCTGTATCGTAGTAAAACCCTGAATCGATAGCTGGTCCAACGCCAAAGTGGATATTTGGATAGAGGCGACGCATGGCTTGGGCCATCAAATGAGCTGCTGAATGACGGACTAAGCCAAGTGCATCTTCATGGTCTGGTGTGATGATCTCAATACTTGCATCTTCCTCGATTGGACGAGTCAAATCAACGAGTTTGCCGTTCACTTTACCAGCTAAAGCTTTTTTTGCTAAGCTTTTTGAAATGCTTTCAGCAATTGCCAATGTTGTTGTTCCAGACTCAAATTCTTTGACTGCACCATCTGGAAAAGTAATTTTTATCATAATAGTTTCCTCCTTGAAATGTTTTGATTGATCAGATCATCAAGCTGAAAAACAAAAAAATCCTAGCATCTCTTGAAAAGAGATACTAGGACGAAAAGTTCGTGGTTCCACCTAATGTTCAAACGCAAATGCGTTCCTCAAGCGTTGTAACGGTCCGACCGCCCTTGCTTCAACAAGGGTTTCGAAAGTGGTCATCCTTTGGTTTTCTCCTGGAAAAGTTTCAGCCTAGCTTTTCCTCTCTTATCGAAGACTCTCAAATTCAGTTGGCTTTCTCATCAATCAATTATGTGTTTATTTAACCACTAATAAATAGAAAAATCAAGTGGGAAACTAAACTTATTTTTTCCATTCCCCATTTACACCGTATGTTCCTTTTTTCATCTCATTGATGATGACATGGATGTGTTCTTTTGGTGCCTGCGTGTTTTTATGAACAGCTTCCGTGATATCTTTCATCATATTTTCTAATTGTTCCGGACTGCGACCTTCTACTAATTCGACATGTACGAATGGCATAATGCTCTCTCCTCTTTCTGATCGTTCTTTTTTCAACTCGATTCTATCATACTATGTTTGTCTTGGGTACTGAATCAGGAAAAATGGCTGGATCTTTTTTTGCTCTCAAGGCACTCAAAATAGAGACCGTATCCACGACTTCTTGCAAAACAGCTCCGAATAATGCGGGGATTAGTCCCGTACTTGCAATTAACATCAAAAAAATACAAATAAAGATGCCAATCAGTACAGATTGTTTCGCTATTCTCATCGTATCTTTTGAGATCACTACTGCTTTTGCTACACGCAAGAGATCATCTTTCAAGATGACCGCATCTGCACTTTCACTAGCAGCTGTAGAACCATGAGCGCCCATTGCAATGCCGATATCTGCAGCAGCAAGTGCTGGTGCGTCATTCACGCCGTCTCCTACCATCGCAACAGGTCTTTGATCTTTAGGGATACTTTCTAAAATGGTCAGTTTATCTTGAGGCAAGCTACGGGCATGTACAGAATCTAATTGGACTTTTTCTGCAATCGTTTGAGCAATGGCAGATCCATCCCCGGTGATCATCATCAAATTTTTCACATCAAGTTTTCTTAGCTCCTTGATTGTCTTTGCTGCTTCTGGGCGAATCTGATCCGAAAATAGGATCGTTCCTGCAAAAGATCGATCAATTGTTACATAGATTGCTGTATTGGACGTTTCTATTTCTTCAGCTGAAACAAAAGAGGCACGTCCAATCTTTACTTCATGATTATTGACTACTGCTTGGATTCCTTGACCGGTCACTTCTTTCAGTTGACTAACAGGATACAGTTGGCTGTTTTTCACGTTGTTCACTAACGAACGAGCTAAGATATGGCTAGATTCCTGTTCTGCACTAGCTGCATACAGAAGTAGCTCTTCTTTTTTTATTCCATTGACTGGCTGAATCGTCTCTACTTCCAATACCCCTTTGGTAAGCGTTCCTGTTTTATCAAAAGCAATCGTTTTTGTACGTGCGAGCTTTTCAATCGTTGTTCCAGTTTTTACAACGATCCCGTTTTTACTTGAACGGCTCATTCCTGCAACTAAAGCAATGGGCGCAGCTAGAATCAGTGGACAAGGTGATGCCACTACCAGTACCTCAGCAAATCGTAAAGGGTCTTTTGAGAACCACCAAGAAATACCACCGATCAAATAAGCAATCAACGTGAAAGGGACTGCATAACGATCAGCTAAACGGACAAATCGGGCAGGCTTTTCTTTTGATTCTTCGACTAGTTTAATAATCATTTGATACTGGCTGTCTGCGGCACGTTTTTCAGCGATCATTTGGATCGATCCGTCTCCATTTAAAGACCCTGACATAATCTGATCTCCAGGTTTCTTGGTTTCCGGGCGGGACTCACCTGTCAAAGAAGATTCATCGACCGAAGATTCTCCTTTGATCACTCGACCATCTGCAGGTACAAGTTCGCCAGGTTTGACTAGTAACTGGTCATCAATATTTATTTCATCGATCACTATATCCTGCAAATTTCCTTCTTTGAATCGATGGGCAATTCTTGGGGTGTTATCTAACAAAGACTGCAGTTCTTTACCCGCTCGTTTATTCGCGTAATCCTCTAGACTATCTCCGCCCGTAAGCATGATCAATATCATCAAACTAGCCCAGTATTCTTTGACGGCTAATGTTGCAAGGATTGCGGTAATCGCTAATACATCTACGCCATATCTTCCTGAACGTAACGTCTTGATCATTTCCAAAAACATCAAGAAGGCGAGAATCCCTCCAGTAAATGCGACAATCGCAAATGCAAGGGCCGGCTGGTGAAAAACAAATTCACTTAATAAAGCTATCCCACCAATAAGCAAAGTAAGTAAAAATTTTTTGAAATGTGTCATTGTTTTTTCTCCTCTTTTATGTGACTTAGAGAGGTTAGTAATAAATTTCCAGCTGCCTCTTTCATCTTAAGCATAGTCCTTGACTAGCACTTTTTAAAACAATAGGTCTTAATTGAAAACAACTATCACTATCAGCGTTTCCAAAATTCATCAGTTCTACAAACAAAAATATTCAGCAAGGATTACTTTTTCGATTCATCAGTTAAAAAGTACCTTTTTTCGAAAAACTATGCTATACTTTTAATTCGTTATTTACGGCGGAAGGAGCAAACATGCGATGAATGAGAAACAACTAGAACAAACGCACGTGGATGAAACGATCGAACTAATCCAGATCGAACAAAATATGCTGGATACAAAACAACAAGAATTGACTCAGGAAATGAATCATTCGACAAAAGACACAGCTAATCACAAGATTCGAGCTGGTTCCAATGAAGCTTTTTATGAGTCTGCTGTTGAATATCGCCAACATGAGCAGGAATTGCTTTTGAAATACCATACTCTTGAAGCACAGCAAAAACGCCTGCAAACGTTGTCTGTCATGAAAGATAGTCCTTATTTTGCCCGTATCGACTTTAAAGAAGACCGTGAAACAGAAACATTATATCTAGGTATCGCTTCTTTAAGAGATTTGGCAGAAGAAACAATCGTTATTGACTGGCGCGCACCAATTGCCAATCTTTATTATGAAGGTGAGATTGGTCCCGCATTTTATGAAACTGAAACAGATAGAATAGATGTCGATCTGCAGTTGAAACGACAATTTAAAATCCAAGAAGGACGTATTTTATCTATGGTAGATACGTCGGAAGTAATCAATGATGACTTTTTGCTAGAGATATTGGATGAATCATCAAGCAACCATATGAAAAACATCGTCTCTACGATACAAAAAGCACAAAATGCAATCATTCGGGACACAACAAGTAAAGTAATGCTGATTGAAGGAATCGCCGGAAGTGGAAAGACATCCGCTTTGCTTCAACGTATTGCTTTTCTGTTGTATCATAATCGCAAGTGGCTAGAGGCTGAAAACGTTCTTCTATTTTCACCCAACCATTTGTTTTCTGATTACATCTCGACTGTATTGCCTTCATTAGGTGAAAGCGGCGTGCCTACACAGACATTCAAAAATTATTTGGTGCAGCTGCTGCCAGAGTTTTCTTTACTAGATGAACAACAACAAGAAAGTGGTTTTTTGCTAGGGGAAAAAGATCCGATACAAGTGATGAAAAGCGGATTGACCTTAGTCGATCAGATTGATCGCTATATCCAAGGCATCACAAACTACGGTCCCTTGTTCCGTGATATGAAAATAAATGGCCGTACGATCCTATCAAAGGAATCGATTCGCCAATGGTATAAAGAAACAAATGAACAATTACCTTTACATCATAGACTTTCTCTATTACAAACGAAGCTCCTGAAAAAATTAGACGGTCTGCAAAAAGACGAAACACGTCAGCAATGGGTCAAAGATCTGGCGGAAGAACAGCTCCAAGAACTATACGCAACAGATCCAAATCTTGAATATACAGAACAAAAGGAGCGTTCATTACGTAAAAAACTGGCCAACCAAATCGTACGTAAAAGATTCCGTCGAATCCATCGAGGGATCATGAATTATCAATTTGTCAATATAACGAAACAATATCTCCACTTTCTACAAACTGTGCCACTTTCTCTTCTAACACGACATAAAATCAGCGAGACCAGATGGCAGGAACATTTGACAACTGTTCGTACACACTTGCGTCAAAGAGAATTGCGTCAAGAGGATGCTGTACTATTCTTTTTACTGATGCGCCGAACATATCCAGTGACGGTTACACACAAAGCTCGCTATATCTTTATTGATGAAATGCAGGATTTCGCACCATCACAAGTGGCATTGCTGCAAGCCTTGTTCCCAAAAGCAAATTTGACTTTCTGTGGAGATCTAAATCAAAATGTCTTTGGAAATGAAACGATCGTTGGATCATTGGAAGACCTTTTCGTGGACCGTGAAGTCACTCGTTTCCAATTAACGACAAGCTATCGCTCCACAAAAGAAATCACTGATTTTGCTAATCATTTTATTGTGAAAGAACATCAAGTAGAAACAACAGCAAGAAAAGGAGACCTTCCTTTGCTCATCCAAGGAACAACAGATGATATCAAATTGAATTGGTTAGCAGATACCATTCGAACGACTCAGGGAAAAGCCCGGTATTGGCGTACAGCAATCATAGCTAAAACACAAGAAGAATGCGAAGCTCTTTATGCTCAACTGCCAGACGAGTTGAAACAACAAGTCCAGCTGATTTTAAATGAGAGTGACTTTATGAAGCGTTCCATTATTTTACTTCCAGCCTTTTTAGCAAAAGGTCTGGAGTTTGACCGAGTTTTCTTGTGGGATGTAGATGCAGAACATTTTTCTTCTCAGCAAGACAAATTGATCCTTTACACCATGTGTACACGTGCGATGCATGAATTGACCCTTTTTACCTCCAATAATGAAAGTCCTTTGTTAAACAATATGGATATTTCATCTTATGAGAAAAAAGTACTGTAAGTAAAAAGACAACTGCTATCATTAATGTTAGCAGTTGTCTTTTTATTTACAATAATAATTGCAGAAAAAGTAATTCAATCATTTAAGGTCATTTATTCTATATATAAATCCAAATCTGTTTCAGGATATTTTAATTTGACAAGCGAAATAATCATTTTCAGTTCTTCCATGTTTTCTGGATATTCTGGGTCAAATCCCTTGCTATGACGGCCAATCCCGCCATTGTCGATCAATCGGTAAATTCGATTCCATTCAATGAATTGGTCAATTGATTGGAAATTGCTGATTGGATAGCCGCCACAATCCAAAATCTCTGATACACGAAATGCTAGGTATGCACTTTCGATCACTTTATTTTTTTTCGTGTCTATCTTCTCATTTCTTTCGATAAGAATTTTTTCAGGACGATGCTTCAAGCTCCACTCTAATAGTAGAAAGAAAGCCTCCATCCGATACTCTTCTTCAAATAACCGAAAGGCTGAATCAGAACGACGAAAAAGCAGCGGAATCAAATATTTTTGTCTATAAATCAGCATTGGTGCGCGGTCCACCATACACTCTAAATAACGGTTCAGATACCCTGTACCGACATAGTTTCCTAATCGATAGCCTTCAACGCCGAATCTTGCGTATTTTTGCGCTAATTTTGAACAATCAGTTACGTTCACAGCTAACTCTTCTACTTTGCGGTAACCGCTTAAGATACGTTCAAAAGGTTCTAAAGTGATTTTTGCTTCCATATTCTTCCCCGTCCATCTTCCACATACTTCATATCATTTCACATGATACTTATGCTCTCATCATACCACAGGTTGAATTAGAAAAGAAAATAAATCACACAAAAAAGCAAGACAATCTGTTAGTGAGATTGTCTTGCTTTTCGAAAAAGACTGAATACTTTTCGTTAAAACTGGTTGCTTAGTCTTCTAATGCCACATTATGGAACACATGCTGTACATCTTCTAGATCTTCCAGTGCATCAATCATTTTTTCAAATGTTTCTTGATCTTCTGGAGATAGTGTTACCTCGTTTTGAGGGATCATTTGGATCTCAGCGATTGAAAAATCAGTGATTCCTTTTTCTTTTAATGCTTCTTGTATACTATGGAAATCCGCTACTTCACCGTAAACGATGATTTGTCCTTCTTCTTCCATTACATCGCGAACATCGATGTCTTTTTCCATTAGGTATTCAAGGATCTCGTCAGCGTCTTCTCCTGCAAAAGCAAAGATTGCTGTATTGTCAAACATGTAAGAAACCGCTCCGGAAACACCCATGTTCCCGCCATTTTTCCCAAATGCTGCCCGTACGTCTGCTGCTGTTCGATTCACATTGTTCGTCAATGTATCAACAATCACCATTGAGCCGCTTGGTCCAAATCCTTCATAGCGCAATTCAGAGTATGTTTCATCTCCTGCACCTTTTGCTTTTTCGATTGCTCGGTCAATAATATGTTTTGGTACATTATAAGTTTTAGCGCGATCAATGACGAAACGTAGTTTTTGGTTTGCATGCGGATCAGGATCACCTGATTTTGCTGCCGCGTAGATTTCAATCCCAAATTTTGCATAAATCCGGCTATTATTAGCATCTTTAGCAGTTTTCTTTGCTACGATATTTGCCCATTTACGTCCCATATTTTCACTTCGCTTTCTGATTTGATAGTTTCATAACGCAAAAACGTCCTGTTCCATTATACTTGTGAATCACGATTCTGTGAAGCTTTTTTTCTTTCTTCCTTCATTCTTCTCATTTTTAGTCAATTATCTATACTCGGATTGGGATTTGCCCGAAATTCTGTTCCGGAATATTGCCTCCCAATTGATAGATTTGATCACTTCTAACTAACAGTTCCGCTTCTTGTGCCTCTTTTTTTCCGATTCGGGAATAAATAGAAATCTCTTTTTTTTCTTTTAAACCGGAATAATGCTCAATATTTCGGACAAAAAACAGTTACAATATTTATAAAAATCGTAACTTTGTAAATCTTACATGCAAATATCGAAAAACAATAATAAAAATGAAAACTATCGATTGGGCTAATTTATCATTCGGTTACATGCCGACCGATTACAATGTACGGTACAATTACCGGAACGGAAGTTGGGGCGAACTTGAAATAAGCAGTAGCGAATATATCAATATGCACATGGCGGCCACCTGTTTGCATTATGGACAAGAAGCTTTTGAAGGATTAAAAGCTTTTCGTGGGAAGGACGGGAAAATACGAGTATTTCGTCTTGATGAAAATGCGGCACGGTTGCAAAGCACT
>ERZ772818.3357-NODE-3357-length-10998-cov-5.731701_pt1 | contig 10998 bp, 10 predicted proteins | sample MGYA00580837_ERZ772818 | MGnify/ENA primary metagenome ERZ772818 (study PRJEB29015, sample SAMEA2737671) | human gut metagenome | biome: human gut; feature: human-associated habitat; material: faeces | place: China | collected 2012 ...
TACCGCAAAGTGGGGCGTGCAGATTGCGGGAATGATTTTTCAAACAGGCTCTAAGTTTCTTTGAATAAAGCACAAGATGTCTTGTCAGCTTTATTTCATTCTATCAGATTCCAGCCACCCGGAACCCAATCGCCACAGCCAGATACGCCACCAGTGCCAGATACGCCACATGATCTCTCTTCTTATAAGTAAGCGGTTTCATCTGTGTCCTGTTATCCCCTCCGTGATAGCATCTTGCTTCCATTGCCATGGCCAGATCATTTGCCCGTCGGAATGCGGAAATAAACAGCGGCACCAGAAGGGGAACCATGTTCTTCGCCTTCTGGATCAGATTCCCATTCTCGAAATCAGCTCCGCGGGCAATCTGCGCTTTCATGATCTTATCCGTTTCTTCCAGAAGAATAGGGATAAAACGTAGGGCGATCGACATCATCATAGCAATATCATGTACTGGTACATGGAGCTTATTCAACGGGCGGAGCAGACGCTCCAGGCCATCAGTCAGCTGGTTAGGCGTAGTCGTCAGTGTCATAATGGAAGAACCGATCACCAGATAAACCAGTCGGATCGCCATAGTACCTGCCAACACCAGACCTTCCTTTGTTACCTTAATAAATCCCAGCTTCCATACCACCTCACCAGGGGTAAGAATCATATTAAAAAATATGGTGATCAGAAGCAGCATGAAAATAGTCTTCAGACCTTTAAAAATAAACTTCACCGGAACCTTGGACAACAGGATCATTCCTGCAAGAAATATAGTAGCCACTGCATATCCTGCGAAGGTGTGAAACAAAAATACAGATACAATAAATCCAATGGTTCCTACCAGTTTGGTTCTTGGATCCAGCTTGTGAATCACGGAATCTGCCGGATAATACTGTCCGATCGTAATATCTCTGATCATTCGCTTCTGCCTCCCTTCTTAAGAAGTGAAGGCTTCTGCTTCTTTAAAGCTTCCAGAATCGTATCCCTGGCTTCCTCCACAGTGGTAGCTGTGGTATCCACATTCAGGCCATTTTCGGAAAGCGCATGCATGATATAGGTGATCTGCGGTGCCGCAAGTCCCATTTCTTCCAGTTCCTTATAATGGGAAAATACATTCTTCGGTGTATCGTCAAATACCATTTCCCCATGATTCATAACGATCAGGCGTTCCACATATTTGGCAATGTCCTCCATGCTATGAGAAACCAGGATAATGGTAATTCCTCTCATCTTATGAAGAGCCGCAATCTGATCCAGAATGTCATCTCTTCCCTGTGGGTCGAGCCCTGCAGTAGGCTCATCCAGGATCAGGATTTTCGGGTTCATTGCCAGAACACCTGCAATGGCAACCCGTTTCTTCTGGCCTCCTGAAAGCTCGAAAGGAGACTTGGTAAAATTCTCTTCCTTCACACCTACATGGGCAAGGGCCTTTTTTGCCTCTTCCTCAGCCTGCTCCCTGGAAAGTCCCTGATTCATAGGGCCAAAGCAAACATCTGCCAGAACTGTATTCTCAAACAGCTGGTGCTCCGGGTACTGGAATACCAGCCCCACCTCACTTCGAAGAGCCCGGCGGTTATAATTCTCCGCCCACACGTCTTCTCTATTATAAAGGATCTGACCGCTTGTAGGCTGGATCAAAGCATTAAAATGCTGGATCAAGGTTGATTTTCCGCTTCCAGTATGACCAATCACACCAATGAACTGTCCATCCGGAATTACAAGATTTATATCTTTCAGGGCGTGGCTTTCATAAGCAGTACCCTGACTGTAAGTATAGGTCACGTTCTTAAGCTCTATCGACATAATGCACCCACCAATTCCTCTTTCGTCAGTATTCCTTCCGGAATGTCCACGCCAGCCTTGTGAAGCTCATGGGCGAGCAATGTCACCTGGGGTACATCCAGCCGGTATTTCTTCAGTGTCTCTACCTGGGAAAAAATTTCTCTTGGAGTTCCCTGCATTACCACATTTCCACCATCCATCACATAAACCTTGTTGGCATGGATCACTTCTTCCATATAATGGGTAATCAGGACAACGGTTACATTTTCTTTTTTATTGAGCTCGGAAACGGCTTTCAATACTTCTTTCCTACCATTCGGGTCAAGCATTGCAGTTGGCTCGTCCAGTACAATACAGCTTGGACGCATCGCCACAACACCTGCGATGGCCACTCTTTGTTTCTGGCCTCCGGAAAGCTTGTTCGGAGACTGATAACGGTAAGCGGTCATTCCTGTCTTTTTCAGACTGTCATCCACACGCTTCCAGATTTCGTCTGTAGGTACTCCCATATTCTCAGGACCAAAGCCTACATCCTCTTCCACAACCGTACCAATGATCTGGTTGTCCGGATTCTGAAAAACCATCCCCGCTTTCTGGCGGATTTTCCACAGCTCCGGCTCCTTGGCTGTGTCCATATCATCCACCCACATGGTTCCCTCTGAAGGGATAAGCAATGCATTTATCTGCTTCGCCAATGTGGATTTTCCGGAACCATTGTGCCCCAGAACGGCCACAAAATCGCCGGCTTCAATGTCCAGGTTTACATCATTGACAGCACGCTGCGTTGCTTCCACATTGCCGTCCTCATCATACTTGAGATAGTCAAATCCCAGCTTGAATGCCTTGATAATTCCCATATTCTTTTTCCTCGTCTGTCAGGCCTTCAGCTCGTCCGTAGCTGCCGGAACTGCACCGGTCAACTCGTCCATTAACGCCCAGATTTCATCTTTTCCCTGCTTTGTCTCAGCGGAAAAAGGAATGATCTTACTGCCCGGGCGCAGCTTCAGTCCGTCCTTGATAGCCTTAATATTCTTCTGTACCTGACTTCTTTTCAGCTTATCCAGCTTGGTTGCAATAATGATCGGATTGTATCCGTTATTTACGATCCAGTCATACATCAGCTTATCGTTTGCAGATGGATCGTGCCGGATGTCGATCAGGAGAAATACTGCTTTCAGGGTCTGTGAGGTATGAAGATAACGCTCGATCATCTTTCCCCACTTCGCCTTCTCGGTCTCCGGAACCTTGGCATATCCATAACCTGGAAGATCCACAAGGTACATAAAATCATTTACATTATAAAAATTGATAGTCTGTGTTTTTCCCGGCTGGGAACTTGTTCTTGCCAGCGCTTTTCGGTTCAGCAGACCGTTAATGAGGGAGGATTTTCCCACATTGGATTTCCCTGCAAAAGCAATTTCAGGTCTTCCTGTGTCTGGCAGTTTGCTGGTGATACCACAAACGATATCCAGTGAAACATTTTTAATTACCATTTTTCCTACCTCTCATTTCAGGCAAGTGCCCGTTCCAGCACTTCATTCATATTTTCCACAAACGTGATCTTCAGTCCGTCTGTGATCTCCTCATCCAGTTCTTTGATATCCGGTTTATTGGACTTTGGAACCAGTACTTCTTTAATCTTGGCGTACTTAGCTGCAAGAAGCTTCTCTTTCAGTCCGCCGATTGGAAGTACACGACCTCTTAAGGTGATCTCACCAGTCATGGCAAGATCTGCTCTTACCGGCTTGTCAATAATGGCAGAAAGCATTGCAGTTGCCATGGTAATTCCGGCTGACGGACCGTCCTTTGGCACTGCCCCTTCCGGAATATGTACGTGAATGTCATTTTCCTGGAAAAATTCCTGATTGATTCCATATCTGGCTGCTACAGAGCGGATGTAGCTGATGCCCGCTGTTGCAGACTCCTTCATCACGTCTCCAAGCTGTCCGGTAAGCACAAATTCCCCTTTACCCGGCATAATATTTACTTCGATCTGAAGGGTATCACCGCCAACCTGTGTCCAGGCAAGACCTCTTGCGATACCAACCTCATCCTTTTTATTCGCCATCAGGTAATTGTATTTCTCCTGCCCCAGAAAGCTCTCAAGGTTCTTGCCTGTGACCGTTACCTTCTCTTTGCCATCTTCCATGATCAGACGTGCTGTCTTACGACAGATCTGACCGATGAGACGTTCCAGATTTCGGACACCGGCTTCTTTTGTATAATTATTGATAATTTTTCGAAGAGCGCCGCCCTGAATGGAAAGTTTGCCTTTCTCAATTCCATTGGCTTCCATTTGCTTGGGAATCAGATGCTCCTTTGCAATGTGCTCTTTCTCATTCTCCGTATAACCGCTGATCTCAATAACCTCCATTCGGTCAAGAAGCGGTCTTGGGATTCCCTGAATATCGTTGGCTGTTGCAATAAACAACACCTCTGAAAGATTCTGGGGAAGCTCTACATAATGGTCATTGAAATGACTGTTCTGCTCCGGATCCAACACCTCAAGAAGTGCAGAAGAAGTATCTCCCTTGTAATCACTGCTTGTCTTGTCAATTTCGTCCAGAAGCATAAGCGGATTGGCAACCTTTGCCTGCTGAAGGGCAACGGTAATCCTTCCCGGCATAGCACCCACATAAGTCTTTCTATGTCCGCGGATCTCAGCTTCATCCTTCACACCACCAAGGCAGATACGGACATAACGCTTGCCAGTGGCTTCTGCAACAGATTTGGCAATAGAAGTCTTACCGGTTCCAGGAGGTCCCACAAGGCAAAGTATAGGAGATTTTCCTTTATGTGTCAGCTTACGTACAGACAGGAATTCCATAATACGCTCTTTTACATCTTTCAGACCATAATGACCTTCTTCAAGAATCTTCCAGGCTGCCTTCAGGTTTTCAGAATCTTCAGAGCACTTATCCCACGGAAGGGAAAGAAGTGTCTCAATATATCCCCGCAGAATGCTGCTCTCAGCGGCATTGGTGCTAGTGATTTTAAAGCGGCCGATTTCTTTGAAAATACGATCCTTTACTTCCTGGGAAGCAGTAAGCTCTTTGGCTTTTCTTCGGAACTCCTCAGCCTCATCAGCAATATTGTCCTCGCCAAGCTCCTCCCGTATCAGTTTCAACTGTTCTCTCAAAATATATTCACGCTGGTTTTTATCTACACGCTTTTTCAGTTTCTGCTGAAGGTCGTGGCTGATATCCAGCACATTGATCTCATTGCTCAAAATGGCACCAAGAAGCTCATATCTGTCTGTCAGTCTGGCTGCCTCCAGAAGCTTCTGTTTGCTCTGCCAGGAAAGAGGCAGATTAATTACGATCTGGTCGATCAGCTCCGGTGCTTTCTCTATATTCATGATCTGGGCAGCCAGTTCTTTTCCAATCTTTCCACCCTTAGCGCAATAAGTTTGGAACAGCTCCCTGATACTTCTGTACATTGCCTCCAGCATCGCCTGAGGCAGTTCCTCTTCTTCCTCATTAACAAGAACAGTCTCTGCTCTTAAATATGGTGTCTCCTGTTCCAGGCCAAGAAGTTCTGCTCTTCTTTTTCCCTCAACAAGAACACGCAGCAGGTTGTCAGGAAGTTTCACAACCTGCTTAATATATGCAATAGTTCCTACCTGAAACAGCTGTACAAATCCAGGATCTTCAATCTGGGGATCCTTCTGGGTTACCAGAAAGATCTTCTGATCCTGAAACATTGCCGCTTCGATTGCCTTTTTGGAACGTTCCCTGCTTACATCGAAATGGATGATCATTCCCGGAAGAATGGTAGTTCCGCGAAGGGCAAGGGCAGGAAGTACATTGATTGGCTCACTCATTTGTAGTCAAATCCCTTCATCAGGCTGTTTCCGGAGTGCCCTTTTTGTGTGCACGCTGGCTTCTTCTGCCTGTATTTGCCGGATTCACCGGCTGTGCAGGAGCTTCCCCATGAACGATCTGAGGTTCACCAGTTCCCTCTACAGCTTCTTTTGTAATAATGCATTTACGAATGGTGTCGTCAGACGGAGTCTTATACATCAGATCCATAAGAGTGCTCTCCATGATCGCACGAAGTCCTCTGGCTCCGGTTTTACGTTCCATGGACTTTCTCGCCATAACACGAAGTGCTTCGTCCTCAAAATCAAGCTCTACTCCATCAAGTTCAAACAGTTTATGGTACTGCTTGGTCAGTGCGTTCTTCGGCTCCTGAAGGATGCGAAGAAGTGCGTTTTCATCAAGTCCGTCTAAGGTTACCACTACAGGCACACGTCCTACAAACTCCGGAATCAGTCCATAACGGATCAGATCCTCAGGCATTACCTGCTTGAACAGTTCACCAACATTCTGTTCCTCTTTGGAAGCGACTTCTGCGCCAAAGCCAATTGCCTTGGTATCCTGTCTTCCCTCAATGATCTTCTCCAGACCGTCAAAGGCACCGCCACAGATAAACAGAATATTTGTAGTATCAATCTGGATGAATTCCTGATGCGGATGCTTTCTTCCACCCTGAGGAGGAACACTTGCAACAGTGCCTTCCAGAATTTTCAGAAGTGCCTGCTGTACACCCTCTCCGGAAACATCACGAGTGATGGAAACATTCTCTGATTTACGTGTGATCTTGTCGATCTCATCTATATAAATAATTCCGTACTGTGCTCTGTCAATATCATAATCAGCAGCCTGAATGATTTTCAGAAGAATATTCTCAACATCTTCACCTACATATCCTGCCTCTGTCAGGGTAGTGGCGTCTGCAATGGCAAACGGTACATTCAGAAGTCTTGCCAGTGTCTGGGCAAGAAGTGTCTTACCGGAACCAGTTGGTCCAAGCATAAGGATATTGCTCTTCTGAAGCTCTACATCCAGATTCCTGGAAGCAGTAACACGTTTGTAATGATTGTATACAGCAACAGAAAGTGCTTTCTTTGCCTCATCCTGTCCGATTACATAGTCGTCCAGAATTGCATGGATTTCCTCTGGTTTCATCAGATTGATCTCAGATCCAAGAATATCTTCCTGATCGTATCCTCCAAATTCTTCCTCCATGATCTCCGAGCAGATACCTACACACTCATCGCAGATGTAGGCACCATCAGGTCCGGCGATTAATTTGCGGACCTGATCCTCGGTTTTCTGGCAAAAGGAACATCTTACTTTTCCTTCTCTTATCTTCTCAGCCATGAATCTTTAACTTTTCCTTTCTTTTAAATAAAGCGACCTTATTCAGAGCTATTCTGAAAAAAGTTTTCTTTATTTCTTAAAATTTGAAATTATTCTGTAAAATATACCTATTTTACAAAATTATCCCATTTTACAAGATAAGACTCCTGTTAGTTCAGGAGTCTTTTCTTACAGTAGCATGCAAAAGAAAACTCCGGCTATTAGAGTTCTAAAAGCTCCAGGGGGATTTCTTTTGTTTTCAGTTTAGGCGGGAAAGTTTATACTGGAAATACACAAATATACTACATCTTCATCAGTGTACACTCGGTTATCCAGTTACAGTTTTTCCCTATTTGTGGGTTACAACACCATCGATCAGACCATAAGCCAATGCTTCCTCTGCGGACATGTAATTGTCACGGTCTGTATCTTTCTCTACTACCTCAAGAGGCTGTCCGGTGTTTGCAGCCAGAATTTCATTTAATGTTCTCTTTGTCTTGGCAATGTGATCTGCCACGATCTGGATCTCAGTAGCCTGTCCCTGGGCTCCGCCAGATGGCTGATGGATCATGATCGTAGAATTCGGCAGTGCAAATCTCTTACCCTTTGTACCACCAGCAAGAAGGAATGCTCCCATGCTGGCAGCCATTCCCAGACAAATAGTGGAAACGTCGCACTTGATATACTGCATGGTATCGTAGATAGCCATACCAGCTGTCACGGAACCACCCGGGCTGTTGATATAAAGCTGGATATCCTTTCCAGGATCCTCTGCTTCCAGAAAAAGCAACTCAGCAACTACCAGGCTGGCACTTACATCGTTTACTTCCTCTCCCAGGAAAATGATTCTGTCCTTCAGAAGCCTTGAATAGATGTCGTAGCTTCTCTCCCCTCTGCTTGTCTGCTCAATGACATAAGGCACTAAACTCATATATTCCCTCTTTTCTTATCAGATGCGCTCCACCTGGTCTGCATTATAATGCGCCAGAGAGAGCGCTTTCATAACAAAATAATTTTTCCCTCTTGGGATGTGCAGTTATCTGCCTGCTGATTATTCAGCGTCTGCTGCTTTCTCAACTTCAACTGCTGCATCAGCGATAACAGTAACAGCCTTCTGAACAGCCATATCTTTCTTCATCTGCTCAAGTCCGCTCTCACCGATAGCTTCTCTGATCTTGTCAGCTTCCATCTTGTAAGCATCTGCCATCTTCTGGATTTCTTCTGTGATCTCTTCTTCAGATGGCTGGATGTTCTCAGCCTCAGCTACTTTCTCAAGAACCAGTCTTGTCTGGATTCTCTTGAGAGCCTGTGGCTTCATGTCTTCCATCATCTTGTCCATGCTCTGGCCTGTGAACTGGAAGTACTGCTCCATGGATAATCCCTGCTGCTGCATTCTTCTGGAGAAATCGTCCATCATCTGACGGCACTCAGTCTTTGTCATAAGCTCCGGAATATCCATCTGTGCATTCTCGATTGCTTTATCTACTGCAGCGTTCTCTTTTGCAGTTCTTGCTTCTTTCTCTTTCTTCTCTGTCAGTTTCTTCTTAACATCTTCTTTGTACTCAGCAAGAGTATCAAATTCAGATACGTCTTTCGCAAACTCATCGTCAAGCTCCGGAACCTCTTTGGTCTCGATCTTCTTAACGTCACACTGGAATACAGCTTCCTTGCCAGCAAGCTCTTTTGCCTGATATTCCTCTGGGAAAGTAACCTTAACTTCTACATGGTCACCAGTGTTTGCTCCAACAAGCTGATCCTCAAATCCCGGGATAAATGTACCGGAACCAAGTGTAAGTGCGTAGTCAGTTCCTTTACCGCCGTCAAATGCAACACCATCAACAAATCCTTCGAAATCGATTGTTGTGATATCGCCGTTTGCAGCTGCACGATCCTCAACTGCAACTGTTCTTGCATTCTTATCCTGCTCTTTCTTAACCTCAGCGTCAACTTCCTCGTCTGTTACAGCGATCTCAGACTTCGGAACCTCTACACCCTTGTAATCTCCAAGAGTAACCTCTGGTTTCACAGCTACATCAGCTGTGAAGATAAGAGCTTTACCTGGCTCCATCTGTGTAACATTGATCTCCGGCTGGGAAACGATCTCAAGATCGCACTCGCCAAGAGCTTTTGTATATTCCTGTGGTACAAGAGAATTAACAGCGTCTTCCATGAATACACCCTTGCCATACATGCTCTCGATCATCTTTCTCGGAGCTTTTCCTTTACGGAATCCTGGAAGGCTGATTCTGCTTTTCTGTTTCTGGTAAGCTTTCTCCATTGCTTTGTCTAAATCTTCAGCGGAAACTTCGATGGTAAGCTTCGCCATGTTTTTCTCTAATTTCTCCACCTGTAAACTCATTTTCGTGTTCCTCCTTAATATATATCTCTCTGCATTCTTTCTGCGGTTATAAATGCGCAGGGTTTCCCCCTATTATTACAGTCATTGTAGAAGTATAGCACAACCCAATTAAAAACGCCAGTGTTTTTTATGGTTTTCCCGGTTATTTTTTTGGGGATTTTCCCTGTTATTCCTTGAAAATCAAGGTTTTTCAGAATATTTCCTACTTGTATACTACGGATTCTGCAATCTGCTCTGCTTTTTCCTGACCAAGGAGCTGGGAAATCAGGGAAAGGGCAAAGTCAATTGCAGTTCCAAGTCCACGGCTTGTAGTAATGTTTCCATCAATTACAACCTTTTCTTCAGACTTCACAGCATCTCCAAGACCGTCCATGCAGGCCGGGTATGCAGTGGCCTTCTTTCCATGTAAAAGTCCGATTTCTGCAAAAACAGTAGGTGCCGCGCAGATGGCTGCGATCTTACCTCCATTATTATAGAAGCTTTTAACCAGATCGGTAAGTGGCTCGAATCCTCCAAGATAAGTGGTTCCAGGCTGCCCGCCTGGGAGAACCAGCATGTCCGCGTCGGAGAAATCCGCCTCACAGAAGGTGGTATCGGTCAGCATGGTGATACCATGGGCTGTAGTGATCTGTTTGGTGTTTTTTATAGAAACGGTTGTAATAGTGATTCCTGCTCTTCGCATAAGATCAACTACAGTTAAGCCTTCAATGTCTTCGAAACCGTCGGCGAGGAAGATGTATACTTTTTTGCTCATAGTGGAACCTCCTGATTCATTTTCACAATTATTTACTTATAGTTACTGCTCACTGGTAATATTCCGCGAGGTGTTTTTTGTAGGCAAAGCTCACATTTTCTTTCCTTTATCAGCAGCTCCCTGCAATGCTTCAAACACAGCACTGCGGAAACCATTTTTTTCCAGGATACGCACACCCTCAATGGTCGTTCCTGCCGGGGAGCATACCATATCCTTCAGTTCTCCCGGATGCATACCTGTCTCCAGAAGCAGCTTCGCACTTCCAAGTACAGCCTGGGCAGCAAACTGATAGGCCTGTTTTCTTGGCATTCCCTGTGCCACAGTGGCATCTGCCATTGCTTCAATAAACATAAATACATAAGCCGGAGAGCACCCACTGACTGCGCTAACTGCGTCCATCAGCCTTTCTGGTACCACCTCTGTGCGACCGAAGCTGTTTGTAATGGCAAGAATCTGATCCAGATCCTCTTCTGTTACCCGATCATTGACACAGGCACCTGTCATTCCTGCCCCTACCTGCGCCGGGGTATTCGGCATAAGACGTACCACCTTTAACGGCTGCTCACATTTTTCTTCCAGCCATGCAAGAGTTTTACCGGGCGCAATTCCTACGATCATATGCTGTGGTGTCAGGAAACTTTTAATTTCACCGATTACCTCCTCATAGAATTGAGGCTTTACTGCTAATATAACAATATTTGCATTTTTCACAACTTCACAATTATCCAGAGTTGTCACAACTCCAAGTTTTTCCTGACTTCTTCTGCTTCCTTCTTCTGTGAGATTTGAAACAATAATCTCATTTTTTTCAAACACACCATTTTTCAGGATTCCGCCGATCATTGCAGAACCCATATTTCCACATCCGATAAATCCGATTTTCATATCTTCTGCTCCTTTCATGTAGGTCGTTGTTTAGAGCGTGTTTGAAAAAGGCTTTCTGCAAGATGTGCGTCACGATTTGTGGGAGA
>ERZ772818.3361-NODE-3361-length-10991-cov-3.537948_pt1 | contig 10991 bp, 6 predicted proteins | sample MGYA00580837_ERZ772818 | MGnify/ENA primary metagenome ERZ772818 (study PRJEB29015, sample SAMEA2737671) | human gut metagenome | biome: human gut; feature: human-associated habitat; material: faeces | place: China | collected 2012 ...
ACCGACAGGCAGCTCGAATGGCTGCGCCAGGACTTGTCGCACGTAGACAAGGACATGTTTTGTGTCTGATGGCAGCTCATCAGCAAATTACTTCCGGAAAAGCTACGTTTTTCCTTACTGTTGTATTGTATCTTTTTACATATCCAATGATATCAGTTATAATCTACCTCCTTTTGTTGATACCAAAATATATCTCCAAATTCATATTGATGTTTATGAAAGGTGGTAATGAAACTGGATTTGACGGATTTAATGGTTATAATGATTATGGATATGGTAACTCTGATGGATATTATGATTATGATGGGTATTATAGACGTGATTACGGTAATCAAAATTATAGCAATCATCAGTATCAGAATAATTACAATCAAAACGCTGGAAATAGCCATCAAAATTCCAATAGTTCAGATGATAGTTACAACAGAGCATATGAGGAATTCAAGCGGCAGTATAATCAGTATTATTATCAGAAAAATAATGCAAATTCCGGAAGCAGCAGCCAGAACAGCAATAGAGGTAATTCATACAACAATAATCGGTCATCAGGAAGCACATCTCATGTAAGCGATTATGAAAAAGCTTTAAAATTCTACGGCTTAAAAGTTCCATTTACAGAGAAAGAATTAAAGGAAAAACGCAGAAAAATGATGAAGACCGCACACCCGGATGCTGGAGGCAGCACTAATGAGGCGGAAACAATTAACCAATATTATGATATTTTGAAAAAATATGCGAACTAACAGGCAAGAATTTTGCATATTGTATATGTAAAATTTTACAGAAAAGGAGAAAAAAATAATGAGTACTTCAAAAAAAATTACTTTAACCCTTATTTGCCTGCTAAGTATTATATTAGGAACCGGATATTTTCTTGGCCTGGCATATTTTCAAACACATTTTAAAATCGGAACAGAAATAAATGGTTTTAACTGCTCGTTCAAATCGATAGACGATGCAGATGCATTGCTGTCGCGGGAAGTGCAGAGCTATGCAATGGCTGTTAACACCAGAAACGGCGGCGTAGAAAAGATATCTGCGGACGATGTCGGAATGGCGTTTGCCGGAAAAGATGAACTGATTGATATGGTAAATCATCAAAACTACAATTTATGGTTCCTGCCAGAAAATACAAACGTCACTCTTCCAGTTGGATGTTATCAGATTGATGAAACAAAAATGGACGAAGAGTTTAACAGCCTGAAATGTATGAACAATATGGTGAAGCCTGAAAGCGCACATATCGTTGAGACTAATGATTTTTATCAGGTGGCATCAGCCGTAAAGGGTAACGAGCTTGACGTAAACAAAACCCGTCAGATAATTGAAACAGCAATCAGGCAATGGCAACCGGAAGTAGACCTGGAATCATCAGAATGTTACATTGAAGCAGAAGATATTGATGAAGATGTATTGCAGCAGAGATGTGACTTGTTAAATTCAATCCAGGATACAATCATTACATATGACTTTGGGGATAGAAAAGAAACAGTAGATTTTGAGAAAATAAAAGATAAATTTATAAATAATGACTATGAACTGAGTTCTAAAAAAATCCAAAAATATATTGAAAAACTGGCAGAAAAATATGATACTGTCGGAGTTGAGAGAAAATTTGTCACGTTTGATGACAGAACCGCCAGTGTCACAGGTGGTGATTACGGATGGAAGATAAGTGTAAATGATACAGCGTTAGAGCTGATGAACCTTATAACAGAAGATACGCTTGATGTCGTAAAACCAGTATACGTCCAGACCGCTGCAAGCAGGATGAAAAACGACATCGCTCATTCTTATCTTGAAATTGATGCTTCAAATGATATTGCTGTGATGTATGTTGACGGAAAACCAGTAGTCCAGTCAAAGATTAAAGTTAATGGAGACATCGCGACAGGCTGCTATAAAGTCCAGGGTAAACAGGACATAACTGACGATGGAAGGATAAGAAATATTTCATTTGGAAACTCGAGCATTTATCAATATACAGGAAATGAGTCTTCCGGTTTTTCCGGCTCTGATGATATTTCAGGATTCTCATCAAATGGAGTGAAAGAAAATTGTGCAGCTGTGGACGAAACCGGTATGACGACAATTTTTAATACTATGCAGGATACATGGCCTGTAATCGTTTATAATAATGAAAATATTGGAGGTTAAGAATTTTATGGAAGATAAAAAAGAAAGTGACGAAAAAGTGAACAATAAAAAAATTATTCGTCATACTATAGTTGTATATTTGACAATAGCTGTTGCGACATTCACTGCAGTAGTGCTTTTATACTCATGTGTGCTTATAAACGCGTACATCCCGTCCGAATCTATGGAAACGACCTTAATGACAGGCGACAGGGTAATCGGCAACCGTCTCGCTTACAAATTTGGCCACGACCCGGAAAGATTCGATGTTGTAATATTCTATGCCCCTGATTCCGGTGAACTCTATATAAAAAGGGTAATCGGAATGCCTGGCGAAACAGTGACCATCAATGATGGAAAGGTTTATATTAATGATTCTGATGCTCCACTTGATGATTCTTTCATCAGAGAACCAATGGAGACAGAAGGTAAAAGCACATATAAAGTACCTGAGGACAGTTATTTCATGATGGGTGATAACAGAAACGAGTCTTATGATTCAAGATTCTGGGACAACCCATATGTATCAAAAGATAAAATCGTCGCAAAAGCTTCTTTAAGATACTGGAAGGGTATCAAAATTGTTAAATAATGCCGTACTTAATAACCAGTCGGCAACAGAAACATTTTGACAAAAAATAAAACAGGAGGAAAAAGTCAAATGGATAAAAATAAGAAGACCACTGAAGATGACTTAGAAGAGAAAGACGTCATAATCGGGGCAGAAGAAGCAGACGACGAAATAGAAGACGATGACCTTGAAGAAGATGACAGCTATGAAGAAGAAGCTGAGGAAGAGGAGGAAGAGGAGGAAGAGGAGGAAAAGGAGCCATCAAAAAACTCAAAGAACTCAAAGCCTCAAAAATCAAAACCATCTAAGCCATCCAAGCCGCAAAAAGAGCCAAAAAAGAAAGTTAAAAAGAAACAGGAAGAGTATGAAGATGAAGAGGAATATGAAGACGATGACGAATATGATGATGATTACGACAACGATGAGGGCGGCGGAAAGACAAAAATTATTATCATCGCAGTTGTGATTGCAGCTGCAGTCGCTGCGGCAGGTATCTTCATGTATAACAAAATCACAAAGGATAATGAAGCAGAGCAGCAGCGCCAGGAGCAGATTGAACAGCAGGCGCAGGCAGATGAAGCTCAGAAGAAAATCCAGGAGGCTAATGAAGCTGAAGCAAAGAAAAATGCGGAAGAAAATCAGGACGTAGATGATGAAGAAGAAGAGGAAACTCCAACCCCGACAGAAGAACCTGTCGCTACATCTACTCCAAAACCGCTTCCAACAGCAACTCCAACAGCAACACCTTTCCCGGAGGATACAACTGATGATACTTATTACACACCTGACGATAACGATGGTGTTGTAAATGTTTCAAATGATGGAACAACAGGTGGAATATCAAATGATACAGAAGATGTTCAGCCAGAAGCGACACAGGCACCGGCAGGGGTTATCTTTGTAGGAGATTCAAGATTCCGTGCTATGGCTAACATCGCAACAGACAACTCAGACCTTTGGGAATGTTCTTCAACCGGAGACTACAACTGGCTGACAGGAACAGCGTTTACAGATGTAGACCCGAGAGTCGGAAAAGGCACAAAAGTATTTATAAGCATTGGAATTAATGACCTGACACAGTACCAGTCTTACGCATCAGCAATTGTAGCGAAAGCTCAGGAATGGAATGCGAAAGAGGCAACGGTTTACTTTGTATCAGTTGGACCTGTAGGTTCTGACAGCTATATCTTAAACCAGGATATCGTAAATTATAATACATACCTGTATCAGAGTTTTGCAAATGCAGGCGTTTACTACATCGATGCATATAACTATCTTGTTCAGTCTGGATATGACACAACTGACGGAGAAAACTATACAGATGCCACAAGCATGGCATTATACAACTACATCAACAGCCTTATCGGACGGTAAGACTGCACAAAATACAGCCCAAAAAAAGGCAATGTCATTAAGATAAGCATTCCATAGCAAAACAGACTATACATAAAAAGTGTATGGCCTGTTTTTTTTGTAACAATTCACTTCTATTAATATGAAGCGCTTATCTTAATGACATTGCTTCCGACGGTGCTTTTTTGCATTTACAAAAATCCAACATATTATTTACAAATTATAACGAAAGGAAGAAAAAGATTATGGAATATAAAAAAGAGAATGGAACCTTAATTTTAGGAAGCGTTGAGGAAATGAGAATGTTTGCTAATGGACATATCACCATAAACCATGATAACGTTAAGCATCTCGTATATAACGGAACTCCACTTCCTCTTGGTTACAGATGTGCATTGGAGTTTATAATGCTTGATTTAAATAATCTCAAAGATATTACGATTAAAAATGACCAAAATTTTAAATCTGTTAATGGTATTATCTATTCACAAGATGGTGAAAAGCTTATATTTTGTCCAAATGGGACAACCGGAAAAATTGTAATTCCAGATGGAGTAAAAACAATTTCAAAAAATGCTTTTATGTTGTGTAAAATATCTGAAGTAGTGATTCCAAATTCTGTTGAAATAATTGGAGACTCCGCTTTTGGACAGTGCGAATACCTGAAACAAGTATTTTTTTCTCCAGACAGTAAGTTGAAAGAGATAAAATCGGACGCGTTTTTTGGATGCAAAATGTTGTCTGAAATTACTCTCCCGGATAATTTATCCACAATGCGCGATAGCGTATTCAGGGGCTCAGGACTTAAACATTTTACGTTTCCTAAATATATTGAGTATATTGGAAATAATATTTTCGAAAGTTGTGCTATAAAAAAAATAAATGCACCAAAGGAACTTTATGTAAATCATTGTTATTTGGATATTTTAAAATCATGCTGTACGAATCAATGCGATAAAGTTGATACGACTAACGCATTTATCTTTCATATGGAAGAGGTGAAGCCAATTGTTATTCCAAAGTGCGTAGATAGTCTTAAAGCTCTTTATACAGTAAAAGAAAAGATTGATGCCTTTTTAATGCAGAAAGAGGCAAATGTACCAGAATTGTATAAATATGGAGCAAATAATGAAAGCAGAGAAGACGCAGCAGTATTGCAATATCAAACTTACAAATCTGAGCATGCTTACCGTTCAGTTCTTGTAAAATCATCAAAAATTGCAAAAAGAAAAGCCGAAACGAGTGAATCAGAACTGATGGAATTCATAATGCTGGACATTTGGAAACCAAAAGCTTTAAAAACTATGTTGCAAATTGCTGAAGAAAAAGAATATCCTATTGCAACGGCATATATTCTGGATAAACTACCCAAAAAGAGAGGCAACAAACTCAGCTTGTAACATCAGAGCACCGCCGGAGGCGGCAATGTCATTAAGATAAGCATTCCATAACAAAACAGACTATACATGAAAAGTGTATGGCCTGTTTTTTTGTAACAATTCACTCGGTGAGCTTATGCTCACCTTCACCAGACTTCGAACGTAGTTCTTCGTTGGCAGAAAAAAAAGATGGTCTTTGACCAGAAGCCCCACTTCGGCGCGAGCAAGTGGCGGGTAGTTCAGTGGCGTAAAACACTTATCTTAATGACATTGCCAAAAAAGGCTGTATTTTTTTTGCAAAAAAATTTGCAAAAACCGAACCAAAAAGTTTTTTTTCTGCATATTGTAATTGCGAATATTTTGATAGAAAAGGAGGTTGTTTACAATAGGCGGGAACGCGCTTGCCCGTCAGGTAAAAGTAAGACAGCGCCCGCCTGGTACACGCGAGATAATCGCGGTATCGCAAAAAGAAAAAAATGAAAAAGAACCAAAAAATAGGAGCAAAAGAAAGTAAGCGTAAAAAGAAAAAGAAAAAAGGAATATCAGCCAGCGATATAGTGCTGATGCTGATATTTATAGTAGCGCTTGCAGTAGCTGCTTTTGCCGGATACAGACTGTATTCTATCATGATGGAGTACAAAGCCGGCGTTGATGAGTATTCCCAGATTGCCGACACGGTAGTCAAGGAAAGGGATGCTGACAAAGAAAAAATCAAGAAACTGAAAGATGCAGAAACAGGCGAAGAAGTCAAGCACTGGGAATCACCGCTTGATATCGACTTTAAGGAACTTAAATCTATCAACCCGGATGTAGCCGGATGGATATATATGGAAGCTCTTCCTGATATCAGTTACCCGATTGTTCAGGGTGATGACAATGAATTTTATTTACACCATACTTATAAGAAGGAATCCATTTTTGCAGGCTCGATTTTTGTTGACTGTAAGAATTCAAAAGATTTCTCTGACCAGAACACAATTGTGTATGGTCATAACATGAAAAACGGCTCTATGTTTGGAACCCTTAAAAACTACAAGCTGCAGGAGACAGTAGATAAGAGCCCTTATTTCTGGATTATCACGAAAAAGGATGCATATAAGTACAAAATCTTTTCAATATATACGGCCAATGTTGACGGCGATACATATACCTTAATAAAAGGCCCTGGAAAGGAGACCGTTGAGTATGCAAATAATATGAAAGCAAAATCCAATATTGATATGGGTGAGTTTGATTTTAAGGAAACTGACAAAATCGTCACATTGTCAACCTGCACTGGAGATACAGCGACAAGATTCGTTGTACAGGGAGTAAGGGTTGAACCGGAATAAGCTACCAGAGGCTGCCGTGGCTGAGTTTATGTGATTTCACAAAATTTTCAAAAAATGTTTCAAAAATTTTTTTATTTGTCATATTAACAATAAGCAGCTGAGAAATCAGTTTCTTGCAGCCCGAAAAGCTGCAAAAGAACCAGCAAAAAAATATCGCAAAAAGCGAAAAACAAACAGGAGATAATAAAAATGAAAAATAAAATTATTTCAGCCATGCTCGTGGGCATGTCAGCTACAATGGCTGTACCAGTTACAGCAGTAATGGCAGCAGAAGGAGAACCTGCAGCCACAGAAGCGACCGCAGCTGAGGCCGCAGTAACAGAAGAGGCCCCTGCAGAAGAAACACCCGTAGAAGAAACTCAGGCCGAAGAAGCTGCTCCGGAAGATGAAGCAGAAGAAGTTCAGGAAGAAGAAGCTGTTCCTCAGGTTGACGAGAACGGAGAAGTAACAGAAGCCGCAAAAGATGCAGCTACACCTGCAGATTTTAGAGAAAAGCTTTCAACACTTTCTTTCTCTGCTGAGGTATTCGGAAAATATGCTGACAAACTGACAGCATACGCAACAAGCGATGCTGTAGACAAGAGCAACCTTTACAATTGTGAAATGTCAGTATTAGACCAGGCAGAACGCTATGCTAATGGAGAATCCGGAGAAGCAATTAAAGCAATTAAATATCAGATTGCATTAGAGTTTGAAAAAGTTTATGGCGAAGATGCATTCCTTCCGGGCCGTGATATCAGAAAAGCTATCCTGGAAGATTTAGGAAAAGCTCAGGATTTTACAGCTTGCACAACAATCGCAGAAGCAGACCAGATTTACAAAGACAATGAAGGTATTGTAGCTCTGCCGGTTGACATGATTAAGAAAGATGACGGAGATATCTCTGTAAAACCGAATCCTGGAGAAGGCGAGAACAAGCCAAGTACTGGAGGTGATGGAACAGGCACCGGAACTGAAGGTGAAACTAAGCCGGAGCTTGATACATATGTTTCAGGAATCCAGGACTACGAAATCAAAGTCGGAGAAGACATTGATACATCATCCATTTCATATAATGCAGAGCATATTTCATCCGTTGAGCTTGACTCTTCTAAGGTCGACAATACAACAGTTGGTACATATACAATTTCATATATAATCAAGGGTATTGACGGCAGAGTAAAGACAATTGATAAACAGTGTGTAGTAATTGAGAATTCAGAGTTAACAGCTTTAAGAGCAGAAATGTGTGCAAAAGCAGACGTTTTATTTGAAGGAAAATTCACTGAGCAGGCTTATGCAGCAGAATGGAATGCTGCACTTGATGAGGCAAAAGCTAGAATCAATAAACTTGGAACATCCGATGCTGAGAAAATGCAGGGTATCGTTGATGAACTGACTAAGACTGGACAGGATATCCTTGACAGACAGCAGCTTTATATCGCTCAGACAGGATATGTAAAAATCTTAAAAGAGTATTACAGCTCACTTAAATTTGAGACAGATTCACAGAAAAAAATGGCAGATGAGACATTAAATGCCGCAGTTGACAAGATTTCCAAAGCTACATCTATTGATGCAGCATCAAAAGCCCTTGAAGATGCAAAGGCAGCATTAAAAGATATTGCAGAACAGAAAGAAACAACTCTTGATGAGCTGAAAGAAGCTGCAAAAGCTGAGATTAATGATAAGGCAAAAGTTATCAACGACAGCACATCAATCACAAGTGATGTAAAAAATGCATTCATTCTGAAAATTGATTCCTGTACAGATGCAAAAGCAATTGAGTCAGCAAAGAACTCTGCTGATGCTGCATTTACAGATGTTGTTGCAGCAGTAGGCGGAGACATGGCTTCATTCGTTAATCTGTTCAAAGACTTAAAGGGTATTTCCCCGGATGGAGATACAACAGCAATGATTGACGTTGTTATCAACCTCGGTGCTCCGAAAGATATGAAAGATGGAGCAAACAGAGTTGAAGATGTATGCATCGCATTAGCAAATTCTGCAGAACAGTTCATCAAATATTTAAATGTTTGCGCAGGCCAGGAAGTTAAAGGCAAAACAAAAGCAGAAGCATATGCATCATATATGGAACTGACAAATGGAAATCCAGAAAGAAAGGAGCTTGAAAAAGCTAAAAAAGCAGCAAAGGAAGAACTCGACAAAGCAATTGATGCAATTGACGACTCAACAGAAGAAATCAAGAAGAAGAAAGCAAGTGTAAAAGAAGATGTCCATAACTTAATTGACAAATCTGAGTCTATGAATGACCTTGACGCAAACCTCAAGTCCGCAAAAGAAGCTGTAGACGCCCTGATTAAAGAAGTACAGGGAGAAGGAGAACTGAAAGACCTCAAAGAAGCTGCTAAAATTCAGATTCAGTCCGTTGTAGATGACCAGAAAGATGAAAAACTTAAAGCAATCCTCCAGGATATCGCAACTCCGGCTCTTGAAAAAATAGATGCAGCTAAAACTCAGGAGGAAATTACTTCAATCCTTGAGGCATATCAGAAAGACATTCAGACAGCAATCGATACATACGCAAAAGATAAAGAACTCGCAGCAGCACAGGCCGCAGCAGTTAAGAAACTGGCTACACTTGAATCAAAAGCAAAAGCTGATTATGTAACAGAGGATATGAAGAAAATCATCACAACGGCTAAGGAAGAAATCCAGAAAGCTAAGACTGTTGACGATGTAACAAAACTGTACAACCAGGCAAAATCTGATTACAATACAGCATACGTAACATCCATGAGAGCAGTTTATGAAAAGAAACTGGATGCTCTGTTAACAGATAATAAGTTTACAGATGCAACATATCTTGAAAAAGCTAAAGAAGTAGTAACAAAGCAGAAAGCAAATTTAAAGCAGGCTGCAAATGAAGCAACAATGCAGGAAGTATATAAAGTAGCAAAAGAAAACGTTGAAAAACTTGTAACAGCACAGTCCACAGCTGCTAACTTAGCGCAGGTTAAAGCAAACGCAATCCAGTCTCTGCAGAATGGATATCCAAATCCATCTTCCGCTACAACAAAAATCTTAGAGAAATATATTAATAAGATTAACAGTGCGACATCAGAGACAGAAGTAAATGATATCGTTCAGGAATGCAAAGATGTACTTAAGAAAACCGGAATTGATTATAACAACAATAACGGTGGCGGAAACAATGGCGGTGATTCTGACGTGACACCTACACCTGGAGCTGGAATTGATTCTGATGTTACACCTACTCCAAGCAATAGCGCAACACCGAACGGCGGTACAACAACAACATTACCTGGCGGCGGAAGTTCAACTGGAACTGGCACAGGTTCAACAGGAACTGGCGATGCATCCCAGAAAGGAACAAGTGATGTATCCGCAGCAGGAAATGTAAAGACCGGCGATGAAAATATGGGAATTATCGCAATGGCAGGAGCTGCTATCCTTGCAGCAATCGCAGCAGCCGGAATTTCCCTTCGTAAATTTCTTAAGAAAGACGAATAATTAGCATATATGCTAAATGCCAGCGGTTTTTTGCCGCTGGCAAAAAAAAATAAAGAAAAGAGGAAAAAGAAATGAAAAAAGGATTGATTGCGATTGTTGTAGCTGCAGTGGTAGCCGTTGGGGGTGCTGGTGGATACATGATGTATCAAAAAAAAGCAGAAGAAAAAGCCTACAACGAAGAAGTTAAGCAGGCAATTAACAGCCTCCCATCTATTGTAGTATACGAAAAAGAGGACTTGCCAACTGTTGAGTCCGAATTTGCAAATGCCGGAAGCTGTATTGATATCAATTCCGTAGAGCCAGACATCAGCAATGTATATACAACTGAACCTGGTGAATATGAAGTAAAGTATACATTCAAAGACTCAAAAGGAGAGCAGAGAACAGCTACTGTCCCCTGTGTTGTAAAGCCTGAGTTGTCAATGCATGTAACCGGAATGAAAGATATTGAGATTGACAAAGGTGATGACCTGCCGACTGAATCTGGATGCGAATATGACGACCAGTATGTAAGCTCTGTAACATTAAACACCGAAAACGTAGACAATGAGGAAGCTGGAACATATGATATTTCATATACTATTCTTGGTGTAGACAACGACATGAAGACAGTTGATGGATATACATGTACTGTAAACGAAGTGGCAACACCAACACCGACACCTACTCCAAAACCGACAGCTACACCTACTCCAAAACCGAAGAAGGACAAAAAAGATAAGAAAGATAAGAAGAAAACCGAAGCAG
>ERZ772818.3363-NODE-3363-length-10983-cov-6.117496_pt1 | contig 10983 bp, 9 predicted proteins | sample MGYA00580837_ERZ772818 | MGnify/ENA primary metagenome ERZ772818 (study PRJEB29015, sample SAMEA2737671) | human gut metagenome | biome: human gut; feature: human-associated habitat; material: faeces | place: China | collected 2012 ...
GGCGCAAGGCCCAGGCTGGGCTCGTCCAGCATCAGGAGTTTGGGCTTGCTCATCAGGGCACGGCCCACGGCCAGCATCTGCTGCTCGCCGCCGGAGAGGGTGCCTGCGCTCTGCCAGCTGCGCTCCTTCAGCCGGGGAACAGGCTGTACGATTAGATGCAACATTTTTTACGGACAAGAGAAATCGTCATAACACAATTAGCGAGGTCGGCCATGTGTGAACACTGGCCGACCGCATAGTATTATTCTACTTTTATCATACGGTAGCCCACACCAATATGTGTTTGGATGTATTGCGGGGACTCCTCTGTTGGCTCCAGCTTTTTCCGCAGTGTTGCCATAAATACCCGCAGGGAAGCCACATCGTTATCCCAACTGCGGCCCCAGATATTTTGTGTGATAAAGGTATGGGTCAGTACCTTGCCGACATTCTTGGACAGCAGACACAACAGCTTATACTCAATGGGTGTCAGGTGAAGTTCGTTTTCATCCAGATAAGCGCATCCCCCGGCATAATCCACTTTCAACTTACCATTCACAAATACAGAACTGGCAGTAAACATCTCTGCCGTCATCAGAGAGAGTCTTCGCTGCGTCACCCGAAGTCGTGCCAGCAGTTCTTCTACCGAAAAGGGCTTTGTCAAATAATCGTCCGCTCCGGCATCCAGCGCCTTGATTTTATCGTTATCCTCGCTTCGGGCGCTGATTACAATAATCGGAACATTGGACCAAGAGCGAACCGTTTGAATGACTTGAACGCCATCCATATCCGGCAAGCCCAAATCCAGCAAGATGATTTCAGGATTGTGCGATGTGGCCTCCATAATGGCTGCCGAGCCATTAGGTGCTGCCACATAACGATAATCATTTGTTTTTAAAGTGGTCGTAATGAGATTTCGTACAGACGGGTCATCCTCAACCACTAATATCAAAGGTTTATTCATGAAGTTCTACCTCCCCGGCGGGTAATGTAAATGTGAACACAGTGCCATTTGGCTGATTGTCTGATACGGAAATCGTGCCGCCGTGGGCGGTCACGATCGACTTGCAGAGGGACAGCCCCAATCCAAGGCTTCTACGGCTATCGACCACTTTATTGGCCCCACTATAAAACATATCGAAAATACGGGGTTTCTGCGCATCGGGAATCCCAGGGCCGTTGTCGGAAACGGAAACCGTGACCCATTGCTCTTTTTGATCGGTATGTATTTCAATTACTGAACCGACAGGGGTATATTTGATGGCGTTGTCAACCAAATTGATAATCACCTGAACGATCAGCTTCGCATCAATGTGGGCAAGGATAAAGTCTTTACCGCTGGTCACACGAATGGTGTGTTCTTTACTTTTTCTGTTGATGTGCTTCAGCGCTTCAGAAACGACCTCATCCATGAGTTCGATACTCCAAGTCAGATTGACCTGTCCGCCCTCAATTCGTGTGACTGCCAACAGGTTTTCAACGAGATTAATCAGCCACATGGAATCGTCATAAATATCAGTAAAGGTCTGCTCCCGTAGTGCATCGTCCATTTTTTTATAATTTGCAAGCAAATTGTCTGCGCTGCCGGAAATCGCTGTCAAAGGGGTTCGAAGATCATGAGAGATTGCCCGCAGCAGGTTAGCACGAAGCTGTTCATTTTGCGCCAGAACAGCCGCTTCCTCTTTTTCTTTGGCGTTTTTGATGTTTTCAAGTGCCAAAGCGCACTCGCCCAGAATAGAGAGGAGTACGCTGTTTTCGAAAGAGTCCAGCGGAATACCGTTCACCGCAATACCAGCCACTCCATATACATGCTGGTTGACCCGAATCGCAAGGTATAAACACTTTGCACTGGATAATGTATCTGTTGTGGCACCGGCGTGTTTATTGTTTCGGAAGACCCAATCGGCGACTGCTTTCTCGTTCTCAGAAATTAAATCTTCCTGAATGCTATTAACAGCACGAAAAACGTTAGGGGTGGCAAGTTCTTTACCATCAGGCAGGTAGACGACAATATCTTTTTTCAGCAGCTTCATGAGCTGCCCTGCCGTAGCGGTGATTACCGCATTCTCATCCTGCTCTTTTTGCAGAAGCTGGTTGGTTTCAAAAAGAATCTTTGTACGGTAAGCTGTATGGGCAGATTGTTTCGCATTTTCTTTCAGCCGGGTAGCGAGAGATCCGGAAAGCAGTGTTACTATAAACATAATGGTAAAGGTAACAATATAGTTCGGATCGTCAAAATGGAATGTCAGTCTCGGAGTGGTAAAAAAGAAATTGAAAACCAGCACACTGACAACCGAGGTCAGAATCCCGCACAGTCGGTTGGTTGTGATTACAGCGGTCACAAGTACGCCTAATATGTAAACTGCGATAATATTACTCTCCGTGAACCCAAGAGCGTCAAAGCCACAGCCAATCAGTGTAGCTACCAGCAATACGACTATACTCTTCAGAACATCACGCAGGGGCATCGCATCTACCTGCGCCTTACTCTTTTTTTCCTGATAGCTGGTTCCTGTGCTGGCATCCGGTATCACATGAATATCCAGATTAGGTACGCTGGAAATCAGGCGTTCCGTCAAGGTGGGCTTGCTGAAAATATTCTTTCGTGCAATGGTACTTCGTCCAATTACGATTTTTGAGATGCCGGAAAGACGGGCAAATTCCGCAATCTGATAAGGCACGTCATCGCCATAACTTGTCTCAATCGCAGCGCCAAGTTGCTGGGCCAGACGCTTATTATCCTGCAAACGCTTTTTATCATCGTCACTCATCGCCGCTGTATTTGGCGTTTCCACATAAAGAGCGGTAAATGTTCCCCGAAAGGCTCTTGCCATCCTTGCAGCAGTCCGAATGATTTTTGCGTTGGATGGCGACGAGGAAAGACATGCCAGAATGCGCTCGTCTGTATGGTAATCGCCTCGGCTCTGTACTCTGGCGCTTTCCGTCAGCAAGTTCACCCGGTCAGCGCACCGACGGAGGGCGATTTCCCGCAATGCGGTGAGATTTTCCAGCGTGAAAAAATTAACTGTTGCCCGCTGCGCCTGATCTTCCCGGTACACATTTCCACTTGACAGTCGTTCCAGCAACTCCGCAGGCTCAATATCCACCAGTTCTACCTGATCTGCTTGATCAAAGGTGGAATCCGGAATGCGCTCCCGCACAAGAATTCCGGTGATGGAGGCTACTGTATCGTTGAGACTCTCGATATGTTGGACATTTACAGTCGTATAGACATCAATTCCAGTATTTAGCAGTTCCTGAACATCCTGATACCGCTTCGTGTGCCGACTGCTTTCGGCGTTGGTATGGGCCAACTCATCCACCAGTATGAGCTGGGGATTTCGCTTGAGCGCAGCATCAATATCAAATTCACGAAGGGTCATTCCTTCGTAAGCAACTTGTTTCACAGGAAGCTGCTCCAAGCCGTCCAGAAGTGCCATCGTCTGGGGTCGGGCATGGGGTTCTATGTATCCAGCAACCACATCGATGCCACGCTCCTTAGCCTGATGAGCCGCCTGAAGCATGGCATAGGTCTTTCCGACACCTGCGGCATAACCGAAAAAGATTTTGAGTTTTCCGCTTTTCTTAGTGGATGCATCGTTACGGATCGCACGAAGAAGCTGATCCGGATCTTGTCTTGGCAGTTCCATTTTAACCCTCCTATCTGTCACTCAAGCAAAAGCGATTCCCTTTTTCATACTATTTCCTGATTAAAATCTTAATTTTAATCAGGAAGGCATCGCCTGAAGGCGCTGCCTGTTTTGTGATTTATAAGGAAAGAAATCACAAAACAAGTCTCATATGAACTCCATGCCCTTCAGGCAATTAAAATCTTTTTTAAAGATTTTAATTGGAGTTCAGTATCAATATTATAACACACAACGTCAAAACCTACATCTGCGATGGATCCACGGCAAATTTGTTCAGGCATCCAATGAAAAAATCGATGGCAGGTGATTTTTTGGAATCCCTCCATAGTGCTATTTGTGTGATTTGATTCTGGGTAATCGGCTCAATGGGCAAGTCAGCATATTCCATCACAACCGGGGCGCAACGAAGAAGCACCATCCGTGTATTATAATGAGTTTTTTTGATATGTCTGTATTCTCTGGTAAAAAAATTATGTCCAATTTGTGTGTTTCCAGTTCTCTGCACAATTCACTTTCTTCTCCGCTGAAAATATGGATAGAGACATCTGGATGCTGCTTTCCGTAAGTCTCGAAAGCATCTGCGAGACCGCCTGCCATGAATGGGTTGGAAAAACCAATTCGCAAGCTGTTTTCGCCGTAAGTCAGAGCAGTTTCTTGTCTATTCCAATTGTTTTCCAGAAAAACATCCAGTTTTTTCGTCAGAAAGTACCCAAAAATGAATATGGCTGATGTACTTACAAGTAAAATAACATCCTGCATGGATTCACCCCCCAATTCCTTTGATTTTTCTTAAAATCAAGTATGAAAGCACCTTTGCAAATTTCTGTTACTTCCCAACGCCAACATGGTATCTCCTGCTTTCAGCACTGTGTCTGAAGAAATAGATAACTCCAGCTTGCCGCTTTTCTTGATTCCCATAATGTTAATATTGAATTTTTTACGAATATCAAGCTCTCCAATCGAATGGTTCGCCCAATCTTTGGGAATGGGAATCTCAAACATGGCATGATTTTCATCCAGTTCTATGTAATCCTCCTTTATACCCCTTTATGTGCCCTTAATTATAAATCAAAGGGAGTAAAGAAGGTAAAAGAGAATGCGTATCTGTATTAAGGCCGTCTAAAGATGCAGGACGTATTCTTTTTTATCACGAGCTTGTGCCAGAAATTCAATCAGCCGTTTCCTTGTCAGAATCCCGCATAGAGCATTCCGGCCATCAACGATGGGGACAAAATTCTGATTCAGCATTGCAGTTACAACCTGCTCGGAATCTGCATCTATTTGTAACGCAGGGCAAAAATCTCTGCGAACAATGCTGCCAAGTCGGTATCCCTCCTGTACTTTCAAGTCTGTTGTCTGGCAAACAAGAAGGTGGCGGAGGAAATCTCCCTCCGTCACGCTTCCAATATACTGTTCCTGATCATTCAGTACCGGGACAGCGGTATAGCCATGTATCATAAACCGTTCCAATCCCTGACGAATCGTATCCTTTTCATAAAGAAATACAGTGGAGATTTTGGGAATCATGATTTTAGCTATGTTCATTTCACCCCTCCAGAATACCGTCCAGCATCAGATTGACTTCCAGCACATTGACGGTCTCTTCACCAAAGATGCCAAGGAATCGTCCGTCGGTGCAGTTTTGGATGATCTCACGCACTTCATCTTCGGTCATATCATTTGCCTTTGCAATGCGTGCTACCTGATATTCCGCTGCTGCCGGGGAAATATGGGGATCAAGCCCACTGCCGGAACAGGTGACAAGGTCCACCGGAACAGCTGTTTCGTCCATTTCAGGATTTGCATTGCGGAGCTTTTCTACACGTTCTGCCACAAGCTGTGCATATTCCTCACTTGCCGGAGAGAGGTTGGAGGGAGCGGCGTACATCAGCGCCTTTCCGTTTTCATCCGTATAGGTAGAAACATCGATATTCATAATGCGCCCCCACATATGGGACTCATCCGTATATTGCTGCCCCAGCAACTCACAGCCGTATTTTTTCCCATCTACTTCAATGATACTTCCATTGGCATTATCCGGGAAAATAAGCTGAGCAATTCCTGTGACAACACCCGTATAGATTACGCCGCACAGCAGCGTAAAGATTAAAAAGATCATACCTGCCTTTGGTAATACACTTTTTATTGTTTTCATGATATATCCCCTCCTTATACCAGGCCGGTGAACACCAGCAGAACATCAATCAGTTTCACAAAGATAAAGGGAGCCGCCAGACCGCCCAAACCATAAACAAGCAGGTTCCGTGACAGCAGCTTTCCAGCAGCAACTTCACGATATTTCACACCTTTCAGTGCCAATGGAATGAGCGCAATAATGATGAGTGCATTATAAATAATCGCAGAGAGGACAGCGCTTTGCGGGGAATGCAGCCCCATAATATTCAGAGCAGACAGTCCCGGATAAAGTCCCATAAACAGCGCCGGAATAATGGCAAAGTATTTTGCCACATCGTTGGCAATGGAGAAGGTAGTCAGGCTGCCTCGTGTCATCAAAAGCTGTTTGCCGATGCGCACAATGTCGATCAGTTTTGTGGGGGAAGAGTCCAAATCCACCATGTTACCTGCTTCTTTGGCCGCTTGTGTGCCGCTGTTCATGGCAACTGCAACATCTGCTTGTGCCAAAGCCGGAGCGTCGTTGGTGCCGTCGCCTGTCATGGCGACCAAATGACCCTTGGCCTGAAAATCACGAATCATTGCCAGCTTTCCTTCCGGCGTTGCTTCCGCAAGGAAGTCATCCACACCGGCCTCGGCAGCAATGGCCGCAGCAGTAATCGGATTGTCGCCGGTGATCATAATGGTCTTGATGCCCATTTTCCGCAGATCTGCGAATTTCTCCTTCACACCCTGCTTGATAATATCCTTCAAATAGATAACGCCGAGAATCTTGTGGTTCTTAGCCACAACCAGAGGTGTGCCGCCCTTGGACGCAATAGACTTGACAACTCGATCACAGTCTGGAGAATACATTCCGCCTGCATGGGTCACATAACTCTGCATGGCATCTGCTGCGCCTTTTCGGATTTCGTTGCCGTCAAAGTCCACGCCGCTCATACGAGTCACGGCAGTAAATGGGACAAAGTGCATATTCTTGTCCTGAAGGCTTCTGCCACGAATTCCAAACTGCTCCTTTGCCAGCACAACAACGCTTCTGCCCTCGGGGGTTTCATCGGCCAGAGAAGAAAGCTGAGCAGCGTCCGCCAGTTCCTGAATATCAACACCATCTACCGGAATGAACTCCGATGCCTGTCGATTGCCCAGGGTGATTGTTCCGGTTTTGTCAAGCATCAGAATGTCTACATCACCGGCGGCTTCAATGGCACGTCCACTCATGGCCAGAACATTTGCCTGGTTCAGTCGGGACATACCGGCAATACCGATGGCGGAAAGCAAGGCACCAATGGTAGTAGGCGCAAGGCATACCAGCAGCGCTACCAAAGTTGTTACAGAGGTTGGATTCTCAATTCCCGCCAGCTTTGCAGAAAAAATGGAATAAGTGTAGAGGGAGACTGTCACCAAGATAAAGATAATGGACAAGGCTACCAGAAAAATCTGCAAAGCAATTTCGTTGGGCGTCTTCTTCCGGGCAGCACCTTCTACCATCGCAATCATCTTGTCCAGAAAGCTTTCTCCGGCTTCGTTGGTCACTCTGACAACGATCCAGTCCGACAGTACAGTGGTGCCGCCGGTTACAGCGCTGCGGTCGCCGCCTGCCTCACGAATTACGGGAGCGGATTCGCCGGTGATGGCGCTTTCATCCACAGATGCCGCACCTTCTATGACTTCACCGTCTGCCGGAATCTGCTCTCCGGCTTTGACAATCACCAGTTCCCCCTTTTTCAGCAGGGCGGATGGAACCACAGTCACGCTGTCCTTCTGCGATACGGAGGGAATTTTATGTGCATCCACATCCTTTCGGGATGCCCGGAGAGAATCTGCCTGTGCTTTACCACGGCCTTCTGCAATGGCCTCGGCAAAGTTGGCAAATAGCACGGTAAACCAAAGGATAATGGCAATCGCCAGTGTATATCCGCTTGGAGCGTCTTTTAACCCGAACAGGGATACCACCCAAAGGATACTGGTCAAGATCGCAGACACAAAAACCAGAAACATGACCGGGTTTTTTGCCTGTGTTTTCGGACTTAATTTCGCAAAAGAATCTTTAATTGCCCTGCCGAGCATTTTCCGGTCGGCAAAAGCACTTTTCTGTTTTGTACGCATATCTGTAAACCTCCTTTACGCAATGCTGCCAAAGAACTCAGCAAGCGGGCCAAGGGCAAGCGCCGGGAAGAAGCTCAGCGCACCGATCAGCAATACCACAACAATCAGCAGGAAAACAAACATTCCATTTGTGGTAGACAAGGTGCCCGCAGTCGTGGCAATTTTCTTTTTTCCAGCCAGGCTGCCTGCGATTGCAAGTGTGCCGATGATGGGCAGGAACCGGGCAAAGAGCATCACCAGTCCCAGGCTTACATTCAGAAATACGGTATTCCCATTGAAACCGGCAAAGGCAGAGCCGTTATTGCCGCCACAGGATGAGTAGGTATACAGCATTTCAGAGAAACCGTGGGCACCGCCGTTATGCAGGCTATCCATGACAGAGGGTACTACAGCGGCAAGGCCGCTGCCGACCAGAATTGCAATGGGCGTTGCAAGGCAAACCAGTACCGACCATTTCATCTCATAAGGCTCAATTTTCTTGCCAAGGAATTCCGGAGTGCGGCCTACCATCAGACCGGCAATAAACACCGCCAGAATGGCAAAAGCAAGCATACCGTAAAGGCCGCAGCCCACGCCGCCGAAAATAACCTCGCCAAGCTGCATCAGCAGCATAGTCACCATACCGGCAAGCGGCGTGTAGCTGTCATGCATGGAATTTACAGAGCCGTTAGAAGCTGCTGTGGTGAAGGCTGCCCAGGTAGAGGACGCTGCAATGCCGAAGCGAGTCTCCTTGCCCTCCATATTGCCGCCTGCCTGTTCTGCCATTGACATATTGACTGCGCCGTTTTGTGCAAGCTGGGATGTGCCAGCCTGTTCCGTGACGGCGATGCAGCCCAAGGCAACAACCAGGCAGAGAAACATTGCCATAAAGATTGCAATACCCTGCTTCTTGTTCTTTACCGCAGAACCGAATGTGAAACACAGTGCCGCCGGAATCAGCAGAATGGAAATCATTTCGATCAGATTGGTAAAGGCATTGGGATTTTCCAAAGGATGTGCGGAGTTGACGCCCATATAACCGCCGCCGTTGGTGCCGGTCTGTTTGATTGCGACCTGGCTGGCCGCAGGACCCATCGGTACGAACTGCTCGGTGACGATCTGTGCATTCGAAACGATTTCGCCATCTACAGTGACGGTTTCGGTGTCTAAGTCAATTACCGCATCCTCAAGGATTTCACCTTCTGCACTGACGGCAATCGGTTCTACAAGGGATACTGTTTCTGCACTTTTCAGGTTCTGAATCACGCCGCCGCCTACCAGCAACAGAGAAATGACCAGATTCAGCGGGAGCAGGATGTGAACCACAATGCGGGTCAAGTCCACCCAAAAGCTTCCCAACCCGGAGGATTTCACCTTGATAAAGCCACGGATCAATGCAAATAGAACGGCGATACCTGTAGCTGCGGAAACAAAGTTCTGAACAGTCAGACCTAAAGCCTGAGTGAGATAACTCAATGTGGATTCACCGGAATATGCCTGCCAGTTTGTATTGGTAATGAAACTTGCAGAAGTGTTAAATGCCAAATCCCATTTCACACCGGAAAGATTCTGCGGGTTTCCGGGAAGAACTCCCTGCAGAAGTTGAAGCAGGAACAGAAAAACAAGCCCGATACCGGAAAAAATCATTACACTTACTGCATATTTTTTCCATGTCATCTGTTCTTCTCTGTCTACACGCATAACCTTGTAAATCAGGTTTTCGCACGGTGTCAGAACTTTGGACAAAAAAGTTTTCTCGCCGCTCATGACGTTTTTTATGTATGCGCCCAGCGGAATTGCCAAAACAACCAGAATGGCAAGGTATAAAACATACTGAATCATGGTGCTCATGCCTGATCATCTCCCTTCATTAAAATATAGACATACCACAGCAGCATTGCTGCCGCACATACACCTATGAGTGCAATTAGCATTTGCATAAGATTCATCCTCCTTTTTTGCTGTCCTCAATATCATAAAACCTTTCCTCTAAAAATGCCATTAGTCATCTTTTGTGCGTTTAAAGATGAAATAAAGATTACAACCAACCCAAAAGCCATTCCATAGGAAAGGCGATAACGATCGTACTGATACAGACACACGCCAAAACCAGTAAGGGCATTCCAACAAAGATGAAGATGAAGCCAAGCAGTGGATGATGCCAAATAAAGCGCTCCGCTTTTGCGTCAAATCTCTGTTCAAATCTTCTCGCCGCATTTATAATGCTCATAATTGTTCACCTCATTTCTTTCTTGCAAGGCCATAATACCGCTAAAAGTATTAAGTGGGGAAAAGGGTCCTGCAATCGAAACTAAGACTGTATAAGTTTTTAAGAAAAAAAGAGTCAGACCCGGAAGAGGACTGACTCATTCATATAATGATTTTGAAATTGTATGCAAGTTCTTGAAGGTTTTGATTTTCAAAAAGGGCAAGGCAGTTATTCATGAAAGCTGCCTTGCCTTTTATCTTTATTCGCGCTGAGAATTGCGTTGATGCTCTTGGTCGCGCTCTGCGTTTGGTTTGAGGAAATCGTCCACGTTTGCTTTCAAAGCGTCGATCATCCGTGCTTCCTTTTTGAGCTTCGCACGTTCGTCATAAAGCCGTTGCTGCTCTTCGAGTAGCCTCTGTCTGTTCTTATGCGACTAAACATAGAGGGACTTCGGTATGCCGCAGGAATGGCGTGGTAGCCAGTCAGGTTGAGGACGAGGTGATGGAGTACACCCGGAAGATTGTTCGCAATCCGCAGTTTATCAAGGATTTGCAGGAAAAGGTGATGACCGCTGTGGACATGACCGAGGTTGAAAATGATATTACCGCCTATAAAAAGCAGCTATCCGCTTCACAGCGCAGCCGTGACAGCTTGGAACAGGATATTGACCGCATTGCCCCGGATGACAAGTATGCAGAACGCCGCCGCGCGGATATGACGCGCCGTCTGAATGACCTCTATGACCAGATTTATAAGGCGGAGGATCTGCTGCAAGAGAGCCTGATGAAAAAGGCAACTCTGGAAAGTGAGCAGATGTCTGTGCAATCTATGATCGGAATCCTCTCGTCTTTTGACGCAATCTATGATAGAATGAATGCGGCAGAGCGGCGCGACCTTGTGAAATACCTGATTTCCGAGGTTGAGTTG
>ERZ772818.3365-NODE-3365-length-10978-cov-3.284446_pt1 | contig 10978 bp, 8 predicted proteins | sample MGYA00580837_ERZ772818 | MGnify/ENA primary metagenome ERZ772818 (study PRJEB29015, sample SAMEA2737671) | human gut metagenome | biome: human gut; feature: human-associated habitat; material: faeces | place: China | collected 2012 ...
ATGTATATGCTAATTTTATACATAGATAATTATCAATACGAGGTGAATGAAATGAGATTAGCGGATGTTTCTTTAATATGCAAGGCACTTGGAGATTCAAACAGGCTGGAAATAGTGCAGATGTTGTCAAATGGAGAAAAATGCGGATGCAGGCTTTTGGAAAGATTTAGTATTACTCAGCCTACATTATCTCATCATATGAAAATACTGGTGGAGTGTGGGTTGGTTAATGACCGGAAAGAAGGCAAATGGCACCATTATTCCTTGAATTGTGAAACTTTAATAGAATTCAAAGATTATATTGGCAGTTTGACGTGTGCGTCATGCTGTGACAAAAAAGATAGCTGTTGTTAGAGGGGGAATCCTGTTAATACTTGTAAAAATTGTAAATAAGACGAAAGGAAGTTTTCTATGACAGTAAGAGAAAAAGCAGAACTGATTGTAAAAGATATAAAGAAAGAACAGGGAACAAATCCGGTTGTCATTTTTAAACAGATAGCAAAGAAGGAATATGTCAGTATTCATGGACCGGAACACCATATATTAGATGGTGCAAGTTTGATTGTAGCCTACAAAAACGCAGGAGGAGAGATAGACTTAGAACAGGCATTGGACAGGCTGATGGCAGAGGGGCTTCGGATGCCGGGGGCAATGTGCGGTTTATGGGGAATATGCGGAGCAATCACATCTATAGGTGCTGCACTTGCAATCATCGACGGAACAGGTCCGCTTTCAACGGATGGAACATGGGAAAATCATATGCAGTTTACCTCGAAAGCAATTGGAGAATTAGGAACCATAAACGGACCAAGATGCTGCAAGAGAGATGCAATGATAGCATTTAAGAATGGTATTGATTATGTGAATGCTCATTATGGAGTAACATTGCAATATGAACAAATGCAATGTGGATTCACAGATTTTAATGAGCAATGTATAAAGGAGAGGTGTCCATTTTATGAGTAATGTAAAAGTAGCTTTTATTTGTGTTCATAATTCATGTAGAAGTCAGATTGCTGAGGCTTTTGGAAGACATCTGGCATCAGATGTGTTTCAAAGTTATTCGGCGGGTACAGAAACAAAACTACAGATTAATCAGGATGCTGTCCGTATTATGAAGGAATTATATAACATAGATATGGAAGCAGAAGGACAGTTCAGTAAGCTGGTTAGTGATATTCCAAATCCGGATATTGCAATATCAATGGGATGTAATGTAGGGTGTCCATTTATAGGCAGACCATTTGATGATAATTGGGGACTTGAAGATCCAACTGGAAAAAGTGATGAGGAATTTAAGATAGTCATTGAACAAATAAAGCATGATATTTTGGAGTTAAAAAGTAGATTGAACCATAATGAGATTAATATAAGTTATTTTAAAAGTATCATAGATCAGGATAGAGCCGCAGTCGTTATATGCAATCTTAATCATGAAATAATATATATGAATCCTGCTGCGGTTGTTAATTATGGAAAGCGTGGCGGAGACAAGCTGATTGGCAGAAGCCTGCTGGAATGTCATAATAAGGAATCACAGGAAAAGATAAGACAGGTGACAGAATGGTTTGCACAGGACGAAAGCCATAATATTGTGTATACATTTCATAATGAGAAGCAGAATAAAGATGTATATATGGTGGCACTTAGAGATAGTGGCAAGCTGATTGGATACTATGAGAAGCATGAATATCGAGATAGAGAAACAATGAAAATGTATGATTTATGGTGAGTTCCACCTAATGAGGAAGTAATAAAAAATATTGTAGACTGCTTTCTGTGCAAAACCAATGTTCATGTCAGATATCAGAGATACCTTGATGACTGCTATTGGCCAGATTCAGGCAGATACGCGCTCTGAATGATCCGGTACTGGCTGGAATCAACATTTTTGCCATGACTGCAAATGCATTTGATGAGGACAGAAAAAAGCACTGGAATGCGGTATGGATGGATTCTTAACCAAACCAATTGTTATTGAGGAATTGATCAGTACATTACAGAAAAAACTGGATTAGTTAAGAAAAAATAAAGTGATGCTAAGAAAACGTACGGTGATAATTGGCAGAATAATGCGGGTGAGGCAGATCATATTGATCCGTTAGCTAATTTTGTTAAATGTCATAAGCGTAATCCATTTATATCAAAAGAAGATTTAAAAGATATAGGAAATAGAGATGATAATATTCAGATATTTTCAATTATATGCGTTATTGTGTTAAAAATATATCGGTCTATATTGTAAAATATACAATAAATTGTACAACACTGCTAAAAAATATTTGAAATGATTATATAAAAATAGCAATTGTACCTAATAAAATAATGTGATACAATCAAGGAAACTAAAACACAAAAGTTAGTTTCCTTGATTTTTTGTTTTATAAGCGTCACTGATACACAACATTAAAAGGAGCATTATGAATAATAAAGAGAAGATTTTACAGGCAACGATACAGGCATTTAATCAAAAAGGCCTTAAATTTACAATGGACGATATTGCATCTATTCTTGCAATGAGTAAGAAGACAATATATACAATTTTTAAAGATAAGAACACTCTGTTTATGGAGATGGTAGATTATCTGTTTGACACGATTAAAGAGAGCGAATCAGAGATAATTGAAGATAATACATTATCAACAATTGAGAAGATAAGACGTATTCTTGGAGTTATGCCTGAGAGTTATAAAGATATTGATTTAAGACAATTATATATGTTAAAGGACAAATTCCCGGAGATATACAGACACGTTGAAGAACGTCTGGAGAATGGATGGGAGACAACGATTAAGCTTTTGGAACAGGGGATTGAGGAAGAAGTGATAAGACCGGTTAATGTATTGATGTTTAAGATGATGATGGAGGCATCAATAGAACAATTTTTCCAAAGAGACATTCTTATAAGGGCAGGAATGACATATACACAGGGACTTGATGAGATTGTGGGAATATTATTAGATGGCGTGGCAGTTAAGGAAAGTCATTGAAAATAAAAAGGAGGAATATATAATGCAGGACAAATCAAAGGTTATATTTAACAATGAAATTGATAGAAAGGCATATAGAAAAGCTATTAATTCCAAAAAAAAATACGCAAGAAAATATGGTGATGACAGCAATGCCGACTATAAGGTGACAATAAAGAAGAACAAATACATAGGTGATATGCTTGGCGTGTATGATGTGAGGGTTGCAGATAAGCCTGCAAGCGTATCTAACGGTAATAAAGAAGAATTTGATACTGATAAAGGTATTATAGTTGGCAATATAAGAATGGGTTTTGGACATTACAGAATATCAATGGCGATTGCTTCAGCAGCTAATGCACTTGGATATGTTCCTTACTGGATGGATCTTAATTCTTACGATAATACAACCTGTACTAAAGTTATAAGGGCGCAGAACGACCTGTATTCGCTTGGTTCAAGGTTATCACAAAAGAGCAGGCTGTTTAACAGACTGGTGTGGGAACCAATGAATTACGAGGGTTTCAGGAAGCTTTCCTATAACGCTTCAGACCAGAAGAATGCAGAGCTTATGGCACCTGTATATAAGAATGTTCCTAAGAATATTCCGGTTATTGCAACTCATGTATGGCCGGCACAGGCGGCAGTACACGCAGGTATGAAAAATGTTGTTAATGCAATACCGGATAACTGGCCAATGGCATTGCATTTGTCAGAAGGAAGTATTCATACAGTCCAGACACATTATGCTTATCAGGGTTACAGGATACTTAATGGAATGTCCGGCATTAAGGTGTTAAATGAAATGCCAGCAGATAGTCTTGTATACACAGGACATTATATCGACCACGAGCTTGTAACTAATATTGAGGCTGACTGCAATGCAAGAATAGCAAGAAAACAGAACGGAAAGCCTATGAGATTTCTGCTTACAATTGGTGGTGCAGGTGCACAGAAAGAGATATTTGCCCATATAATTAAATACCTTATTCCTTATATTAAGAAGAATAAGGCAGTGTTATACGTTAATGTTGGTGATTATAAAAATGTATGGGACGAACTTATAAGAGATATCCCACAGATGAGAGAACTGGCAACTGAGCATTTTGACAACTGGAAAGATACGAAGGCATTTGCCACGAAGGCATTATCAGCCAGCCAGATAAACAATTCTGATGTAGTGACAGATAACAATAGAGATGATAATTCTAAGAATATTACAGCAGATAATTCAAGTGAAGACACATCTGATAATATAACAGGTATCCACGGTTTTTATCATAAGAATATATTTGAGGCAGTGTATTGTACTAACCTTTTGATGAGAAGTGCAGATGTGCTTGTTACCAAACCAAGTGAATTAGCATTCTATCCAGTGCCAAAGTTATTTATAAAGCGAGTTGGCGGACACGAACAGTGGGGTGCTGTTCATTCAGCAGAGATAGGTGACGGAACACTTGAGTGCAGGGATATACCTCATACTTTACAGATGATAAAGCTGTTTATGGAAGATGATACATACATTATAGATATGTGTAAGAACATAAAGAAGAATAAACAGATGGGTATATATAATGGTGCATATGAGGCTGTCAAATTAGCAGTGAATATGAAGAAATCAGACATTTAATACGGCGTGCAGTAATCAGACACTTAAAAAATATGAAGAAATCAGACATATAGAAAGAAAAGAGGTAGCGTATGGGGCTTAATAAGAAAGAAATGGCATCTTATGGCATAGGTGCAGTTGGCAAAGATATGGTTTATATGTTTTGTGCAAGTTATATTCTGTATTATTATCAGGATATACTTGGGGTTAGTGCGATAGCAATGGGGATTATACTTCTTGCGGCACGAGTATTTGACGCATTTAACGACCCTATAATGGGTGTAGTTGTTGCAAAGACAAGAACCAGATGGGGAAAGTTCAGACCATGGCTGTTTATTGGAACATTGCTTAATGCTGTTGTATTGTTTCTGATGTTTTCTGCACCACCAACACTTGATGGCGGCGGACTTGTTGCTTATGCCGCAGTAACTTACGTTTTGTGGGGTGTTACTTATACAATGATGGATATTCCTTATTGGTCAATGATACCTGCATTTACAGAGGGCGGCAAGGAAAGAGAGAATATGTCAACAATGGCACGTTCCTGTGCAGGCGTAGGTTCAGCACTTGTTACAATTATTACAATGCAGTGTGTATATATGCTTGGAAAGGGCAATGAATATGCAGGTTTTAAATGGTTTGCACTTATAATATCAATACTGTTCTTTGCTGCAATACTTATTACCTGCCTTAATATTAGGGAAAAATCAACAGTTGATGTTGAAACAGTATCAGTAAAGCAGATGTTCAAGGCACTTTTCCAGAATGATCAGGCTGTTACAGTAGTTATAACAATTGTTCTTATTAATACATCTGTGTACATAACTTCTAATCTTGTCATATATTTCTTTAAATATGATTTTGGCGGTGCAGACTGGTACAACGGCTATACACTATTTAATACATTTGGTGGTGCAATACAGATATTATCAATGATGGTATTGTTTCCGCTTCTTAGAAAGTTTTTGAACACAATAAAGATATTTTATGTAAGCTTTGTTATGGCTATTGCTGGTTATATAGTTTTATTTATTCTTATATTCACATCAATGTCGAGTGTGTTTATTTTATTTATTCCAGCATTTTTCATATTTGCAGCAAATGGAATGTTATTAGTCTTAACGACTATATTTCTGGCGAATACGGTTGACTATGGCGAATTTAAGAATAAGCGAAGAGATGAGAGCGTTATATTTTCAATGCAGACATTTGTTGTAAAGCTTGCTTCAGGTATAGCCGCATTAGTTGTGTCAATATGCCTTTCAGTATGCAGGTTAAGCAGTAATACAGATGTGGTGACAGATGCTGTGGCTGGTGGTTCGGTAGTAGGACTTAGAATAACAATGACAGTAATTCCGGTAATAGGTCTGCTTATTGCAGTATTTTACTTCCACAGAAAGTACATTTTAACAGAGCAGAAAATGGAAGAGATATCGGAAAGAATTAAGGAGAGCCATTAATGATAACGATTAATAATAATATGTATGTGCTTGATACTGACAATACATCTTATGCGTTTGCCGTGCTTGGAAGCGGGCAGTTGGAGCATTTGTATTATGGAAGAAAGTTACACGCCAATGAGGCTGTGATGACAGAGAAGCATACATTTATTCCGGGTAATACTAATGTATACAATAAAGATTATTCGTCTTATTCGCTGGAAGATGTGTGCCTTGAAATGTCATCATTGGGAAAAGGCGATATAAGAGAGCCTTTTATCGAAGTCACATATCCTAATGGAAGCAGTACAACGGATATGGTGTTTGACAGGGCAGAGATTATACAGGGCAAGGAAGAATACGATACGCTTCCGGGGTCTTATGATGATAATGGAGAGGTTGAACAGCTCGTCATCTATCTTAAGGACAGGAATTATAATCTCACATTGGAGCTTCATTATTATGTATATGAAAAATGTGACATTATAACAAGAAGTGCCAAGCTTGTTAATTCAGGAAATGAGAGCGTAAGGCTTGAAAGATTAATGAGTATGCAGCTTGATTTAAACGAGAGTGATTATGAATTGTCTTTTTTTAATGGTGCGTGGGCAAGGGAGATGAATAGAAGCAGAATACCCATTCGTGCCGGTAAGTATGTAAATGAGTCGGTCACAGGAACATCATCAAACAGAGCTAATCCTTTTTTTATGATAGGAAGAAGTTCAACGACAGAAGATTATGGTGAATGTTATGGATTTAATCTTATATACAGCGGCAATCATTATGAAGCGGCACAGGTTAATTCATATGGTAAATTAAGGCTTGTATCGGGAATTAATCCAGCTACATTTTCTTATATTATTGAAGCAGGAAAATGCTTTGAAGCTCCAGAGGCAGTGCTTACCTATTCATACAAAGGCTATAACAGGATGAGTCATAATATGCACGAGTTTGTAAGAAAGCATATTGTGCGTGGAAGCTGGCGTGACAAGGAAAGACCAGTTCTTATTTATAGCTGGGAAGCGGCATATTTTAATATTAATGAAAGAAAGCTTGTGAAGCTTGCAAAGGCGGCTAAGGATACAGGTGTTGAACTGTTCGTTATGGATGATGGCTGGTTTGGTGAGAGAAATGACGACACAAGTTCATTAGGTGACTGGACACCGAATAGCAGAAAGCTTCCAAATGGAATAGCTGGCATTGCGGATAAGATAAAAGAATCCGGGCTTAAATTTGGAATATGGGTTGAGCCTGAGATGGTGAGTGTGAACAGCAGATTATATGAGGCACACCCTGAATGGGTAATTGAAATACCAGATGTAGAACATTCAGAGGGACGGAACCAGAGAATTCTTGATTTAACCTATGAAGCTGTTCAGGACTATATAATTGAGGAGATGAGTGAGGTGTTCTCATCAGCAGATATATCTTATGTAAAATGGGATATGAACAGAATATTCAGTGATTATTATTCTAAAAATCTGCCACCTGAAAGGCAGAAGGAAGTATCGCATAGATATGTGTGCGGCTTGTACAGATGTATGAAGGAGCTTACTAATAGATTTCCTGACATATTATTTGAGGGCTGTGCGGCAGGCGGCAACAGGTTTGATCTGGGAATGTTATGCTATTTTCCGCAGATATGGGCAAGTGATAATACAGATGCACTTTGCAGGGCACAGATTCAGTATAATTACAGCTATGGTTATCCGTTATCGTGTATTTCAGCCCATGTATCGGCAAGCCCTAATCATCAGACATTAAGAAATATGCCGTTAGAGAGCAGATTTGCAGTTGCGGCATTTGGGCTTCTTGGCTATGAATGTAATATGTGTGATATGAATAAAGAGGAATTAAATGCTGTGAAATGTCAGATTGAACTGTACAAGAAGTTAAGAAATGTATTCTTTACTGGTACATTTTACAGGACAGAAAGCTTTGAAGAAGAAAATGCAGGTAATGCCAGTGTATTAAATAATGGTAAAGGCAACAGGGCAGAATGGACAGTAGTATCAACGGATAAGAAGAAAGCTGTCGGATTAATTATGCAAAAACACGTTATACCTAACACACAGTATGCCTGTTACAGGGCTAAAGGTCTTGATGAAGCTAAGAAATACCATTTTTACAACAGAAAGCTTCAATATGATATTAAAGAATTCGGTGAGCTTGTTAATATGGTATCGCCAATACATATTAAGCAGGGTTCTATGTTACAGGATATACTATCGAAGCTTAAGAAAATGGATGGTGAAACAGAAGATTACATAGCTTATGGAGATACACTTATGTATTCGGGTGTCAGGTTAAAGCAGGCATTCAGTGCAACAGGCTACAATGAGAATGTCCGATTTTTTCAAGATTTTGCAGCGAGATTATACTTTATGGAAGAGGTAGAAGATGATAAGCAGTGACATAATTAGTTCGGGCGGTATTGATAATATATTAAAGGATCTATATATTGATGAAAGCCAGCTTGAATACCAGAGGAAAAGATATATTAATGCTCTGAACCGCTTCACACAGTTATATGGTGAAGGAGATGTGCTTATATTCAGTGCACCGGGAAGAAGTGAGATTGGCGGTAACCACACAGACCACCAGAATGGAAAAGTTCTTGCGGCTTCTATTAATCTGGATATTATCGCAGTGGTAAGACCAGTGAATTCCAAGGAGAGTGTGTCAGAGGAAGGCAGTTTATCTGGGCATAGTGGTGTTAATGCCGGAATTATAAGAATTGTGTCGGACGATTATCCAATGCTAGAAGTGTCATTATCAGATACGGATATTAATAAGGATGAATATTCAACCACTAAGGCACTTGTTAAAGGTGTGATTGCCGGCTTTAAGAAAAAAGGTTTCAAGACAGGAGCATTTGATGCGTTTATAACAAGTGATGTGCCTATGGGAGCAGGACTTTCATCATCTGCGGCATTTGAAACACTTATAGGAACAATACAGTCACATATATATAATGCTGGAAAAATATCAGCAGAAGATATTGCAGTTATCGGACAGATGGCAGAGAATGAGTATTTTGGCAAGCCTTGTGGACTTATGGATCAGATGGCATGTTCGGTTGGCAATATGGTCTATATTGATTTTAATAATAAGGAAAATCCAGTTGTTAATAAGCTTGATGTGGATATTAAAAAATTCGGATACAGCCTGTGCATAACTGACACTAAAGGTTCACATAAGGATTTGACAGATGATTATGCAGATATCCGCCGTGAGATGAATGCAGTTGCAAGTTACTTCGGACAGGAGGTTCTTCGTGGCATTACATTAAAGGATATACTTGATAATTTTAAAGAGCTACAGGAGAAGTTCGGTGACAGGAGCATACTAAGAGCAGTTCATTTTATAGAGGAAAATGAGAGAGTAGAAAATGAAGTAAATGCTCTTATATCTGGAAATATTGATGAATTCTTAAGGCTGGTATCAAAGTCTGGTGATTCATCTTACAAATATCTTCAAAATATATATTCAACCAAAGATACTGCCAATCAGGGCGTTTCACTTGGACTTATGATGAGTGAAATATTCTTAGGTGATAATAGTGTATACAGTAATGGAGTATGCAGGGTTCATGGAGGTGGATTTGCAGGAACAATACTTGCAATTGTTAAAGATAATGCAGTAGATGAATACAGAAGAAATATGGATAAGATATTCGGTGATGGTGCAAGTATGATATTACAAATCAGACATTGCGGAGGTGTCAGAATAATATGAAAGATATAGACGGTCTTATATTAGAGCTTGTTAATTATGCTTTAATGAATGAACTGATAGAAGAAGATGACAAGATATATGTAACTAACAGACTGCTGGAAGTCTTTGAAAAAATCGGACTTGATACAGACAGTGAGGCAATTAAGGGTGATGTTGAGAGCAAGAAGCATATCACAAGAAGAATAGCCGAAATTCTCTCAGACTGCCTTGAAACAGCCATAAATGACGGACTTATTGAAGATACCCAGCTTAACAAGGATTTATTTGACACTAAGATAATGGGTGTACTTACTCCAATGCCTTCTGTTGTGAGAAAGCATTTTAAGGAGCTTTATAATAATAGTCCTAAGTTTGCTACAGATTATTTCTATGAGCTTAATAAAGCCTGTAATTATATACGCTGTGACAGAATTGAGAAGGACCAGAAATGGAAGTACAATTCAGAATATGGCACTATAGATATAACGATTAATCTGTCAAAGCCGGAGAAAGACCCGAAGGATATAATCAGGCAGGGACAGATGACGGCAAGTGGTTATCCAAAGTGCCTTTTGTGTAAGGAAAATGAAGGTTATGCCGGTACGCTGTCACATCCTGCAAGACAGAATTTGAGGGTTATACCGCTTGAATTAAGCGGCGAGAAATATTATATGCAGTATTCGCCATATGTATATTATAACGAACATTGCATAGTGTTTAATGACAAGCATATACCTATGAAGATTGATAAGAGTACGTTTAAGAAACTTATCGAGTTCACAGAGAAATTTCCTCATTACACATTAGGTTCTAATGCTGACCTGCCGATTGTAGGTGGTTCAATATTAAGCCACGACCATTTTCAGGGTGGTGCATATGAGTTTCCTATGGCAAGGGCAGAGTATGTGTATACATTTGATATGGGGCAGTTCGGTGATGTCAAGGCGGGAATTCTTAACTGGCCTATGTCGGTAATAAGACTCAGCAGTAATAATAAAGAAAGTCTTGTTATATTTTGTGATGTAACAGATAAGCATATGGATAAGCTTCTCTTTGAAATAAGGCAGAAGAATCTGGATGTTACATTTAAGGCAGTGCTTACTGATACTAATAAGAAATGGAATATCAGACAGATGCTTGTAGAAATGAGAAGAGAAAGATTTGAATATATGCGGAGAAATATGAAATAATGAGTGTTAGTGAGGGGAAACATGCCAGCATGTTCATCCCGAACGGCGAAATGG
>ERZ772818.3368-NODE-3368-length-10972-cov-4.166254_pt1 | contig 10972 bp, 8 predicted proteins | sample MGYA00580837_ERZ772818 | MGnify/ENA primary metagenome ERZ772818 (study PRJEB29015, sample SAMEA2737671) | human gut metagenome | biome: human gut; feature: human-associated habitat; material: faeces | place: China | collected 2012 ...
CCCTTTGATTACGTGCGAAAGAGGTTCAGCGGGTTCTATAGGTTCAAGAGGTTCAAAGGGGTTGGTGCGGCGCATAAAAATCAGAAGCGCCGCGAAGTATAAATAATGGCGATGCCCTGAGCTGGCATTCCAGTCACAAGTCACCAGTCACTTGAGACTCCTAATCCCTAGCCACTAGCCACCAGTCCCTAGCCACTAGCTACTAGTCACTTCTTCTTTTTCTCGTCCTTCTTCCGTCCCTTCTCTTTCTTTTCTTTCTTCGGCTTCTTGACCTTATGGTGTACGTCTTTTCCCGCCTTTTCGCCTTTGGCATCACCCGCAGCTTCGATGGCCTTTCTGTCTTCTTCGGCTTCTTTGGCGGCGAGACGACCAGACTCTGCATCTGCTGCTTCCTGCTTGGCCGTCATCGCTTCAGCGTGCTCCCGATCCACGTCGCCTTCGCTCATTCTCGGCAGGACGACAGTGACGGTCGTGCCTTCCCCTTCGGTACTTTCGATAGAGAGCATGCCTTTGTGCTTTTCTACGATATGCTTGCAGATAGCAAGTCCCAGTCCGCTGCCGCCGGTCGCTTTGTTCCGGCTCTCTTCGGCACGGTAGAAGCGCTCAAAGACGCGTCCCTGCTTATCCTTCGGGATGCCGATGCCTGTATCCGATACCGTAAGGATCATCTTGTCTGCCCCCTCCGGTGAAAGGCGTGCGTATACATCCCCGCCTTCATGGTTGTATTTCACCGCATTATCCAGGAGATTCATGATAAGCTCAGAGAGAAGCGCTGCATTGCCATAGGTATAAAGCGGGTCTGTATCCACGTGCACCTTGACATGCTTGGCATCTGCCTGTGGAGAAATGAGATCAGCTGCATACCGCACCAAGCTGTCCACAGAGACGGTCTTCCATGTGATGGTGGTCTCTGTCTCCTCGATCTTGGAAAGATGCATGATGGTATCGATCAGTGTCAGCATTCGCTGGGATTCATTCACGATGCGGCTGCCGAAGAGCCGCACTTCCTCGGGCTTCTGGTACATGCCATTGGCAATCATTTCTGCGAACCCGTTGATAGAGGTCAGCGGTGTCTTCAGCTCATGCGAAACATTGGCAGAGAATTCGCGGCGCATTTTTTCAGCCATATAAGAAGCCGTCATATCACGAAGTACGATGAGAAGACCGGATTCTCCGTCGGTGAGTACGATCCGATTCATGACCATACGGAAGGGCTTATCAAAAAGGTACATGGTGTACTCCTGCTTCCCCTCGCTGTGGTAGGCTTTGCCGATGACGCGAAGCCAGTCCTCATCATGATAAAGGCTCGCTATACGGCGGAAGCGCTTGTTTTCGTTCGGATGGAAAATATCTTCGATCGTCTTATTGTAATCGATGATCTCCCGGCTGCCATTCAGAAGGATGATGCCGTCTGTGATGGTATCAACCACGATGCGGATCGTATTTCTTTCCTCTTCGATATCCTCCATATAGTTTTCGATATCATTGTGCTGCTCTTCGACCTTGCGGATGAGAGGACGCAGCTCCTTATATTCCGGCGGCAGCTCGTCCACCTTCTCCCCCTTCATGATACGTTGCACGAGGTCTCCCAAGAGATGGAAGGGCTTCAAAATGCTTTCTGTCTCCCGTTCCGCAGCAGCCAGACAGCCCACGGTGAAGACTAAGAGGAAGATGAAGATCTCCGGCAAGTAGGAGGAGTAACCTTTGTAATTCACCATGCGTCCGCTTGAAAGCCGGAGTACCGTGCCGTCATCTGCTCTGACGGCATAATAGCTCTTCGGTTTGTCAAAGGAGTCCTTATGCACTTCGTGTCCACTGCCCGTCGCAAATGCCGCCTTCACTTCGCCGCTTGCCTTGTAATCCTCCTCCTTGTGGTCACTGTCATAGATGACAGAGCCATCGGTATCGAGCCAGACGATGTGAATGGCACATTCATTGTCTTTGAAGACCCAGTCCAGATACTCGATGCTGCTCTCTTCCTTGTCCTTGGAGACAGCACCGGAAACGACACGCGCCGTGCGCCCGAGCTCCGCACTGATCTGCTCCTGCATGCCCTGGTAATATAAGATGGCCGAGAGTATGAATGTCACGACCACGGATATGATGCCCATAAAGAGCAGACTTTTATAAATTCTTCCTCTCATGTGTTTCTCCTGAGTTGAGTTAGTAGAAATATAAAATAGAGCAGCATAGCCGCCTATGCATGACTCCATAGGTAATAGGTTCTAAATCAGGGATTAGGGATTAGGGGCCTTGAGTAACTTGTGACCGGTGACTAGTGACTGGAATGCCAGCTCATGGCATCGCCATGATTTATACTTCGCGGCGCTTCCATATTTTTATGCGCCGCACTACCATTTCGCATTTCTCATTTCTAATTTCTCATTCAATCGAGGCTTTCATCCGCAATCCATGGGCACTCCGCCCCAAGGGCTAACCCCAAGCCTCTTCCCTATTTTCTATCCCCCAGCCTGTAGCCCACGCCACGGACCGTGCGAATGAGAGAGCCTTCTTCCCCCAGCTTCTGACGAAGGCTCATGATGTGCATATCGATGGTACGGCTTTCCATTTCAAAAGGAGAATCCCATACCGACTGCATGATCTGATCGCGGGACAGGACGATGCCCTTGTTCAGCAGAAGATAACAGAGCAGGTCGAATTCTTTGAGAGTCAGCTGGATCTCTTTTCCGCCTGCTGTGACGACGTGCTGCTCCTGATCCACGACGATATGACCGTAAGAAAGCAGCTTCTTATTCGGCTCCGTCGCTTTTTTGGCTCGGCGAAGGACCGAACGAATCCGAGAGAGCAGCTCCATGATGCCGAAAGGCTTCGTCACATAGTCATCCGCTCCGCAGTCAAGCCCTTTTACGATATCGAACTCACTTGTCTTCGCTGTCATCATGATGATCGGGACCGTCTGCATGGCTCCGCTCCCCGGCGCTCTCATTTTCTTCAGAATGGTCAGCCCATCCTCGCCCGGAAGCATGATATCAAGGAGCAGCATGTCAGGTATATTTTTCTGCAGCGCATCATATAGCGCATTGGCATCGCCAAAGCCTTCGACCCTGTACCCCTGTCCCCGGAGTGCATAGCTTACCAGCTCTCGAATACTTTCATCATCTTCTACACAGTAAATTAAAGGCATGATTTGTCTCCTGTTTCATGATCGAAAACATTCAATTTTAGCAATAGGCATCAATGAGAAATTAGAAATGCGAAATGAGAAATGGTAGTACGGCGCACCAATTATATAGCACCGAAACGAATGGAGGAAACACCGATTAAATCGTTGTCTGATTTGGCTCTTGTATTTTCATACAACGCAAGAAATAGGGGGCGCGAATAGCGAGCTATTTAAGGAGGGTTATGACGAATCATTGCATGAAAATACATACCAAATCAGATTCTGCGATTTAATCAGCGTTTCCTTAATTATCTTACCCCATGCGGCGCCCTATTATTTTTTGCGCCGCTCCTTCATTTCTCATTTCTAATTTCTCATTTCTAATTATTATGCTATCCAAAAGCCGGCACGCCAGAGACCTTGATCGTCTCTGACCCGCCGGTGAAGTATTCCTTATTATTTTATCATATGAAATCAACCAAAGTGACCGGAAATGTAACGAATCGTTCGTTCTTTCTGCGGATTCTCGAAAATCTGTCTGGTTTCGCCGTATTCGACCATTTCACCAAGATAGAAGAAGGCTGTCTTGTCAGCGATACGCTGTGCCTGCTGCATGTTATGGGTGACCATGATGACCGTGTAGCGTTCCTTGAGCTTTACAGCGAGTTCTTCGATATGCGCTGTGGAGATCGGATCGAGGGCAGAGGTCGCTTCATCCATCAGGAGAACATCCGGCTCTACGGCAAGGGCTCTGGCAATGCAGAGACGCTGCTGCTGACCGCCGGAGAGGCCGAGGGCAGACTTATGCAGGCGGTCTTTCAGTTCGTCCCAGATGGCAGCCTGACGCAGGCTGCTTTCTACGATCTCATCCAGATCCGCTTTCTTGGTGATGCCTTTCAGGCGAGGACCATAAGCGACATTATCATAGACGCTCTTCGGGAATGGATTCGGCTGCTGGAAAACCATGCCGACATGGCGGCGAAGAACGATCGGATCGATATCTTTGTAGGCATCGACACCGGCAAGAAGGATCTCCCCTTCTACACGGCAGGACGGGATGAGGTCATTCATGCGGTTCAGAGAGCGCAGGAACGTCGATTTCCCGCAGCCGGACGGCCCGATGAGTGCGGTGATCTGGTTCTTTTCAATGCGAAGATTGATGCCCTTCAGGGCCTGAAATGCGCCATAGTAAAGATCAACGTTCTTGCAGTCGAAGCTGATATTGTTATAGACCGAGATGGCTGTTGAGCCAGCAGGAGCCGGGACAGCGACTGAGTTTCCATTATAGTACATTATGCATGTTCTCCTTCTGTTTTCTTAGTCATGTAGTGACTGATGAGGCGAGCGCCGATGCTGAATAAGAGCACCATGAGCATCAGGACAGCAGAAGCTGCCGCTGCCGTATCCGCGGCGGATCCGCCGACGCCCTCGGTGCGGGACGCCCAGACCTGCAGGGACAACGTCTCACCGGGGCGGAATGGATTCAGCGGGCAAACAGACGAGGTGATATCCCACACCTGCCAGCTGATGTCGGTGCTCATGCCTGCGGTGTAAAGGAGTGCAGCGGCTTCGCCGAATCCTCGGCCGGCTGCAAGGATGATGCCGGTCACGATTGGTCCGATGGCTGCCGGCAGCATGACCTTCCAGATGGTCTCGAAGTGGGTCGCCCCCAGTGCAAGGCTGCCTTCTTTGAAGCCATGCGGCAGTGCTTTCAGCGCATCATAGGTTGTCGCAGTGATAAGCGGCAGAGACAGGACGGACACCGACAAAGCGCCTGCGAAGAGGTTCCACTGGGATCCGACCATGATGATAAAGACCAGGTAGCCAAAAAGGCCGACCACGATCGAAGGGAGAGAGGATAATGTCTCGATGGCGATGCGAAGAGCATGGATGATGCGGCCTTCCGGTGCATATTCCGCCATATACACACCGGCAAAGATGCCGATCGGTACAGAAATCACAAGAGAGAGGAAAACGAGATAAACGGTGTTGAAAAACTGATTTCCGATCCCGTTTGCATCAAAAGAGAAAATCTCAGGACGGAAGGCTTTGATACCGCCCCAGACCACATACATCGTGAAGGCGATGAGAAGCAGTACGAAAGCTCCGGACACCACATAGAAGACAGCCGTCGCGAGATGATCGGACATATGCGCCCTCTTCAGTGAGCCGCTCACATGGCGAAGCTCGTCCGCCGAAAGGGAAGAATTCGGGTTCATCAGATTTTCTCCTTTCTGGCAGCGATCAGATGAATGATCAGAATGAAAAGAAGGGAAACGATGAAGAGCAGGAGTGCCATGGACCACAGGGCTGCATTGAATTCACCGCCGTCCATAGCGCCGCCCATATCGGAGGCGATCGCAGACGTCAGGTTGTTCGTCGGATCAAGCAGGCTCTTCGGGAATGCGCGCATCTTCCCGATGACCATGGAAACAGCGAGTGCTTCGCCAAAAGCTCTGGCCAAGCCGAGCACGATAGCGGTCAGGATGCCCGACATCGCGGCGGGGAGAAGCACTTTATAAATCATCTGCCAGCGGGTAGAGCCAAGACCATAGGCACCTTCGATATACTTCTGATTCACGCTGCAGATGGCATCGGCGGAGACGGAAGTGATCGTCGGATAGATCATGACGGAAAGCACGATCGCTGCCGCCAGCACCGACTGCCCGTGAGAGCGGTCAAATACCTTCTGGATGAGCGGTACCAGGACGACCAGCCCGACCCAGCCGTAAACAACAGATGGGATCCCGACGAAGATCTCTACCGCCGGACGAATGATCTTTTCCCCGATTTTAGGAGAGATCTGTGTCATGAAGATCGCCGTGGAAAGGCTAAAAGGGATGGCAATGACCAGTGCGACCGCGCAGGTCAGGATAGAGCCCCAGATGTAGATCGATGCACCAATCTGTCCGCCGCCGACTTCGGTATCCGTCGGTTTCCAAACCGGCGAGAAGAGAAACTCACTCACAGAGTGATGAAACTGTGTAAACGAAAGCATGCCTTTCGCCAAGAGGAAGCAGCCGATGGCGATCGTCAGGACGACCAGGAATCCGCCGCAGAGAGTCGAGAGGCTTTTGCCAAAGTATTCTCTTCGGAACATATGCTGGTTCGTACCACTGCCCTCCATATTGACTCCTTTTTCAAAAATCGGGACCATGGATCATTCTCCTTGATAGAAACGAGAAAGGGACTGCCTAAAGCAGCCACTTTCCCCGTCTTCTGTAAGTGTTATTGCAAAATCGTATTAAGGAAACGCTGATTAAATCACAGAATCAGATTTCATATGGATTTTTATACATAGCATCGTCGACATCCTCCTTAAATAGCTCGCTATTCGCGTCGAATGTCTCCTCGCTCTGTATAAAAATCCAAGAATGAAATCTGATAACGATTTAATCAGTGTTTCCTTAAAAATGGCTTATCTGAAACAGGAGAACTGAGTCGAAGGATCTAAGCGCCGCGGAGTTTTGATAGCGATTCGCGCCGTCGTCATCTCGAGCGTAGCCCTCGATCCTCCTTGCAGAACGGTTAGCATGCTAACTGCGCTACTTCAATCACCGCTTGCTTCTAATCCCTCATCCCTAGCCACTCATCCCTAGCCCCTGATGGCGACTCATCCTGAAAAAGGTCAATTAAAAAGAAGGCAGGAAATCCGGAGGATTTCACGTCTTCTTTTTATGTGAAATTGTGGGGAGAGGCTCTCGTTACCATTTCCCGTCGATCAGCTTTTTGGCATGTTCGTTCAGCTTCCATTTCCATACGAGGAAGGGGCCGACGATGACGCCGAAGAGTGCCTGCAGGATCTCATACGGCAGCTTGATCCATGCATAGGCAGGCGTACTGTAGACATAGGCGCGGCCAAGGGAATAGCCGACGACCATGATGACGGCGCCGACGAGGACAGCGATCACCGTAGAGAGCTTCGGCTTTGCCGGGAAAGCGTGGTGCGCGATGTAGGAGATCGCCATGGCCTGCAGACCGTGAGTGACGAGTGAGACGAACATCGGGAGCGGGTAGAAGAAGAAGTCTCCTAAAAATGCGCCGACGCCGCCGACGAGGAAGGCGCCCAGCGGGTCGAGCATGAGCGCCGCTGCGACGATCACGATGTCGTTCAGGTACAGGTGACCGCCCGGGACGGGCAGACCGAAAGACGAAAGTCCGACATTGATCGCCATCAAAAGACCGCAGATGGTGAGCCAGCGCGTATTGTGCTTCGTGTGGACGGAAAGGGAATGTGTGGTCAGTGTTTCTTTGTTTGTCATGAGAATTCTCCTTGCTGTATCTGGATGTTTGCATTATACTATGAAACTGGATATATAAAAATCACCAAAATGATACAAAAAAGTAGGACCAGATGAAGCTGACCATCATCCCTAATCCCTAATCCCTAGCTACTAGTCACTAGTCACCAGTCACTATTTTACGAAAGGATCCTCCTCATGACCGCCTACATGACCCTTTATCTTTCCATTCGTGATGCCATCACGTCAGGCATCTATGGCTATGGAGCCAAGCTTCCTTCGAAACGGCAGACCGCAGAGGCGCAGGGCGTCAGCCTCATCACGGTGGCGCACGCCTATGATCTTCTTGTCGAGGAAGGCTACGTGGAGCCGCGGGAACGAAGCGGATACTTCGTCGTCTTCCGTGAGATGGATAACTACGGAGCGGCAGATCCCCGTCCGATGAGCCGCTCGATGGATATCGCCCGCACAAAGACAGAACAGCGCGAGGCCGGAGAAAGAGACCTTTTTCCTTTTTCCATCTTTGCGCGCACGATGCGGAGCGTACTTTCCGCGTATGGAGAAAAGATCCTGGATCCTTCGCCGAACCATGGCTGCGAAGAGCTGCGGCGTGCGATCGCCTCCTATCTCGCCAGAAGCCGCCATATGCGCGTCTCTCCCGAGCAGATCCTGATCGGGTCGGGCGCGGAGTACCTCTATGGATTGAATATACAGGTGCTTGGACAGGGACAGATCTATGCACTGGAAGACCCGTCCTACCAGAAGATCGAGCAGGTATATCGGGCGAATGGGATCTCTATCGATAAGCTCAGGATGGGGAAGAACGGTATAGAAACGAGCGAGCTCATCCGCACCCGTGCGAGGGTACTCCATGTGACGCCCTTCAACAGCTATCCCTCCGGCATCACGGCGACGGCCTCGAAGCGGGCTGAGTACCTGCGCTTCGCCCGTGAGCGTCATGCCATGAAATAAACAAGGACGAAAAGTATCCCTTTTCGTCCTTGTACTGTTTAGAAAGTCGTTAAATTAGTAGCGAACGTACCACATACCTGCATGAACAGCACTAAACTTTAGAACATCACCCGTACGTGGTGCGTGAATCATCTGGCCATTGCCAATATATACACCCGTGTGATGACTATTGAGGGCAAAGTCGCCTGGTTGCGGATTTGAAACGTGAGTCCAGTTATTCATGGCTCCTGTATAAGTCCAGTGATTGCCATATTCACCCGTAATGCAGTACCCCACTAAACCAGAACAGTCAAAGGAATTAGGACCAGCTGCTCCCCATACATAGGGCTTGCCCAGTTGAGCATAAGCGCGATCCACGATGACATTGCCCGTTACGGTTGGGGTTTTGTCGTTGTTGTAATTACCGCCGCCCGAAGACTGGTTTTGCAAAGCTGCCCTTGCTGCCTCTTGGCGGGCTTTTTCAGCAGCCTCTTCTTCTTCCTTGAGAAGTTCTTCTGCTTCAGCAGAAAGCTGATCATAGGTTTCCTGCATTTCTGCAGTGGTTGCTTCAGCTTCTTCCTTTACTGCCTCAGCTTCAGCGGTTTTGTCAGCAGCAATTTGAGCCTGCTCTTCAGCTTCAGCTTGAGCAGCTTCTAATTCGTCACGAGCATCCTTGGTTTGCTGTACCAGCTCAGCGTCATCTTCGTTGAGCATTTCCAGCATATTCCAAGTAGTTGCAAACTCTTCAAAGGAAGAAGCACCCAAAATTACATCGACAAAGCTGATGGAACCAGAACGATACATGTCACGAGCACGATCGCCTAACTGTTCCTGATAACCCTCAATTTCAGTGGTCTTTTCTTCGATTTTCTTCTGAGCGTCGTCTACCTTAGCTTCAGCATCGAGCTGCTCTTGAAGAGCATTCTGATAATCGCCACTTGCCTGATCAAGTTCTGCCTGATACGCATTGAGTTGCTCAAGTGCTGCATTTGCTTCTGCCTGAGCATCATCTGCAGGGCTTGCAAAAGCGCTGGATACCGGAATGGCCAAGCCTACTGCTAATACCACCGCAAAAAAGGCAGACAGTGCAGCTTTTGCGTTGAGCTTACGTACGTGTTCAGCCATATAAATTAAGCCTCCTTATGCTCACATCCGCTTCACTGATTACGTTACATCTTCCAAATGATGAAGCGTGAGCTTGGTTCATGGTAACAAAAGGGCAACGTTCAATGCAAAATAATGTGAAGATGAACTTCATAACACCAGGTAAACTTAGTATTCTTCAAAGATTCCCAAATCGATATAAACCTGTTTTACCAGCTAGATTGCCTATTGATAATCTGCGAAAGAAGTTTCAGCTAATGATTGAGTCCAATCTCCACATTTAAAAACGATTCGCTCGTTCGGTTCGCGCAGCCGATTCACTCGACTCGTTCACCCAATCGGCGAAAACGATCCACTTGCCCAATTACTTACTTATCTGCTTTATCGCGATACTTCTCTACTTCTGCTTCCTGCTTGGAAATTTGTGTCTTTATATATTCCAATTCACGTTCATAACGACGCTGCGCTTCCTGCGCACCAAAGGTCTGCAAGTTATCGGGAGAAGCAAGCTTAGCTTCGAAGCGCACTCCCTTAAGTGATGCTGCCTTTGCCTGAATAAACAGGAACACAAAGCCCGCCACACCAGCTACTAGAGATGCTACCAAAATAGCAACCTTTGCAACCATGACATCGTTCGGATTCACAAACGCCAAGTTCGCTACGAAAATAGCCATGGTAAAGCCAACGCCACCGAGCAATGCTGCACCTAGCATGTGAGCCCAATTGACATTTTCTGGAAGCGAAGAAAGCTTTGATTTCACGATAATAAAACTCATGAGCATGATACCCAGCGGCTTGCCTACTACCAAGCCAAAGAACACACCCAAGAAAATTGAACTACCCATAATTTCTGCAGGAGCTGCTTGCATGAAAGCAACATCGGCATTCGTTAAAGCAAACAGCGGCAAGATTGCAAAATAAACCCAAGGATAAAGCTTGCGCTCTAGGCGTGTTGCTGGTGGAACCACATGGCGAGCCACGCGTTCAAGGCGGGTAACGCTTGCCAGGTAGTCTTCCTGGCCAATAACTGGCTCGTCAGGAATAAAAGCTTCATGTGCTTCCTTTACGCGCTGACCAGACCAGTCGGTAAAACTCTTCAAGTCTACGCGGGAGCCAGAAGGGATAGCCAACGCCAGCAAAACACCTGCGATTGTCGAATGAACACCCGACATGAAAATGCAATACCACAACACCAAACCGCCAAGAATATAAGGCAGCAAAGAATAGATATGCGAACGGTTCATTAAGATAAGTACGATCAAAACTACCAGAGCAGCTCCAAGCCACATCAAAGAGGGGCTTTGTCCGTAGAAAATAGCAATAACCAGGATTGCCACAATGTCGTCCGCTACCGCAAGCGTACTTAAGAAAACACGAACACCTGCAGGAACGCGGGATCCCAACAACGCCAAAATACCTAATGCAAACGCGATGTCTGTTGCCGTTGGAACACCCCACCCCATTATGGTTTCAGGATTTCCTGCATTAAAAATCAGATACACCACGATAGGCATCATTACGCCACCAAGCGCTGCGCCAACAGGCAGGATAG
>ERZ772818.3373-NODE-3373-length-10951-cov-3.361050_pt1 | contig 10951 bp, 10 predicted proteins | sample MGYA00580837_ERZ772818 | MGnify/ENA primary metagenome ERZ772818 (study PRJEB29015, sample SAMEA2737671) | human gut metagenome | biome: human gut; feature: human-associated habitat; material: faeces | place: China | collected 2012 ...
ACAACATACGTATTATAGTATACAGACAGAATATTGTAAACTAAAAAAAGAAAGAGGTGTTGAATAATCAAAGCCTATCTTTTGGTACACGGTAATTAGGAATTTGTAACATGATGGACTAATCAAAGAGAAAATACTAACACAAAACAAAGTAATATTTTAGGAGGTATTAAGGAAATGAAAAAAATTAAAAGCATAATTAGTCTTACCCTTGCTATATCTGTACTTGGAGTAAATCCATTAGTACAGGCTAAAGTATTCTGCAATACGGAGATTGAGACGAACGCGAAGAACTCACAACAAAAAAAGGAAAGTCGCTTTATTGTTAAAATAAAGAAGGATGCTGATAAAAAAAGGATAAAAAATAAACTCGCAAACAATATAGTAGTTAGCCATGAAAAAAAGGATCAACAGTATCTTGAAGAATCAGATATACTAGATGTCTCTTTGAACACAGTCAAGAAACAAGAAATAGTGAATGATGATTCTCTGGTAGTGGAGCCAAACTATATTATGAATGGGCTAGAGAAACCTGAAAAGAAAATCCGAGTTCAGAAAAAAATGCCTGTATTAAAGAACAGAAAAGAATATTCAGAGGACCCAACAAAGTTTATTCCTGCGGATTATGACAAGAAAAATCATAAGGATATAATTCCTTGGAATATTGCAAATGTTGCGGGAGGGACAAAAATAAAAAAGAATAATGCTCAAGGAATTAAGATTGCAGTGATTGATTCCGGCATAGATGTTCATGATGATTTGAATACAAAAGGATGGGTGGATTTCTCGGATAGAGTCAATGGATATAAACCAATTGATAACTGTGGACACGGAACGGAAGTTGCCGGAGTCCTTGCTGGACGAATCAATAATATGGGAGTAGTTGGTTTAGCACAAGGGGCGTCAATCTACTCTTTGAAGGTATTGAACTCAGAAAATCAGAGTACAGTATCAAATGTAATCAAAGCAATAAATTGGTGTATTGATAATAAGATAGATATCATTAATATGAGTTTTGGAATGGACAAATATTCAGAAATTCTAGAAAATACAATTAATGATGCAGCAAATCATAATATACTCATGGTAGCAGCGGCTGGAAATGAAAAGAAAGTAGAGTATCCTGCAAAATATAAAAATGTGTTATCGGTTGGAGCAATAAATGATAAAAATGAAGTTGCAGAGTTTTCGCCTTCAGATGAAAGTGTTGATGTATATGCACCGGGTGTAAATATTAATACTACTGGTTATGTTGGATCGTATGTACTGACAGATGGAACAAGTCTTGCAGCACCTCATGTTACTGCAACGGCAGCAGTCTTGATGAAGAGATATCCAAAGCTAAAGATATTACTGCCATTATACGTAATTCAAGTAAAGAGGTTAAGAATACGAAAGCGGGTGCTGTTAGTCTATATAGTGCAATAAAATATGCAAAACATTATAAGCGCGAGAATCAAAGCGAGAAAATGTATGCTGATTATAAAACAAAAATCATATCACAAGAATCATTTAGTGAGTCTGATGTTGTTGAGGGAACCTGGAGTAAAGATAAATGGAAAGATACAATAGGTAATATTGGAAGTGGACATTTAAGTATGATAAACTCCATGCCTCTAGAATTTTTTGCAGAAGGTACTCCAGATGTAACAGGTCAAGAAAATAATAAAAAAATTGTCGGATTAGCAGCAAAACATATTGACGATGAGGCATATTGTATAGAAAAATGGAAAAATATTAATGCGAATAAAGAATATAAATATTCGCCGTATCACGCCACACCACACTATGAAGACGCTGAAATACAATTTACAGAAAATTTTTTGTATGAACTTGCAAGACGAAGATTAGTATATAGAAGTATGCTCGACACAAATGTTAATAATTATAATAATAAAGACTCATATTATGGTGTATGGATAGATAATTCAATGAAAAAATCAATTGTGCGAGATATGAGTAAACTAATGACAACTATCCAAGGTTACTTTGATGTAAAGATAGTAAATATGCGAACTGCATTACATAGCGGTTATATGCTTATGGGAGTTCTTTTACATACGCAAGCAGATTATTTGTGTCACAGAGCTAAAGTAGATATTAATATGATTACAAAGAGAAGCGGAGAGAGTGTTTGTACTGATTGGTATGGTGATGCATGTTGGAATAGTAGGATATATGAAGGAAATTTTACGACTGAAGGATATAAAAAATGCAAAAAATATATTAATAAATACAAGGCTATTCCTGTAGTAAGGTTAAAGGATTGCCTAAAATCAAATTTTAAGGTATATTGTAACAATAAAGAATATTCGGTTACTTTAAACACTGCATACGAGGATAATCCGTATTGGTATTCCAATCGATATAGCGCATCATATAATCAAAATTACGAGACATTATCCGAAATGAAAAAACATAAGGCAGAGTTTACTTTGTATCAATATAATTTATGGGGCGTGTATACATACGATGATAAATTCAATTATAAAGACTGGTGAAAACTGGTTAGATAGGAGGCAAAGTATGAAAAAAATTGTATCAATTATTATGTTAACAGCACTTTTGTTTACGTCAATTACAAACGGCACAACAAGTAAAGCAATATCGCAATATAAGCGAATTACATCAGGGAACTATGAATATGCAGTTTTAGATGAAGCCAATAAAACCGCAACCGTGTTAAAGATTAAACCGACAAAAGAAGTGGTAATTCCGAAGATAATTGATGGATATTCCATTGTGCAGATTGGAATATGTTGGAATGAATATGATTACTATTTTAATGAGGAAAACGAATATCATTTTACAGATAGTGAGTATGCTGAATTTAAAAATTCTCGACATGTATTTTCGACAGATAGTAAGTCAGTAGAAAAGATTACGATTCCGGAGGGAGTAAAAAAAATAGGAGAATTTGCTTTTGCGAATACACCGAATTTAAAACAACTTAATTTGCCAAAAAGCCTAAAGTATATTTATGCTGAGAATTTTTTGGATGCTGCAAAATTAACGAAAATCGTATTCAAAGATTCAATTTGTGTTAGGAACGCGTTCGCTAATATTAAAAATGTGATACTAAATGGCAATTTTGACAGTAATTTTTGGGAAGATTGCGTTACACCATCAAGAGACGGTATGCATGGGAAAATAAATCAATTAGAGGTTAAGGGAAAAAGAAATGTAACCATAAGTGCTGGTTCTAAAATTCAAAAAATAATTGTTTCAAAGTCAGTTAAGGATTTATATATATCTGACAGCAATCTAGTGAAAAAACTGAATGTTAAGAGCAAGAAGACAAAGGTAAGCATTGACCCAAACTTAACATCAATTATTCGTACACAATTTGACATGGGAACCTATGCGAAAAAGAAATCAGGAAATTATACATGGTCCAAACCTTATTTTAAACTTGTGAGTAATGACGATGGTAATTATAAAAAGCAGATTTCCTACCTTGTCAAATACAAGAAAAATGGTAAATCAAAGACGAAAACAGTGAAAAAGAATAAAATCAAGAAACTTTATTCCAGTTCAAAGATTCATGTATATGCAATCGTAAAAGTAAAAAAACAAAGAGTTCCGTATATGCCTTGATTTTTCTATGGGATGGTGTTATTCTTAAGTCGATATTATTGACCTAAGGATAAGGAGGATTTGTAAATGAGTAATGTGACGATTTCAGATGCCATTCGTTATATTGGAGTGGACGATAAAGATATTGATTTGTTTGAGAGCCAGTACATTGTGCCAAATGGCGTATCGTATAATTCTTACGTGATTTTGGATGAAAAAATTGTTGTTATGGATACGGTGGATGCCAGAAAAACTGATGAATGGCTGGAAAAATTAGAGAGAGAACTTGATGGAAAAACACCGGATTATCTTGTGATTTCTCATTTGGAGCCGGACCACAGCGGAAGCATTCAGGCAATTGCTGAAAAATATCCGCAGATGCAGTTTGTCAGCAATGCGAAAGTCGGGGATCTTCACCGTCAGAGGTGCCTTCCGGGCGACCTCCATTTGCAGGCGGCGCATTTTCTCCTGCTCCTCGTTCCGGGACTTGCTGCCGCTGAACTTGCCGTTTTGCTGCTTATTGCCCTGCTGACCCTTCTTGCCGCCGATGCGCTGCTTGCCGCCCTGATAATTCTGCACCCTCTCGGAGACCAGATTGTCCACGTCGGCAAATCGTCCGGCGTTGACCTGCACGGCGGAGGTGTCCACCACCCGGCGCTCCCGCTTCCGTTCAGGCTCCTTGGGCTTGTCTGCCTTGGCAGGCTGCGCGCTGGGCGCGGCGGGCTGCTGGGGACGGTTCTGATTCTGGGGCTGGGACTGAGGCTTCGCCTGCTGGGGCTTCGCGGCCTGCTGGGCTTCCTGCTTGGGAGCCTCGGCCTTGGGGGCTTCGGGCTTGGGCGGCTCCGCCTTGGGCGCGGGCTTCACGGCAAACACCTGCTCCAGCGATGCGATCTGGTGGGTCTGGGTCATGCTGTCAAACACCAGATTCAGTTCCTCATCGGTGAGCACCTGCGTATTGGACTTGGGCTTCTGAAAATACTTGGAGATGATGTCCGCGATCACCTTCGGCGCAACGCCGAAGTCTGCCGCGACCTCCTTCAAACGATACTTCACTAAACTCATACGATAAAACGCACCTCCAAAATATGACAAGCGGAAAGCGGAACGCAGGGGATATGCGCTTCTGCGCTCTGCTTACTACTCAAAACTACTGCTTCTTTTTCCCTTTTCGCACATTTTTTACATGGGCTTTCGCTTCGGCCTGATGCTTCTTTACCTTTTCAGCCTTGGCGGAAAGCACTTCCAGAGCTTCCCGGTTTTTCTCCGGTTCGCCAAGCGCCGTCAGCAGGGACAGCGCCAGCCGGACATCCGTCACGGCGGCGATGGCAAGGCTGGTCCGGCCGATGGCAAAGCCCATTTCCTCTTTGGTGGATTTCAGGCGGACGCACTGCTGGTCGGTTCCGGCGGCGAAGGATTTCGCCCGACGCCATGTATGGTCGGAAGCGTCGGCGGCTACCAGAATCAGGTACGCCTTTCCCGCCCGGGCGATCGCGCCTACCGGCTCCTCGCCCAGCTCCGCCATGCCGCCCTTGCGGGCTATGGACAGATATTGCAGCGCCTTATCCATTCTCCATCTCCTTTTCCAGCCGCTGGTAGACCTCCTCCGGGATGGTCACTTCCAGACTGCGATCCAGCGCTTTGGAGCGGATGGCCTTTTTCAGGCACTCGGGGTTGGGGCAGATGTACGCGCCCCGGCCGTTTTTCTTGCCGCCGAAGTCCAGACTGACCTCTCCCTCGGGGCTGCGGACGACCCGGATCAGCTCCCGCTTGGCCTTCCGTTCCCGGCAGCCCATGCACTGCCGCTGAGGGATTTTTTTCTGCATGTCGAACCCCCTGCATTCAAGTTGACAGTTGACAGTTGACAGTTGACAGTGATTGCATTCTCCAGGGAGAACCCTCTGTCGTTCGGCCATCCTCAATTGTCATTGCGATTCCGTTTTTGCTTTCAATAATTCAATAATTTATTCAAAAATTCCGCAGGAATTACCTTAACTGTCAACTGTCCACTGTCAACTGTCAACTAAAATAACTCCCAGAACTTGTAATGGGTTCAGCGAAAAATTTACGCTTCCTCTTCCGCAGTCTCTTCCGCAGCCTCTTCCTTGGGCTGGGCCAGGGCGGCGGCCTGGGAGGCGGACTTGATATCGATCTTGTAGCCGGTCAGGCGGGCAGCCAGGCGGGCGTTCTGGCCCTCCTTGCCGATGGCAAGGGAAAGCTGATCGTCGGGCACGATGACGCGGCAGGCCTTGCCCTCTTCGGCAAGGCGCACGTCGACAACGTCCGCCGGAGCGAGCGCCGCGGCGATGTACTCCGCGGGATCGTCGCTGTACTTGATGATGTCGATCTTTTCACCGCGCAGCTCTTCGACGATGCTGTTCACGCGCTGGCCGTGGGGGCCGACGCACGCGCCGATGGGATCGACGTTCTCGTCGTTGCTCCACACCGCCATCTTCGTGCGGGAGCCCGCCTCGCGGGCGATGGAACGGATCTCGACCGTGCCGTCGTAGATCTCGGGCACTTCAAGCTCGAAAAGGCGCTTGACGAGACCCGGATGCGTGCGGGAAATCACGACCTGCGGGCCTCTCGACTGGCGGCGCACGTCGACAAGGTAGACCTTGATGCGCTGACCCTCGATGAGCGTCTCACCCTTGACCTGCTCGCCGGCGAGAAGAATGGCGTCTGTCGCTTCCGTGCCGGTGCCGATGCGAAGGGACGCATTGCTCGTGCGGGGATCGATGCGCGTGACGACACCGGTGAGAATTTCATGCTGCTTGGAGTTGTATTCGTCGTAGACCATGCCGCTCTCGGCTTCGCGCAGGCCTTGGATGATGACCTGCTTGCCGTTGCCCGCGGCGATGCGGCCGAATTCGATGTTGTCGACGGGAATGTTGACGATATCGCCGATATTGTACTTGGCGGAGATGGCCTTCGCGTCATCGAGGCTCATCTGCGTGCCGGGGTTCTCGACCTCATCCACGACTTCCTTCTGCACGAACATCTTGAGCTCGCGCTTGCCCTCGTCCACATCGACCACGACGTTTTCCACGCCCTCGTGGTCGCGCTTGTAGGCGGTGGTGAGCGCCTGAACGATCTTATCCATCATAAAGGTCTGAGAAATGCCGCGTTCCTTTTCCAGCATCGCAAGCGCTGCGAAGATTTCATCACATTTCATGGGTATGCTCCTATTCTGTATAATCAAAGTAATTGGTATTCTTTTCGGTTAAAAGTCGCAGCGCAGGCGCACGAGCGCGACCGCGTCCTTTTCAAAGCGCTTTTCCTCTTCGCCGATGCGAAGCGTGACCGCGCCGTTGTCGTAGCCCGCGAGGTCACCGGAAAATTCCTTGCGCCCGTCCACGGGTTTGTAGGTCTTCAAGAGCACGGGCGAGCCCATGAACTGCTCAAAGTCACCGGGCCGCTTGAGCGGGCGCTCCGCGCCGGCGGACGCGACCTCGAAAATGTAGCTCGACTCGATGGGGTCGGCCTCGTCCAGAATATCACTCAGCGCGCGGGAGATGGCCTCGCAGTCGAGGATGTTCACGCCGCCGTCCTTATCAATGTAGATCCGCAGATACCACTGTCCGGCCTCGCGGACATATTCCACGTCCCAGAGCTTGCAGCCGTTCTCTTCGACCACGGGGAGCGCCAGTTCGCGCACGGTCTCTGTCACTTTCTTCATTGTATCCCTCGCAATCCGTGTTTTTTCCGAAATTTGCAAAAGAAAGAGCGGGCCAAACGGTCCACTCTGCGTTTCCTGCATCCATAACACAAGCATACTATCACACAAAGTTGCGGAATGCAAGCGTTTTTGCGCGCAATTTGCAGCTTTTTTGAAAAAATTTCCGCTGTTTTCGTTATTTTTTGCGCGCCGCACCCTTCCCGCTTGCAAAGCGGGGAAAAGTATGCTATAAGGATAGGACTCTGAATAGAGAATGAGAGAGAGGGATATTTTATGGCGCGTTCCGCCACGCTCGATATGACGCAGGGCAGCCTTGGCCGCCAGATCATCGGCTTTTCGCTGCCTCTGATGTTCACTAACCTTTTGCAGATGCTCTTCAGCATGGTCGACCTTGCGGTCGTCGGCCGCTTTTCAAGCTCCGCCGCCATGGGCTCGGTCGGCTCGACCACGACGCTCATCTTCCTGTTCACGGGCTTTCTGATGGGCCTTGGCAGCGGTGTCAACGTGCTTGTCGCCACGCATTTCGGCGCACGCAGCGAGAAAAACGTGCGCGAGTCCGTTCACACGTCGTTTCTTGTCTGCCTGATCGCGGGCTTTTTGATGCTGGCGCTGGGCCTTATCTTTGCCCGCCCGCTGCTCGAGCTTCTGAACACGCGCGACGATCTGATCGACGGCGCGGAGCTGTACCTTCGCATTTACTTCCTTGGCATGCCCGCCGCCGCGCTCTATAACTACGGCAACGGCGTTCTGAATGCCATCGGCGACACGAAAACGCCGCTCATCTTCCTTTCCGCCGCGGGCGTGCTCAATGTCATCCTCGACCTCGTGTTCGTCATCGGGCTCGGGATGTCGACCGACGGCGTCGCGCTCGCGAGCATGCTCTCGCAGTGCGTGTCCGCGGGGCTCATCGTCCGCTCGCTCATGCGCAGCAAGGAGATCTACAGCCTCAGCTTAAAAGAGGTCCGCTTCCACAAGGACAAGGCCATCCACGCGCTGTCTGTCGGCGTGCCGGCAGGTTTGCAGAACGCAATCTTCTCGGTCGCAAACCTCTTCATTCAGGCGGGCGTCAATTCGTTCAGCACCGTCGTCGTCGAGGGCAACTCCGCGGCGGGCAATGTGGATAACCTCGTCTACTCCGTGATGAACGCGTTTTACATCGCCTGCTCGAGCTTTGTCGGGCAGAACTGCGGCGCGGGCAAATCGCGCCGCGTGCTCAAGAGCTACCTGCTGACGCTCTGCTATTCCGCAGTAGCCGCAGCGGTGCTCGGCGGGCTGTTCCTGCTGTTCGGGCACCAGTTTCTCTCGCTCTTCACGTCGGAATCCGACGTCATCGAGGCGGGCCTCGCGCGCATCTGGGTCATGTGCTTCTCGTTCCCGATCTCGGCCACGATGGACTGCACCACCGCCGCCTCGCGCGGCCTTGGAAAGGGCCTCGTGCCGATGATCTTCGTGTTCCTCGGCTCGTGCGTGTTCCGCGTGGCGTGGATCTACACCGTGTTCGCCCACTTCCATACGATCCGCTCGCTCTATATGCTCTATCCGTTCTCGTGGGTACTCACGGGCGCGGCGGAGATCGCATACTTTTTGTATTGCTATAAGAAATATGTCAAGCCGCTGGATGCGTCCCACGCAGAGGAATGAAAAAGAGCTGTCCGAAAGGACAGCTCTTTTTTTGCGACCACACTGGGCGCGTGTGCTTTTTCGCGCTTGTGCGAAAAACCTAAAAATTTTCACAGCTTTTGCAAAGCTGCCAACTTGCGGTTTTTGTAATCCGCGTCCCCCGTCACCTCGCGGAGCACGGTGATCTCCTCGGGCAGCGCGGCACTGCTTTGCCCGTACTGGAACAGCACGGCCCTTTCCGCGCTGAAGGGGTACATGTCGATCTCACAGCGGCGGTCGGCGAAGACGAAACGATACTTTGTCTTGCGCACGGGCGAGAGCGCCGTGTCGCGCTCTAAGAGGTATTTTTCATACTGCTTTTGCGAGATGGGGCGCTCGGTGTCCCATTTTTCGCCGTTTTCCATGCGATGCTTTTCGGTGTAGAAGTACAGCGTCTCCGCGCCGCTTTTCTGCATGCGCACGCGGCGCTCGATGTTCGGGTTCGTCAGCGCGAGATACGTCTGCGTCATGTCGATGGCAGCGGCGCGGTATTTTTGTGCGAACGAGCCCATGTCGGGCATGGCGATGAGGTACTTGCGCTTTTGCGCCATCGGCTCGACCTCGCCCACGGCGCGGTAGATCTCGCGCAGGGCGCGCTCGATCTTGTTGTTGAAATTTGCGTCGTTGTCGATGATGCGCAGATTCGGGTGCGCGCTCCACGCACGCAGTGTGCGGTCGTCCATCTCGCGAGCGAATTCGATGGATTCCGTGCGCGCGTTGTTGCCGAGGTCATAGGCGAACTCCGCGCCCTTGGCGCAGGTGATGAGATGGAGCACCAGGTCGTAATTGGCGAGCACACGCTCTTCGGTGCGGCCGTCAAAGCGCGCGATGACCTGCGCGAACTCCTCATCCGACACGTAGGCCTTGTCGTCCATCAGCGCGCGGTCGTAGAGAATGAGAATATTGTCCTCCGGCACGAGCTGCGCGGCATCCAGTGCGAGCTTTTCCTTGTGGATCTGATCGCCGACGACAAAGTCCTGAAATTGCAGCATTGACATACAGTTGTCAAAGGGCTTGATGCCAAAGCCCGAAATGAGCTCAGTTGCCGTCTCGGGGATGGTGATGACGCGCCAGCCGTCCTCCTGCTTGAATTCCTTGAGCACACGGCTCACGAGCGTGGTTTTGCCCGCCGCGGGGCCGCCCGTGAGGACGATCTTTGTGATACGCTTTGCCATAGATAGTTACGCTTCCTTTCCGTGCAGAAGATAGTCGCCGAACGCTTCGACGGTCTTAAAGTACAGGTCGCAGTTTTGACGCATGAACGCCTCGATCTCTGGGATGTCGTTCGACCAGCCCGCGGCGGCGAAGCGCACGTTCGCGGCCTTTGCCATGTCATATCCGGGCTTTAAGTCGTCGAGCACGAGCATCTGCTCGGCGGTGAAGCCGAGCTTTTCCATGATATCATAGAGCGCGTGCGGCTGGGGCTTGCGCCGGTCCTTTGGCACCTCCCAGCCGTAGACGAGCTTCGGCTCGGGGAGCTTATTTTCGCGGTAGTCGCGCAGAATGTTCGGCGAGAGCGAGTGCGACACGACGCAGATCGTGCCGCCCGCGTGCACGTAGTCCCACAGAATGTCGCGCATCCCGTCGTAAACCTGCGGCACGTGGTGCTGGACATATTCGTGCCAGTACGCCTGCTCGTGCTTCATATCCTCCTCGGTCATGCCGACCTCGCCGTGGAAAAAGTCATAGACGCCGGGGTCAAAGTTTTTGAGGACGTATTCCTCCAGCGTGTAGCGCTTCGCCTTGGGGAAAAACTTCGCCGTATACTCGGCAAAGCAGGGATAGTGTACCGTCGCGGTGGAGTTGACCACAGTGTCGTCATGGTCGAGCACAAGGCAGGGGTAGGTCATAAAAGGGACTCCTTTTTGATACTTTTTATAAAAGTATAGCATATTAAGTGTCCGCCCTGCAAGGGCGGGAAAAAGCAGCGCCGAAGGCGCTTCGTCTTTATTCCCTGCACCGTGCAGGGGAACGGGCAAAGGGGACCATTCTCTCACGTGAGAGAATGGCCCCCTTTAGATCCCCCAAGAGAACGCAAGG
>ERZ772818.3380-NODE-3380-length-10938-cov-7.913902_pt1 | contig 10938 bp, 8 predicted proteins | sample MGYA00580837_ERZ772818 | MGnify/ENA primary metagenome ERZ772818 (study PRJEB29015, sample SAMEA2737671) | human gut metagenome | biome: human gut; feature: human-associated habitat; material: faeces | place: China | collected 2012 ...
AGGAGCTGCCACGTACGATGAATGGAAAGTTGGATTATAAGAAACTGCAGGAATACATCTGAAATCCTTGATTTTATGTCTTAGGTGATTGACTTTTCCCCACCAAGAAAGGATAATAGAATAGATGCATATGCTTGCTTTTTGTCGATGGGCATACGGCATGGAAAATGGGAAAGGCAGGACGTGAAATATGGGTAATAAATATGATGTGATTATTGTGGGGGCAGGACCGGGAGGCATTTTTTCAGCATATGAGCTGGTGCAAAAAGCACCCAATCTTAAAGTGGCAGTATTTGAGGCAGGTCATGCGTTGGAGAAACGTCATTGTCCGATCGATGGTGATAAGATAAAGAGTTGTATTAATTGTAAGAGCTGCTCCATCATGAGTGGTTTTGGTGGTGCTGGTGCATTTTCCGATGGTAAATATAATATTACGAATGATTTTGGTGGAACTTTATACGAATATGTTGGCAAGCAAAAGGCAACAGAATTAATGAAATATGTGGATGAGATCAATATGCAGTATGGTGGCGAGGGCACGAAAATGTATTCTACAGCAGGAACACATTTTAAGAAGCTTTGTCTCCAAAATAAATTGAACTTGTTGGATGCATCCGTACGACATTTGGGTACAGATATCAATTATGTTGTATTAGAAAATCTCTATGCGTTCTTAAAGGATAAAGTGGATTTCTACTTTGATACGTTAGTAAATCGTGTAGAACGACAGGGCGAGGCATATCGTGTATGTTGTGATGATGCGGATTATGATTGCGCAAAATGTATTATTTCCGTAGGACGCAGTGGAAGCAAATGGATGGAAAAAGTATGTAATGAATTGGATATCAGCACAAAATCCAATCGTGTAGATATTGGTGTGCGCGTGGAACTGCCGGCAGTTATCTTCTCGCATTTAACGGATGAACTTTATGAGAGTAAGATCGTATATCGCACTGAGAAGTTTGAAGATCGTGTGCGCACGTTTTGTATGAACCCTTATGGCATTGTGGTCAATGAAAATACAAATGGCATTGTTACGGTGAATGGACATAGTTATGAAGATGCGGATAAACAGACCGACAATACAAACTTTGCGCTGCTGGTCGCAAAGCATTTTTCAGAGCCGTTCAAGGACAGCAATGGATATGGCGAGAGCATTGCAAGACTGTCGAATATGCTGGGTGGAGGCGTGATCGTACAGCGTTTTGGAGACTTGGTGCGTGGAAGACGAAGCAACGCAAAGCGTATTGCAGAGGGACTGGTAGAGCCGACATTGGCAGCAACGCCGGGTGATTTGAGTTTGGTACTTCCGAAACGCATTCTAGATGGGATTATTGAAATGATCTATGCCTTAGATAAGATTGCACCGGGAACTGCCAATGATGATACACTGTTATACGGTGTTGAGGTGAAGTTTTACAATATGGAAGTCGAATTGGATCACAATCTGGAGACAAAATATAAGGGACTGTATATTATTGGAGATGGCAGTGGAGTGACCCATTCCTTGTCGCATGCATCGGCAAGTGGTGTCTATGTTGCACGTCAGATCGTGGAAGGAACCGGGGTAGATCGATGAAGCTTAAAATAGCAGTATGTGACGATGATCTGCAATGGAGCGAACGGATCCGCCAAAGTATTTCTGAGTATATGTGCCATGTGAATCAACAGTGCGACATTCAGGTGTTTGAAAGCGGAGAGGAGCTTTGCGGTGCATTTCATGGATCGCACTCGTTTGATATTGTTTTTTTGGATGTTGATATGGATGAGATGGATGGAATGGAAACTGCAGAAATGATTCGTTCCAGAAGCAATCAGGTAACGATAGTATTTATTACCGGAGTTGTGGAAGCTGCACCGCGAGGCTATCAATATGGTGCGATGCGCTACATTATGAAGCAGGATATCGAGGAATTGCTGCCGGAATGTTTAGGGAGCTTTTTGAAGCAATATTCCGGTATGGATGTGTCTTTCAACATTAAATTTCTTACCGGAATGGAGAACGTTAATTTATCACAATTGGTTTATGTGGAGAGTAAGGCTCGTAAATTATGTTATGTGTTTGCGGATAAAGTGTTGGAACTGTATGATAATATTACAACGGCACAGAAACAATTGGAGCCATATGGTTTTGTTAGGATTCATCAGAGTTTTTTGGTGAATATGAAGTATATCCAGAAGATCAGTAGTTATCGCGTATATCTTACAACGCACAAAGATTTGCCGGCTACGAAAGCGAGATATCAAGAGGTAAAAGATCAATTCTTTGAGTACATAGAATATGATAGCGAGGGGTAGTGTACTATGGTAGATTACATACAAGGAGTGATATTGGTACTATTTGAAGCGTTAATATGTAGTGCGTTTTTGAGTAGTTTCCTACAACGTAAGCATAGAGAAATCCGTTGGCAGATGCTTGAGGTAGCATCTTTGGCGGGCTTGTATTTGATAAGTGCAGCCACCACATATTATTCAAAATCGCTCCTGATAAGGGGCGGTGGACAGGTGCTTGCAGTGATACTGGTTGCCGTCATATTTTATCAATGTAAGCTGGTTCATGTTTTAGTGTTAGATCTGGCTTTTTATGGTATTATGATTGCGGTTGATGGGGGAGGCATTGTAATCTCTGAGGCATTGTTTCGACGAAACCTATTAGAGAATCCAATGTTTCAGGTGATGATATCATTGCTTTTTAAGATGGTTACTTTGGTGATTGTCGTGATGATCCGTTATATATGGTCACGAAAAAAACATGTTATGGAAATGCAGAGAGTAGAGTGGATAATGTTGTTTCTTTTTCCACTTATGACAGTATGCATCATGATTATTTTGATGACAAGTTATGGAAATGGGACGATGCTTGCCGGTTATGTCGGGATATCTTTAGGGATGATTGTTGTTGACAGTGTGTTGTTTGTGCTGCTTAGTTATATTTCTGACCGCGAGCGGAAATTGCGTTTGCTTCAGCTGCAGCAGACGCGGGCTCAGGAACGCTTAAAAATGTATCAGGAACTAAATGTTACCAATACATATCACAAAAAGATATTGCATGATTACAGTAATCAGCTGCATTGCATTCAGGGGTTGATGGCGGATCAACAATACGAGAAGGCAAAAGAATATGCACAGAAATTGACAAATGACCTTTGTCAAGGCAGTGATTTTATTGATGTCCATAATACGATCGTGAATGTTGTCTTAAATCAAAAGTATCGTTTGGCAACACAGAAAGGCATCAAAATAATATTTGATATCATGGACTTTTCGGAGATTAAATTAGACGATCAGGATGTTGTGATCTTGCTGTCCAATTTGTTGGACAATGCGATAGAGGCGACTGCGAAAGAAACAGCGCACAAGGTGATCAAGATCAAATTATTAAATAAAAACGATACCGTCATCATTAGTATTAGTAATCGAATAAGTAAACCGGTTAAAATCGTTAATGGAATGATTCAGACATCGAAATCTGATAAAGAAAATCATGGTATTGGACTGAATAATATTATGACAATCGTGAAAAAGTATGATGGCGATGCGAGAATGCGATATAAGGATGGATGGTTTTATTATACGGCTATACTATAATGAAAAGACAGAAGGAGGATAATGATGGCAGAAAGCATGAAAGATTTTGAAACGGAGTTAGAACAATCTTTTCAGGTGATCAAAGAAGGTGATGTGCTGGAGGTAGAGGTCATTGGTATTTCAGAGACAGAACTTACCGTCGATCTGAATTACTATACGGAGGGAATCATTCCGCTTGAGGAATGCAGTGATGATCCTGCATTTTCGATAAAAAATGACTGCAATATAGGCGATCGCATTCAGGCGATGGTCATTGATGCGGAGAATGAAAATGGTGTTGTGATCCTGTCCAAAAAGGCGGCGCACAACCTAATGATATGGGATGAATTGGAAGAAGATTATCAAAATCGTACAGTATTTCAGGTTAAGATCACCGATACGACATCCGGTGGAATTATTGGATATGTGAAAGGGGTACGTGCGTTTATTCCGGCTTCCAAGATCGAGCTGAATTACGTAGAAGATACCTCTGGTTATTTGGGGATGACATTGGAGGCAATGATCATTACTGTGGATAAAGAGGCAAAGAGATTGGTCTTGTCGGCGAAAGAAATTCAAAAAGAGCGTAAGGCAAAAGAATATGTCCAAAAAGTTGGACAGCTTACGGTGGGAGATGTAGTGACCGGAACGGTGGACCGCATCGAATCTTATGGTATATTTATTACGATTGGAGAGGATCTGACCGGCTTATGTCATATATCGCAGATTACCAATAAGTTTATTAAGTCACCAAAAGAGATTGTCAAACTGGGCGATACGGTTACTGCGCAGATCATTAAGTTAGAGGGAGACCGCGTTTCGTTGAGCATGAAGGCGCTGACAGAGGACGAAGTCCCAAAGGAAGAAGATGACTATGAGATCCCTAAGGAATTTCAGGCAGATCATGAAGAGGATGCTGATGCCAGTCCGTTTGCAGCACTTTTGAAAGGAATCGAATTGTAACCATAATATGTCAACGAAGAAGGGAAGTGAAACTTGATGAGCATACCACAGAATTTTGAGAATACAGCAATGTTGCATGAGAATACGATGCCGGCAAGAGCCTATTATATTCCGGCATCTGTTCGAATGGATCAATTGGTGAAACATAGAGAAGAATCGGATCGTTTTCAATTGTTAAATGGTAAATGGAAGTTCCGGTTCTTTTCTGATATAGGAGATTTTGAGGCGTTGCTGCCGGAAGAAACGAGTTTGACAGACGTGGCTGCCGGTACGGCTTGGGGTCGTGTCGGGGATCTATTTGAGGAAGGTGGACAGATCGATGTGCCGGGAATGTGGCAGATGGCAGGATTTGACAGACATCAGTATACAAACGTCCGTTACCCGTTCCCATTTGATCCACCCTATGTACCACAGGAGAATCCATGCGGTTTGTATGAGCATACATTTGAGTATGAGGTGGATCAGAATGCGTCCGAAGTTTTTCTTAACTTTGAAGGGGTAGATAGCTGCTTTTATGTATGGCTGAATGGTGCTTATGTTGGATACAGCCAAGTATCGCATTCGACAAGTGAATTTGATGTGACGTCCTATGTGAAGTCTGGTGAAAACACAATGCGAGTGCTTGTATTAAAGTGGTGTGACGGTTCTTATTTGGAGGACCAGGATAAATTTCGGATGAGTGGCATTTTTCGAGATGTATATTTGTTGAAACGTCCACAGCGGCATATATGGGATTACCGCATTACTACCCACGTAGAAGGAGCCGCAGCGGCGGTAGATGTGCATTGTTTGTTGGCAGGCGGGGATCTTCCGATATATGCACGTATTGAAAATGCGGAAGGTCAGGTCGTCGCAGAGGGAAGCTTGCGTTCGTCAGCCAACAAAGGACAAAAATCAGGTTTGGCAGAAAGCAGTAAAGAGCAGGAAATGTCATTGGATAATCTGGCGATGCAGTATAAAGCACAAGTGCAGTTTTGCATTGAGAATCCGGTGTTTTGGAATACAGAGAATCCGTATCTTTACACGTTGATCTTGGAGACAGAGCAGGAGACGATCGTCGATCGGATCGGTATCCGCACGATAGAAATACGTGATCGTGTGATTTATTTGAACGGACAAAACATTAAGTTTCGTGGTGTGAACCGCCATGATTCTGACCCGGAGACGGGTTATGTGATCGGATTGGAACAGATGGAACGGGATCTGATATTAATGAAGCAGCACAACGTGAATGCGATCCGAACCAGTCATTATCCAAACGCACCAATGTTTTATCAATTGTGTGATGAGTATGGATTTATGGTGATCGATGAGGCAGATATTGAGGCGCATGGTCTATTTTTGCTGTACCGAAAAGAGGACAATGAATTTCAGCGGAACGGACGTTGGAGTGAAAAAATTGCGGATGATCCGATGTGGGAGCAGGCAATCGCAGATCGTGTCCGTCTTTTGGTGCATCGAGACGTGAATCGTCCTTGTGTTGTAATTTGGTCTATGGGAAATGAAAGTGCCTATGGATGTAACTTTGAGAAAGCATTGGCATGGACGAAGTCCTTTGATGACAGCCGATTGACGCAGTATGAGAGTGCAAGATATCGTAATTATCATAAAACATACGATTATTCTAATCTGGATCTTTATAGCCGGATGTACCCGTCTCTGGAAGAAATAAAGCAGTATCTCGAGCAAGATGGCAGTAAACCGTATTTGCTGGTCGAATATTCGCACAGCATGGGAAATGGACCGGGAGATTTCGAGGATTATTTCCAGATGATTCAGGATAATGATCTCATGTGTGGAGGTTTTGTGTGGGAATGGTGTGACCATGCGGTACGCCATGACGGAAATAGATATTATTACGGAGGAGATCACGGGGAGACGATCCACGATGACAATTTCTGTGTCGATGGGTTAGTTTATCCGGATCGCACACCGCATACGGGATTGCTGGAATATAAAAATGTATATCGACCGGTTCGTGTTGTGTCCTGTAATACGGACAGTGGAGAGTTGATCCTGCATAATTATCTGGATTTTGATGATCTGTGGGATATGCTTACCATTCGATATGAGATGACTTGCGATGGAGAGCTGATCCGGTCTGGGGAGTTGGAACCGGTATCGGTGCAGCCGCATTGCGATGGTAGAGTTTGTCTGCCGGAAGATTGTACTACATCAGCGAGTGGTGCGATTCCGACACAGGGTAAGGTTTATATTAAGTTGATCTATCAGCTCAATAAAGAACTGCCGCTATTGCAGAAAGGGCATGTGATGGGCTTTGATGAGATCGCGGTAAATAACGCAGAACCGGTGAATCAGTATGTCAAACGGCTTCTTTCTGGTCCGCAAAGTGGGACAAGTAAAGCTGTCGGCGAAGGCTGCTTGGATAGTCCGCAAAGTGGGACAAGTAAAGCTGTCGGCGAAGGCTGCTTGGAAAGTTCGCAAAGTGGGATAGGAAAATCTGTTGGTGAGAGCGGCTTAGACAGTTCGAAAAAAGGGATAGGAAATATATGCGTAGCTGAGAATGCGAGGGAGCTTGTTTTGTCTGCTAGCGTCTTTCGGTTTGTTTATGACAAGAGAACAGGAATGTTTTCTTCCCTGCAGTATAACGGCAAGGAGTACTTAAATCGACCTATGGAAGTAACGATTTGGCGCGCACCGACTGACAACGACCGAACGATACAGCATCGTTGGAAAGCGGCACATTATCATGAAACTTATACAAGGGCGTATGAAACTCGTGTCGAGCAACAGAAACATTTAATTTGCCTTAAGAGTCATGTGGCACTGCTGGCTCCGACCGTACAGCGGATCTTGGACATGCAGATAGAGTGGCAGATCGATGAGGCCGGAGGCATTGCGGTACATTTTGCTGTTCAAAAAGATCCGGATTTCTTAGAGCTTCCACGGTTCGGCGTACGGCTCTGTTTGGATCATGCGCTGGAACAAGTAGTATACAGTGGTATGGGACCTCAGGAAAGTTATCGCGACAAGCATCGGGGCAGCAGTCATGGGCGTTATGAAAGCACAGTTACAGCGATGCATGAGGATTATATTTTCCCGCAGGAAAATGGCAGCCATTATGACTGTGACTATGTAGAAGTTCGCTATGGGCAAGCATTACCGGGATTGGTGGTGGCGTCCGCTACACCGTTTTCTTTTAATGTATCGCATTATTCAGCAGAAGAGCTTGCGCGAGCGGCACACAATTATGAGTTGCAGGATAGTGGCAGTACCATATTGTGTATTGATTATGCGCAGAATGGCATTGGTTCAAATAGTTGTGGTCCGGAGGTGTTACCACAGTATCGTTTTGAGGAGACGGAATTTACGTTTTCCTTTAAGCTGCTACCTCTGACTGCGGACAAACCACACAAAAGACGAGTGCGGTATAAGGGGAAATATCCTAAAAAGTTTGAGGAGAAATATAAAGAGCTGCAGCCGGAAAAATACGGGGATATGGTACAACACGTGATAGATAAAGGAAATACTCCGGCGGGAATGCACATTTCTATCATGGTGGAGGAGATCCTTCAGTTCCTCGATATTAAGCCGGGACAGATTGGTTTCGATGCAACGTTAGGGTATGGGGGACATACCAGAGCTATGTTAGAGCGTTTGCAGGGGCAGGGACATATGTATGCGACAGATGTAGACCCGGAAGAATCTGCTAAGACCCGAAAGCGATTGGAAGATCTTGGATTTGGAGAAGATCTGCTTACGATCAAGCTGCAAAATTTTTGCACAATTGATGAGATCGCAGAGGAAGTCGGTGGGTTTGATTTTATTTTGGCAGATCTGGGAGTGTCTTCTATGCAAATCGACAACCCTAAAAGAGGCTTTTCCTTTAAGGTGGATGGACCACTTGATCTGCGGTTAAATCAGCAGAAAGGGATTAGCGCAGCAGAACGTTTGGAGACAATTGGCCGAGATGAACTTGCCGGGATGCTGTACGAAAATTCGGACGAGCCGTATTGTGATGAAATCGCAAAGGCAATCACCGATGTTGTCCGAAAAGGCGGACACATAGACACAACGACAAAGTTGCGTGCATTGATCGAGGAGACGCTGCAGTTTATTCCGGAGAAGGAGCGCAAAGAAACGGTCAAAAAAACTTGTCAGCGAGTTTTTCAGGCACTTCGTATTGATGTCAATAATGAATTCGAAGTGCTGTACGAATTTATGGACAAGCTTCCGGGAGCATTGAAACCTGGTGGACGTGCAGCAATCTTAACATTTCATTCCGGTGAGGACAAGCTTGTTAAGAAAGCCTTGAAACAGGGATATAAAGCAGGAATTTATGCAGAGTATGCACGGGATGTGATCCGTCCAACGGCACAGGAATGTACGAGAAATCCGCGGGCACGGTCAACCAAGATGCGCTGGGCGGTGAAGGCAGATCACTTACTCCAGTGAAGAAATGTCAACAGAAATCAATAAGGTAATGCAAAGCGTGGAGGTTCTGCAGAACACGATGAACGAATTTCAGGTGTAGGCTGAATTGCATTATGTTATAAAGGAAGGATGGTATATTGCTATGTTACATCAAATGTTTAAGAGTGTGATTGATCAAGATCGTGCAGCAGTAGTAATCTGCGATACAGAGCATACGATCGTGTATATGAATCCGGCAGCAGTGCAGAATTATGCAAATCGTGGTGGAGCGGAATTGGTTGGAAAGAGTCTGCTTGCCTGCCACAACGAGCGATCAAATGAAATGATCCGTAAAATAGTATCTTGGTTTGCGGACAGCAAAGAACACAATATGATCCATACATTTTACAATGAAAAGCAAAATAAAGACGTGTATATGGTGGCATTGCGGGATGAGGACGGAGAGTTGCTCGGCTATTATGAAAAGCATGAATTTCGTAATAAAGAAACAGCGAAAATGTATGATTTTGAGCAGTCGTTAGTGTGAAAACCTGTCTTTAATTTATAGGGTACAAGCAAACATGTCTTTAATTTATTATAGGGTATTGCAGGGTTTTATACCAAATTGGATTGGGGAGTTTTACGCATATTATCAGTGGTTTTACGGCATCCCCAGCGTGAAGGTCGTTGAAAGGGTACCGGTGGAATTTTTAAAAAAGGCATATTTCGGGCTTCATGATCTAGAACTAGAATTGGCGGTCAATAAAGTTGGGGGAATACAATGAATTCCCCCGATTTTTTCTTTGATGTGATTCAATACTGACTAATATCCGCCACATTTTGTTACGAATATCATCAATAGTTCCGTTGCTTTTAGAGAATGATGTCTTGTTGAGATTGTCATTCAAAGACAAGGAAAATTATTGTAGATGATCAAGAATCCGCTGTACCTCGTCTTCGGAGAGCAATAATTTTTCAGCAATCTCCGGCACAGTTAGATGGAAATCATGTGCAAGAAGCTCAATCTTGCCCTCAATTTTGCCTTCGAGCCGGCCCTCGAGCCAGCCTTCTTCTTTGCCTTCTTGAAAACGTTCTTGGTATTCCTGTTGCAATGTCATATAATCACGCCTCCAATCTTCGTTTTGGCGAACGGACTGCACAGCATTCTCAAGCTCTCTTGTGAATGTATCAGATGCACCCTTGCCCTCGATATAGTCTAATATCCGTTTCATTTCGGGACTGACATCATCAATAGTCCCTTTTGTGTTTAAGACTATCTTAACGGCATCATCATTCAAAGTCAATGAAGTATTTTCTTGGCAGGTATTGCAAAATGTATAAATGTGTCGTCCTTCGCCAAATGGATCAAATGTACAGATAAATATAACATAGCTTTTTTTCAGATTGCAGTAACCTTCGCAATATAGCCATTATACCGATATCAACCAGTCAATTAAATTAATGGACTTGATACCATCATAAGAGGAATCCATTCCGGGATCTAGGGACAAAACAATTTTCTCATAGTTGTCACTGATCTTTTGGAGTGGAGCCAGTTCTCGTTTGCGGACATCTTCGCTTGTCATGGCTTCTGTGACTTGAACATACATTTTGTCGTTAGTATTCGTTGCGATAAAATCCACCTCAGAGTTATCAATTTTACCAATAGAGACATCGTAGCCGCGTCGAAGCAGCTCAAAATAAACCACATTTTCTATTGCATGGCCGCTATCGCGGTCTCTGAAACCGAGCAAATAGTTTCTAAGTCCGATATCTACGATATAATATTTTCCCAAGGTCCGCAAAAATTCTTTACCTTTAATATCAAATCTTTTGATGTCATAGAAAAAATAAGATTCCAGAAGTGCATTTACATATGCCTGTACCGTATGGGCACTAGGTGTTCCTTTTTGTCGACCGTCTTCGAGCAAACCTTCGTTTACAAGAGTGTTTCCGATAGAGGAGACCGATATGTTACTGCCAATGTTATCTGCAAGAAACATTACAATTTTTTTTAGGAGAATAGGGTCAGTG
>ERZ772818.3383-NODE-3383-length-10935-cov-12.516544_pt1 | contig 10935 bp, 11 predicted proteins | sample MGYA00580837_ERZ772818 | MGnify/ENA primary metagenome ERZ772818 (study PRJEB29015, sample SAMEA2737671) | human gut metagenome | biome: human gut; feature: human-associated habitat; material: faeces | place: China | collected 2012 ...
TCTCATACTTTTGCAGTCCCTTTTCTCATAGCCATTAACTGAATATCCCTAATTATTATTGAGGGATCTTTTGTATGAATTGAAGAATTGGGAGGTTAAAAAGGAATTCATAGCTTCCTATATTGCTAAAGTCCCATTTGTCAATATCAATTAACAACAATTCTAATTTTGGCGCAACGAGTTTGTCTATTAATTCCTCTCGTATAGTCCCTTTCCTTTTTTTAATAGTATTAATTGCCGAATTAATTTCAGTTATGATTGATTCTTTCAGTGGTAATAGTTCTAAACGTTTCTTATAGTTAAAAGCATAATACAATCCTGCAACTCGACGATATGTTCCTACAAACGCATATAATTCTTTCATTAGAATCTTTAATTGTTTACACCGATTATCATCTAAGCTATTGTTGTCAATAAATTCAAATTCTCGTAATACAAGTTCATAAAATGAACGTTGGGTGGGGATATCAATATAATCAATTGATGCTGACCCAGTGGGCATTAAAGATAAATTCTCTAAGGATTGTTTATATTTTATAAATACACTTCGAATATTATATATGTGCCGCTTAAGCTCTGGATCCTTCCATCCGTCAAGAACAGTTTTAGCCTTATAATATAGAATTAAATAATCATGCTTTAGTAGGGTAATATCACTTTCAGGAATTTTGCTTATATATTTACATAAGATATATATCGCATATGAGAGATGTCTTCGACCTTTTATGCAATAATTATAGTGGTTAATATAATCTTCGTATTTCATTGTCTTAGTTTGCAACAGCAAAATTAATCATTTTCCGTCTTTTATCAGCTATGATTGTATAAGTAATTTTGTGAAAACCAAATCGCTTACGCCCTTATGGACCACAAATTTACTGAACAGATACGCCAGTGGCTTGAAACGCCCGAAGACGAGCGCGACTATTCCGTCGGCGCTCTTTACCTTTTGAAGCTGTCGGGCAATCAGATTATGTATCGAAACATAATCTCGCAGATTGACCGCCGCCACGATGTTGTGGACTACCAACTCCAAAAGTATTACAACTTCCGAGTTAAAGCCCTGACACACGCACAGGTCGAAGAAATGTCGGCACAGGTCGAGGCCATTGTTGCCGAGCATATTCCTCTCGCCGCCGAGGCCGACAAGCAGCCTCAGAAAGGCAAGCGCGAGGACCACGACCTTTTGCCCGACGAAATAAAAGCGAAATACGTTGAGAATCTTTCACTCCTTCAACGTATGCGCGAGCTGCATCTGCGCCTCCGCTCGCTTTCGCTTGAAAACGTCTCTTGCCCGGACTCCGAGCGCTATCCGTTCCTGAAAGAACTTATATCGCTCGACAAAAAGCTTCATGCCAACTGGGAGGCTTACGACCATTATGTTCCCTCCGGCCCCGAGGCCGAGCCCTCGCGATCTGCTAAAGCAAAACGCTCCGCCGCCGGTGCCAAGAAGTCTGCTAAGAAATGAAACGCTCCGCCGACATTCACCAAATCCTTCGCCCGTTGAAAGAGACGCCGTTTCAGGCTTACCTTTCAAATGCCGTCCAAGTGGCCGACATTCTCGAATGGATTTTAAGTCAAGTCGGCGTGGCCGAAGTCTGGCAGACTTCTTTCTCCATCTCGGAGGAATTTCTTCGGCGCTTATTCTTCATCACAAAGGATAAGCGCGTTAGCCGGATTAACCTTGTGCTCGACCACAAGGCTACCAACAAGACGCTCAAACTTTGGGCGTTCATCAACCAAGTTATTGAGCGCACCTATCTTGCTGACAATCACAGCAAGATTTTGTTGGTAAAATCCGAAGCCGGAGATACTGTTTCGGTCATTACCTCACAGAACTTGACCCGTGGCAACCGCCACGAGTCAGCTTCCATATCTACCGACCCCGCGATCTTCGCAACGCTCAAAGCGCAGGTCGATGATTTAATCACAAATCATTCAGTACCGCTCCATGACCTATTCCGAGACCGAATTGCAGCAGATTGAGAAGTTCGCCTCAATCTACCTCAAAATATCCGATATGGCGGTCATTCTCGACATTCCGGCTGATGTGCTTCGTGAAGACATCGCCGACCGCTCTACCAACGTGTCGAAAGCTTACCGACGCGGCAAAGCTGCCTCTAAGGTCAAACTTCATTCTCAGGAAATGATGCTTGCTCAGGTCGGCTCTCCGCTCGCTATCGAGAACGCTCACCGCAATCTGCTCGACATGGAGGACGACGAATAGCGAAGCTATCGCCGAAGTCGGCGCTTGCATGTCGCAGGGAGCAGGGCGAAGCTCTGCGGTCTGCGGTGCAAGCTATCAAGCCGACCTTCGGCAATAATGAAATAAACGAAGTTTATGGCTTATCCCAACGCCATAGAAGTTTGTCGCGCTGAACTCTTTACCAAAGAGGTAGAGTTGCGCGAGCGTTATCCCGGCCAGATGGTTGAGAAAGTGCTGCGTGTCCGTGAAATGTATAACTGGTTCATCGCCAACCCCGACGGCACAGACCGCGAGTTTGTCGCCGAAGTGTGCCAACGCCACGGAATACACCGCACAACGGCCTATTCCGACCTTGCCGTGGTGAAGTCGCTGCTGCCGATGCTCGGCAGTGCGTCACGCGACTTCCACCGCTGGCGCACCAATGAAATGCTGATGAACACATACAAAATGGCGGAGAAGCGCAAGGACACAAAGACGATGGAACGCGCCGCAACCGCTTACGGCAAGCTCAACCGTGTTGACCTTGAAGACGAACAGGCTATACCGCTCGACCAAATCCTCGTCCAACCGTTCACGGCTACCGATGATCCGCGTGTACTCGGCATCGAGCCTATTCCCAATCTCGCTGATAAAATCTCCGCGATGATTGAGAAATACCGCCGCGAAACCATCGACATTGAGGATGTCGAGTTTGAGGAAGTGGATTTGGAGTTTGACAATCTTTTCCCGGATAAGCAACAGGAAACCGACACAGACGATGAGTGAGAAACGCATATACTTTAACAAGCCCCAACGCCTCACGCAGCTTATCGGCGCGAACACCACCGTTATTGTCGCAGGGCGACGCACCGGCAAAACGGACAGTATCGCTGCTCCGTTTGTTCTTCGCAATATGCAGCGTATGCCTGGCTCGACAGGCGGCATCGTTGTGCCGACCTTCAAGCACGGACTGACTAACACCATTCCGGGCTTGCTCGCCGCTTGGAAGCGTTGGGGATTCATAGAGGGTATTCACTATGTTGTCGGCAAGAAACCGCCGAAATCGTTCCGTCAGCCTATCATCGACCCGAAAGATTATGAACACGTCATAACTTTCTACAACGGGTCGGTCGCCGTGATTATATCACAGGACCGCCCCGGCAGCTCAAACTCGCTCACGCTGTCATGGCTGCTGGTCGATGAGGCAAAGTTTATCGACTACGCCAAACTCAAAGACGAAACGCTTCCGGCCAACGGCGGCATAAAGTCGCACTTCGGAAAGCACTCCTTCAATCACTCAATTATGATATTGAGCGATATGCCGCAGACGCAGAAAGGCTCGTGGTTCCTTCATTACCGCGACAAGATGGACCCGGAGCTGATAGCAACCATCGAGGCCACGGTCTATGAGATATGGCGTATCAAAGAGCGCGTCCGCGCCCTCAACGCCAAAGGTGCGACGGTACCGGATTACCTGAAAGGCTACCTGCGCCGCCTTGACCGCGACCTCAATAAGATGCGCTCCGTTGCGGTCTACTACCGCGAGTATTCCTCAATCGAGAACTTGCAGCTTCTCGGTGAGAACTACATTAAGCAGATGAAGCGCGACCTTACCCCTTTGACCTTCCAAACCTCTATCCTTTGTCAGAGGATCGGAATTGCAAAGGACGGTTTTTATTCCTCGATGCGCGAGGGGCACAAATACGATGCCAACGATAATCAGTACCTCGATACTCTCGGCTATGATTATGACTTCTCGACGCTCGACTCTCGCGCCGACAAGGACGTTGACCCCGACGCGCCTATCTGCATAGGTATGGACTACAACGCAAACATCAACTGGATAATCGCGAATGATATTTGATGAGATTATATGTTATTACGATATACCGTTTATTTACTTGTAATATGCTTATATATAGATATATAGTAAGAATAGGTAGCCCAATTAGCCAGATTTTAGTATTTCACGAAAAATCATAAAATAACGTATTTAATGGGGATTTATATGGGGATATAATTTGGTAGTTTCAGGGGATATTTGTAACTTTGCATCATAGAAAATCTCTCAAAAGCATCTGGATATGTCGTTTGAATTGTGCGCTGGTAAAAAGAAAAATCGCGAAGGCCGCGTTGAGCTTTCCGTCCGTTTCAGACTTGGTAAGATAGATATGCAAGCCAGAACCAACCTATGGGTTTCTCCGAACTTTATCAAGTCGGAAAAATACATCAGTTCCAAAGGCCGTCAGTCGGTAAGGCTTGTTCTTACTTCTTCGAGAACGAAATCTGCCGAAGCGGTCAATGCCGATGATGTCAAGGCTACATGGAATAAGTTGCTGACTTTTATCGAGAGCGAATATCTCAAGATGAAAGGTAATGACCTCTATAAAGCGTGGCTTGTTCAGACCATTGAAGCGTTCCATAGATCCATGCAACCGGAAGTGCCACAATCGACATTTATACTCTTGATTGATGATTTTCTCAAAGAAACATCCAATCCGGCACAGTCCTCTACGCGCAGACAGACATACATTATAATTCGTCGGTCTTTTCTGCGCTATGAGATTTACCGGCGCATTACCAACCCTCGGTTCTTGCTGACGGTTGAGACCGTGGATGAAAACCTGCTGAAAGACTTTGAAAACTTTCTGATGCATGAGCATGAACTTGTCGAAGAATTTCCTCAGCTTAATGCGACAGAAGAAACGAATGCCCGCGTCGGTAAGAAAAGTCTTAACACCATCTACGGCAATTTCAGATTCATTAAGTCCATTTTGAACTGGGCTTTCAACAACGGTCGTATCCCTTATAATCCTTTTGTCAAGTACAAGATAGGGCAACGAACCTACGGTACTCCATATTATCTGACGATTGAAGAGCGAAAGCAGCTTGAAGAGTTTGATTTCAGCAGCACTCCTCGCGATGAGATTTTCCGGGATATCTTTGTATTCCATTGCTGCGTTGGCTGCCGTCAGTCTGACCTGTTCACGTTTACAATGGATAATATTGTAAACGGTGAACTTCATTATGTCGCTCGAAAAACCAAGGAGGGTCGACCCAAGACTATCAAGGTGCCGTTGAACGAAACGGCAAGCAGATTAGTCGAGCAATATAAGGATAATGGGAGCGAAAAGCTGTTCCCGTGTATGGATTCCAAATTTATCTATAACCGGGCCATAAAGCGTATTCTTAAACGCGCCGGTATAAACCGCATGGTGGTTGTGCTGAATCCTAAGACAAGGATGCCGGAGAACAGGCCTTTGTATGAGGTCGCCAGCACGCATATTGCCAGACGAACATTTATCGGCAACCTCTACAAGAAGTTCAAGGATCAGGGTATGGTAAGTGCCCTCAGCGGTCATGCCCCGGGCAGTCAGGCATTTGCCCGGTATCGTGAGGTTGACGAGGAGATGCGCAAAGAGATGGTATCGGCGCTTGACTGATAGGCTGACGAGAAAAAATTTCGCAACGGCCCCGGCTACCGAAGTTCGTGAGCCAATTATGAGCCGTTAAAAATCCTGTGGTGATTGAGGTGTAATTGCTGATTGTAAAGTAATTATCGTATGAATATGTCAATTAGCGGCTATTAGAGAGTATGTATTGTGAGCCGTTAATGAGCCATTAAACCTCATCATATACGCCGGGAGTATAACGAGCGTATTTTCCGGAATAGGTCATTGATAAATGCCCTGTTTCGACCAACTTGCTTAAAAGGCGGCTCGCAGTAGGTTTGCTGACATTCAACAATTCCTGAACGTTGGAATTGGTAACGGTTCCATTATCTAACGTATAGGCCATAATTTCAGCAAGCCTTGAATCAAGACCATGCATTTTAAGCTGCCCCGATACATTTGAATAATATGTTACCATCAACCCGCTGATAACTTGTAATGCCGGAGGAAGCAGCTTCTGTGCTTTAACGGCTTTGAGGATTCGATTGTAGCCCCGTCCCCAGTTTTCTATGTCTCCGCAACGGAACATTGTGTTTGCTATTGTCGGATTGTACGGCACAGAAGGATGCTTTTCCCACAGGCGTTCTGTAGACCATTCTTCTGGTAAACGGCCCGGATTCCAAAACACGATATGGTCGGGGTAGACGCTGATTTGTATCGGAGAAGCTACCGAGTAATCCTTATGTGCCACCGCATTCATAAGTGACTCGCGTAATGCCGATACAGGGAACTGCGGAGTTTCCTCTCGCGAAACTTCATCGCGGTATGAAACGGAATAAACGAGATACTTGGTTTTAAGCAAGTCGAGAGCCTTCTCAATCTGGAGCATCAACGGGCCGTGAATCTCATCTTGAAAGGCAAGGTCATCATCATCACCGTTGAAAAATCCGATTTTGATATATGCGTTGGTTGCGAATCGTTCCGGATTAGGGTGAAACAACATGGCCGCACCGCGTTTGAGCTGACCGGATTCAGAATCAAAGAGTTGAAGATTTTCCAACAATACCTCTATACTATCGTTAAGCACTTCTTCATCTACACGATTGCTCTTTGCAGCAAGACGTTTGAAACGGTTGATTGCCTCCAAGGACAAATCTTCGACAGATAATTGAGGCATAGGAAAATCATCCCAGTGCTTGCCTTGCTTAAGAAGTATGAAACGAGAAAGATCATCGCCTTTGAGTTCCTGCATAGTGGAGCCGGTGCGATAAAAGAACAGACCTTTGTAATTGACAGGATGCGAATGAGGCAAAACAATGATTTCGAGATATTCAATACCATCCTTGTCGCGTAAGTTTACGTCAACGATGATGCCGAGGATATTCCTTACTTTATTGGGGATGTCCTCCAGCAGTTTTTTGACGTTAGCAATTCCGCAGGGTGTGCCGTCATCCTCTACACCAATAAAGATTGTACCGCCTATGGCATTAGCAAAGCCGCATATCCATTTGAGATATTCGTCTTTCCACTCACGCTTAAATTCAGTGTTCTGGCTCTCGTTCATACTACAAAATTACGCATTTCTTTTGGAATAAAGATAGTTTTTGTGAATTTCGTCATTTCCGAGCATCTCCACAACGAATCACAGAATAAATAAATTGACACAATCTCAGCATATATAATTCGGAAGTGTCCGATTTGTCCGGGTTCTGAATTTGTAAGGCAAGATACAGCCATCGTCTTTATCACTACAGATTATGTCATAGGATGAAAATGCCGAAGAAATCGATTGATTTAAACACCCTGAAAATCTATTCTGTTTTTTCTACGATACGCTCGTTTCATATCTTCAAATGTTCTAATCTGCAATTATAGAGACTATTGCAGTCGGTAAGGTTATTCTGATTAGCTACGACTCAAAGATAACGGGAAATGGCGATATTTCATCGATTTCATCGGTTAGATATTAAAAACCAATAACTTAGCCTCACAGTCCTTCGCTTTAAAAACGTGTCTTTTCAAAATGATATGTCGTGTCCTATTTTTGCAGTGCATCCGATAACAAAGGACTGGCGATGCTCAGCGACCGAGAGCCGGAGTTAACGGATGCTACTGCCCGAAGCGACGTGAGAGCACCGTTAAGCATGAGGGCGCCAATAATATGCAAAAATCGTATGCAAATATGCCCGGTGTTCAGACACCCTCAATCGACATCCTGGAACTGGCATCCCGTATGCCTAACGCTATCCTGCAAATCAATGCCGGCGACCTGTGCGAGTTCGCCAACCAGCTCATCAATCAGGCAGCGGGTGTCGCTCGCCTCCAGTTGGAGCGAGCCGACCTCTCGAAAGAGATGCTGACCACGGACGAAGTCGCCACCATGCTGAAAGTGTCGAAGATGACACTCTACCGCTGGGACAAAGAAGGAATCCTGCGCAAGATTGAAGTCGGAGGCCGTCGGCTCTACCGCCGCTCTGAGGTCGAAGCCATAACTATCAACCGTAATCATCAATCGAAATAGTTATGGCAGGAGAAACATTACCCAACAAGACTGATTTGACCGGAGAGGTCAGTCAGGTCGCTACCGATGATACAGCAATATCTGCTGTATCACTCGGCCGGAAGAAGTCCGGAAGAATCTCGCTCAATAGACGAGGACCGGAACTTCCCATTGACGGACTTCCGGCATCGGTTATCCGCTATATCGAGAAGGTGTGCGAGATATATCATTGTCCGCGTGCGTTTGTCACCTGCTCCGTACTTGCCACAGCTGCGACAGCAACAGGCAAGAAGATCAAGATAAACGAAGGCAAGTACAAGAACTCACTTGTGCTTTGGTTCGTGTTCGTGGCCCGAAGCGGCAGTAATAAGTCTTACCCTATAAAACTTATTTCGGCACCGCTCCGCAAGATAGATGCTGAACTGTATGCCGCTTACCAGAAAGAGTATGCCGAATATTGCTCTGTACCCCCGAAAGAAAGAGACGGTAATGAGCCGCGCTGCAAGGCCATCGTACTCGATGACTGCACGGATGAGCGCCGCAGTGAAATTCTTTATCTGAACAATCAAAAGGATGATCGCCTCACAGAAGCATACTCCGACAAACGCGGTGCCATCGGCATATATCCCGAACTCAAAGGGATGTTCGACTCCAAGAACCAGTATCAGAACGGCGGCACGGCAGGTATCTCCAAACTTCTGCGGCTGTTCGACTGCGAGGATATCAAGGTCGACCGCCGGAGCGGATTCACGATGCTGATAAAAGATCCGTTCTGCAATATCATCGGAGACTTGCAGACTGGCTTGCTCCGTGCCACATTTGGAAGCGAACTGTATATGACAAATGGTCTGAACCAGCGATTCCTATTCTGCATCGCCGAGGATATCGAATATCCCGAAAGAAGCCATGACACACTGCCATACGCGATTGCCAAGGAATGGGAAGATACCGTCACGCTTCTCTATCGTGGCATTTATCGGTCAGGAGATGATGTCCCGGCAACACTCTTTCGCTGCACCGATGGCATAGTTACGCTCAGCGAAGGTGCCGACAAAGTTTATAACGCTTATTACAACACCTTGCAAAGCAAGAAGCGATTGTCGGATAACGACTATATCGCCTCAATATACAGTAAGCTACAGATACATGTACTACGCTTTGCCGGAATAGTCCATGCCCTTGAAGTGGCCGAGGAGAAAGGGCAGCGAGCCGATTACTCGGTGCTTCACGAAAGTACGATGGAGTATGCCGTCCGTTGTATGGACTATTTCGAGCAGATGGCATTGACGGTATATGCAAAGCTAACCGAAGCGCCGGATACAAAGCCGCGCTCAGAGATGACAAATGCAGAGCTACTACGGGCCTTGAAGATGAAATTCCCTGACATCACGCAGGGAGACATAGCCCGTATGATACACAAATCTCCGGCATACGTTTCAAAAGTCATGAATCAAAAATGAGGTTAAGGTTAATGAGGCGTCTAACAATCTGTATTGCAGCTTAAAAAGTATTTATCCGGGGTTAACCTCGCGTTAACCGGGAAGATTTTTAAAAAATCTGCGAGAGGTTAACTGCCTTGAATACGCAAACGCCTGTAATATAGCCAATAAGGAAGAAAATTAACTTAACCTCCAAATCCCGAGGCAAAATGAAATTCCAGGACATACAAATCAGCGTCTATCGCGGTGTCAGGGACACCAAAGGGCATATTTCGACATTGTCAGACTTTCTGAGCAATGTCGAATACGATGCCATTCAAGAACTGCGCTCATGCTCTGACCCGGAAAAACGCAAGCGAATAAAGCTGTCTTTGCCGCAGGCAACCATCAGCGGCATATTCTCGCCGACACGCGCGGCAGAGAATCTTGTGCGGCACAGCGGCCTGATATGCGTGGACATCGACAAAAAGGATAATCTGCATCTTGGCAACCTTGACACACTTATAGAAGATACGTTATCCCGAATAGATGAGGTGGCGTATGCTTCCCAATCTGTCAGTGGAAATGGATACTTTGTGATTATACCCTTGAAATATCCGGAAGCGCACAAGGCACACTTCGATAAACTTGTACGTGACTTTGCCGCCCTTGACATAGTCATAGACCGTGCGTGTGGTGATGTCAGCCGTCTTCGGTGTCAGAGTTACGACTTGCATCAGTATATCAATCTCGAAGCAAAACCGTATGAAGGGCTGTATCACGAACCAAAGCCAATACGTCACGTATTCAGCTATAATTTTAGCGACATAGATGCGGAAGATAAAGTCGCCGGGCTTTGTAGAATAATAAGTCAGCAGCATATCGACCTGACAGCTAACTACGAAGACTGGATGAAGATTGGTGCCGCTTTGTCCTCACTTGGAGAAAGCGGTCGGCAGTGGTTTCATCTGTGCAGCGCACAGAACGACAAATACAATGCCGCTGAGTGCGACCGCAAGTTCAACAATCTTCTTCGCTCCAATCGCCGTATAGGTATCGGCACATTTTTCTACCTCTGTAAAAATGCAGGTTTGGAAGTGTGACGGCTTAACAATCTTTATACTCCGGTGGTCATCATTTTGGAATGGTGGCCACCGGCAATTTTTGCGACAATTCCGGCATATCAGAATATCTCGTAAAATTTTGCGGTGTCGATGAGCCTCAAAAATTATGGATAACATCGAACCGAGAACATATATCAGCATATAACGAGGTATGTCAATTATGCGTTATCCGCTGTTACTCTTCAAATTGCGGCATTAAAGAAAGTCGCGATTTGTAGTGGCTTGAAATTCAAATATCATTGAAATTCAAGGGGCAGCGGCGTAATTCCGTGGCAGGGCTATCGAAGATAGACCGACAAACGGCAGGATTTCTCAT
>ERZ772818.3388-NODE-3388-length-10919-cov-9.873435_pt1 | contig 10919 bp, 13 predicted proteins | sample MGYA00580837_ERZ772818 | MGnify/ENA primary metagenome ERZ772818 (study PRJEB29015, sample SAMEA2737671) | human gut metagenome | biome: human gut; feature: human-associated habitat; material: faeces | place: China | collected 2012 ...
AAAACTTAGTGGAATAGCCTCCGGAGCTAATAATTACTCTCATCCGGCTTCTCATTCAGCATCAATGATTGAAGAAAGTACTACAAGAAAATTTATGACTGACGCAGAGAAAACTTTACTAAGTTCTCTCGGAACAAATTGTGCGTTGAAAGATTTTTCCAATGTTACGACACAGAACCTCGGACAGAATGGTTACTGTAAGTTTCCAAATGGACTGTTAATCCAATGGGGAAAAGTTTCAGGTTCTTCAGTTGTTAGCTACACCATAACTATGCCTACATCATTTTCTGATAAAAGTTATAAGATATTTGCAACAGTTTACAAGCCTTCATCTGACAGTAGTGTTTATTCCGCATCACCTATTGATGATTCAACTAAAACAGTTAGCCGATTTTGTATTAATAGAAATTACGCCTCTGGAGGGAGTACTGGATTATCACAAGAAACTTTTGATTGGCTTGCTATTGGGCGTTGGAAATTATGAAATAAATTATAACATTGAAATAAGAATGTATAACTTTAGTAGAAAATTGGTAGTCTTTTTTATAATCTTTTTTGCGCAAAGTTCTCTCGGGACGAACGCTGCACTGAAAGATTTTTCCAATGTTACGACAAAGAACCTCGGACAGAATGGGTATTATAAGCTACCGGATGGGTTATTGATTCAGTGGGGAACTGGAGGAAATGGGGTAAATCAAATAGTTTACTTTCCTACTAGTTTTTATAATACCTCGTATGTTGTAGTAACTACTGCTATTTCTTCTGTTATGAATTCGATAGTAAAAATGATAAATGGGAAAAATATATCTTATTTCAAAGTCTATTCGGTAGGTCCAACAATTGAAGCTGGGGAGATATTCGGATGGATCGCAATAGGAAGATGGAAGTAGAAAATATTATAACATCAATTTGATTATGGATTATTTTAGTAGAAAAATAGTATTGATTTTTGCCGCAATTATTTGGCAAAGTTCTCTCGGAACTAATGCAACTCAAGTAGCTAGTCAAAATTTGGGACAAAACGGATATGTCAAGTATAGTAATGGCTTATTAATGCAATGGGGAACAAGAGCTGGAGCAACGGGGACAACTAGTCTGTATTTCCCTACCAGCTTCTATGATACTAATTACAACGTTTATCTTACTGGAGGGATAAACGTTACAGGTGAATCATTTGTGTATGCTCCGGGTTATGACCCTAATAATAAGAATAAATCATATTTTAAATTCCTTACCCGTGGAATAAATTCAACTCCGGCTATCGTTTGGACTGGCTGGAATTTTACATGGTTTGCGATCGGGCGTTGGAAATAACTAAAAAACAAATATTATGAAGTATTGGAAAAATGGATTCTACGACGAATACCAAGAAGGTTCGGTAGAAATTACGGATGAATATTACAATCAACTATTAGCGGGTCAATCGGCAGGGTTACTCATAGCTGAAAGTAAGAAAGGATGTCCGATCTTAGTTGTGCATGAAGCTTCTATAGAAGAAATCAGAGCGCAAAAACTTGATGAATTACGATTGTTCGATTCATCTGAAGCAGTGAATCAGTTCAGTATAAACGGAGTATTGGGATGGCTAAACAAGTCTACACGCGTCGGTCTTATGAACTCTATTGCAATCGAAAGGGCATCCAGACGATCTGAAACAAATATCTGGCTGGGTGATACTCTATTTGTTTTGCCTGTTAAAAAGGCTATTGATATGTTACAGCAGATAGAATTATATGCCCTTATGTGCTACAATACAACACAAGGGCATATTAACGCTATTAATCAGCTAGAAACGAAAGAGGAAATCGAAGCATACGACTTCAAGACAAACTATCCGGGGAAATTGAGTTTTACAGGATAACCTATTTTGAAATTGTAGTTTTCTACTTCTTGAATAGTCTGCAATGATCTGACTGCTGCAATGTGCGATTGTGTTACATTGTAGCAGTTTAGTGCATACATTTCAATCTCATTCAGCATTGCTAAAGCGTCCGGAATGGGAATGATATATTTTATTGCATCATACCACAGGATTGTATGCGTTTTCCCTGCATTTTTCTCAATCGAAATTGAGTTAAATAATCCAACACGTGTGGATTTGTCTAACCATACACTTTTCCTTTGAATTTTAAAAGAATTGACATTGGCCGATTTGTCAAATATCTGTATTTCAGATATTTTCATTTTTCGCACTTCTTCGATGTCGTACTCATATTCTACCAATATTGGGTAGCAATTCTTACTTTCAACTATAATCAACCCTGCTGATTGCCCTGCTAATAACTCTTGATAATACTCTTCTGTTATTTCTACTGAACCGTCTACCGGTTCGTCATAGAATCCTTGTTTCCAATACTTCATAATTTATAATTTAGTTATTTCCAACGTCCTATTGCTATCCAACTATACTTTGCCCTGGAAACTCCTGTTCCTGAACTTGAACCAAAATTTCTATCCATTTTAAAACTACTAATAGTTGGATTAATTAATGGTGTAGCAGTATATACATTTCCATCATAAGCATCTTTAATAATACAGCCTTGGATAATGTAATCAGTATTACAAAAAGAAAGAGGCATGTAAATTGTAACCGTGGTAGCCGTTGAACCAAGTTGCTTCCCCCATTGGATCAACAACCCATTACTTAGTTTTACATATCCATTTTGTGCTTTTTCATTCCATAGATTTTGTGATTCTAATTGTATAGCATTAGTCCCGAGAGAACTTTGCCCAAAAAGAAGCACTAAAACGAGCAATATTTTTCTACCAAGTTTGTACATAGCTTGATTTTATTATAATAAATTTACTTCCACCGTCCAATAGCAAACCAATTAAAGCCCCCCCAAAATGCACCGTTATTCACATCTGTCGAATGGTACAAGCCGAACATTAAAAATGAAGATTTATTTTGAGTCCAGACATCTCCTGTATAATTCGTCGTATCATCTACAGTTCTCTTCATTGTAACCAATACGGAATAATTAGTATCATAAAAGGATGTCGGCAGATATATTGTTTTATTCCGTCCTGATGAGCTGCTGTATCCCCATTGAATCATTAAGCCGTCTGGCAACTTATAATATCCGTTTTGTGACAGATTTTTTGTTGAAACATTGGAAAAATCTTTCAACGCTGCATTTGTCCCGAGAGAACTTAGGTATAAAAACAGGCTTTGAATGGGGGGGGAAGGCTATTTAAACTTTATTTGGTTACTGACTTATATTGTTCTTATTCTTTATTTTCTATTTTTTATCTTTGTATATGTGTTTAATAAACGCTTATTTATTATCTTTGAGCCGAACATATTTCATTGATTGATAGCTTATAATAGATATGATTACTTTATATAATGGTTCAGAAGAAATAAAGCTCGAAGTAAAAGATGAAAGCTACTCTTATGAAGCTATCATGGGAGAAGATACACTCACTTTGTATTTTTCTCATCCTGGATACTTGGAAATACCGGTTGGCTCTTGGTGTGACTTCTACGGAAAGCGTTATTCTTTGAAGAAGGATAGCAATTTCAAGAAAAACGGTGAACGTAACTTCGAATATACACTGATTCTTGAAACTGGCAAGGCTGATACGATGTTGTGGAAAGTACGCCATACCGTTGACAGAAGTATTAAATTCTCATATACAGCTAAGGCACACGAACATCTACGTCTACTTGTTGAGAACCTGAACCGTCGGAGTACCGGGTGGAAAGTCGGTGATTGTATCGAGGGAACGGAGAAAGTAATCAACTACAATCACACCTATATACTTGACGCTTTAAACCAGCTAGCGGATACGTATGAAACGGAATGGCAGATTACCGAAGAAAACAATATAAAAACTGTTCATCTGCGTAAAGTTGAGTATAACAAGGAGAGCCCTTTGAAACTATCGTATGGTAAAGGTCACGGATTTAAAGTCGGTGTTAGTCGGGAGTCCGGAGATATACCACCCGAAATAATTTTGGTAGAAACTTCTGATCGCAACATTGATTACTCAACATACGGAGCTAAGAATCTGTTACTCCCAAAATCAAAGACCCTTATTTACGAAGGACGGACGTATAAAACTGATGCGGACGGGACTTGTGTCATGCGTGCTGACAAAGAACTTACTACCGCCAAGGAAGATAGCTTGGATTGCACGGCTATTTATCCTTCCCGTGTCGGTACCGTCAGTTCTGTAATTGAAGTCAACAAAGAGAATAACTTCTTTGACTTTGTAGACAAAGACATCCCCGAAGAGTTGAATTTCGAAGATTGTCTCATCGCTGGTGAAAGTATGACTGTCATTTTCCAAACAGGTACGCTTACCGGCAAAGAGTTCGAAGTAAAGTACATTCATGAAGCGAAAGACAAGAAAGAGGCACGTCGATTTGAAATTGTTCCACAAGAAATTGACGGTATAACCATGCCGGAGCCGAAAGTCTGGCGTCCGAAAGTGGGTGATACATATGCGGTGTTCGGTATCCAATTGCCGAAAGCCTATATCTGTGACAATTCTACACAGACTGGTGCGAGCTGGGAAGCTTTCAAGGAAGCAGCCAAATACCTGTACGAGCATGAAGATAAGAAGTTCACATTTACCGGCACGCTCGATGGAATTTGGGCTAAAAAACGCTGGTTGCAGATTGGTGGTAAAATAGTACTCGGAGGGTATGTTGATTTCTATGACACACAATTTCATCCAGAAGGTTCCCTTATCCGGATGATCGGAATTAAACGTTTTGTGAATAATCCGTATTCACCCGAAATAGAGTTGTCAAACGAACCGGTCGGTACGTCTGTTTCAAGTGATTTGAATAAGATTGAGACAAACAAAGTGGAGGTGGATGCCAAGCATAAGGACGCCCTGCAGTTTACTAAACGTCGGTTCCGTGACGCAAAGGAAACGATGTCTATGCTTGAAGATGCACTGTTGAACTTCTCCGGCTCTGTCAATCCGATAACCGTTTCAACCATGCAACTGCTTGTAGGTGATGAAAGCCTGCAATTCCGTTTTGTTAATTCAAAAACGAATCCGGCACAGGAATCTCACAATATCACCTATAATGCCAATACTAAGATACTGAACGCTCCGGCAGGAATCCTTCAGCATTTAACACTCGGTATCAGTTCTCTTTCTTCCTCTCATAAGGCAGACGAATATAAGTACTGGGATATGGCTGAATACAATTCTCCGACACTCATTGACCCGGAAAAGAAATATTATCTATATGCTAAAGTTGGCAAGGAGAATCAAGCCGGAACATTCCTCTTGAGTGAAACAGCTATTAAAATGGAACAGATAGCTGGATATTATCATTTGCTCACTGGAGTGCTTAACAGCGAGTATGAAGGTAGTAGAAGTTTTGTTTCCCTTTATGGCTTTACAGAAGTTTTGCCTGGACGAATAGCTACTGACATGGTAGTGTCTTCCGATGGCTTGAACTTCATTGATTTTGTCAACAATTCGTTTAGAGTTGGTAATAATGAACAATTTATAGATTTCAACTCAAAGGGAGATGGCAAATTGCGACTAAAAGGATCCATTATTCAGAGTGGAAGTGGAGAAGAAAGTTATATCGGTTGTTTTAGAGGTGTGTATAATAATTTATATACATATTATGAAGGAGATGAGGTTACTTATGATGATGGGAACGGTGCTTCTTCTTACAAATTTATTAGCAAAACTCCTTCAAAGGATATTGTACCTACTAATAAATCCTATTGGATTATTATTGCTTCTCATGGTAATAAAGGTGATAAGGGGGATGACGGAACAAACGGAGATCATATAGAATATGTTTATATGACAAAAGCTACGCAGCCCACAACTCCGTCCGGCAGTGATATTCCCCCATACGGATGGAGTTCAGTACCTACATCTCCCAATAATACAATGCATGTTTGGATGTCACAGGTTAAGGTAAGTGGCGCAGGTGTTGTAGGAGAATGGAGCACTCCAATACGTATTAGCGGAATTAATGGAAAAGATGGAGCAGATGGTACAGATGTTGAATTTATCTATAAACAAACCACTATATCCACACCTCCGACCAAACCTGAAACATCCCAAGAAGTGGACTATGTACCTTTGGGGTGGTCGGATAATCCTCAAGGAGTTAATTCTACCTATTTATATGAATGGATCTGCGTACGATATAAAATTGCTGGCGTATGGGGAGAATTTTCATCTCCTGTTGTTTGGTCTAAATGGGGGAGAGAAAGGTATGGATGGAGATGGGTATGAATATATTTACAAGAGAACTACTGCGTCTACATCTCCCTCTCGTCCTACTGAAATATCACAAACCGATGATTTTATACCTGATGGGTGGGCGGATGATCCTAGAGGTGTTACATCAACATATATTTACGAATGGGTATGTGTTAGAAAGAAAACAAATGGCGTATGGGGAGGATTCTCTTCCCCAGCTGTATGGGCAAAGTTCGGTCAAGATGGAAATGACGGTTCGGATGGTGCGTATTTTGAATATCGGTATGCTAAGAATGGTTCAAATACAACGCCGCCGGAATTACTAAATACATCCGATATTCCGAATGGCTGGGATACTGTCATTCCTGCATTAAGCACCCTTGAATACTTATGGTGTACTATTGCAAAGAAATCGGCAAATGGGACATTGCTACAAAAATGGAGTGTACCATTAAGAGTAAATGGAGTAGATGGAGGTAAAGGCGATAAAGGAGAACCAGGGGATAAAGGGGAAAGTCCTGCAACTGTTTTTAGAGGAGTTTATAGCGATTCAAATACATATTACGGCACTAAATACAGACTTGATGTAGTTAAGTACAATGATGTATATTATGTTACTCGGATAGATGCCGGGGTATTCTTTGGGAAAACTCCTACAGATACGAGTAAATGGAATACCTTCGGTGCACAGTTTGATAGTGTAGCTACACAGTTGTTGTTAGCAGAATATGCTAATTTAGGTGGATTAATTTTCAAAAACGAAAAACTAATATCACAAACTGGATATATAGGCGATGCCCCTTCAGATGAGTTTGAGAATGATAATTTTGCTCCTAATATAGAAATAGACGGTAAGAATGGAGGGATTTATTTGAATGGTTTTTTTGCCAGCAGGTTTTCGACTTCTTATGAAACAACGAAAGATAAATATCCGAAAACGATGAACTTCATAGTAAAAGATAACACAAGCTTAGATTTTGTTTTACCTAACTCCGAAATGTATATAGGCTCAATTTTAACGGTATATCTTGATAAAAACATCACCATAGGTGGCGGTGTGCGAATAGGTAGTGCTAGTGACTACGGTATTGTATCATATAAAGGAAATGGTATTTCATTATTTGTGAAAAACAAGGGTACTATTGTAAGATTAATGGCTACCAGATTTGAATCAAACAGGCTACAATGGGAACTTATTAATTTTGACTCTAAACACTTTTCTTTTGTCGATGTAGCAGGAGGAGGCGTAATGTTAGACAGGTCAGTGGTTTCTTCAGAAAGAAGTTTTTCCGATTTACCAAGCCTATTTAATTATTGGAATACAATATAGTTATGAATTGGATAAATAAAATTAGGCATTGAAACGAAGTATTAATTTAAAATTATAAATGGTTATGGATTATTTCAAAAACTTACTTATTGGATTGATTACCGGTATAGCTGCTTATCTCAATCCTATCTCTGGGGAGATCAAAAGTCTTATTGCTGTATTTGCCCTCAATTTCATTTGTGGACTGCTTACTGCACTCCTTATCAATCATGAGAGTTTTTCTTTTAAAAAAGCTTGGAGGTGTATCGTAGAAGCAACCATTTTCTTTGCCTTGGTTAGTTGTATCTATTTTATAGGTGAGCATAAAGGAAATCCGGAAGGTGCTCTGCAATGTGTCTCATTTATTACGTACAGCGTATTTTATTTCTATGGAGTAAATATTCTTCGAAACATAAAAGAGATTTTACCTAACTCTAGTAATGGTTACAAGGTAGTAGCTTTCCTGCATTACGTACTAAGTGTCGAGTTTATAAAGAACATACCATATTTAACGAACTATCTGCAAAAAGGAGGTGCTAAATGATTGAAGTCATGGAGTTCATTTTTCAAGATTTTTGGCATTGGTTAGGAACAGTGATTATGATAGCTGTCATTTGCCATGTCAAATTGATTAAAGTTGGTCCATTAACTAAAAAGGAGGAAAAGAAATGAAAACTATTGATGCAATTATCATCCATTGTTCTGCCACACGTGCCGGGCAGGATTTACGCGCAAAGGACATTGACCGGATGCACAAGCAAAGAGGCTTTAGCCAGATCGGTTATAACTTTGTCATTGACCTGGATGGAATGATTGAAGAAGGTAGACCGCTCACAGTTGATGGAGCACATTGTAACACCAAAGGTTTCTCGGAATCTTCGTATAACAGACATTCTATCGGTATTTGCTACATAGGTGGCTTAGATGCAGCCGAAAAACCTGCCGATACTCGTACTTCGGCTCAAAAGGCAGCATTACGTGAACTGGTAGCGAAGCTTTGTAAAGAATATCCTATAATCGAAGTGCTCGGACATCGAGATACTTCGCCTGATCTGGATGGCAGTGGGGAGGTTGAACCGGTAGAGTACATCAAGGCATGCCCCTGTTTCGATGTACGAAGTGAATTCTCCAACTTCTTGCGCAATACAGTTATCCGGCCATGAATCGATTAATCTACATTATCATATTGTTGACGTTAGCAATATGTTTCACATCCTGCGGCAGTCATCGTTCGAACATGAAGCAGGATATTTCCACCGATGTAGCAGTTGAAACCCATCGAACGGATTCTGCGTCGTCTGATAAGAACGTACAGGTAACGGAATCTGGTAAAGTGACAGAGGCGGTTGAATCGTATGAGGTAAATTACGATACGGACAAACCTATTGACCCTGCTACCTGTAAACCTCCTATAAAGTCGGAGAAGTGGACCGGGGCTAATAAGAAGTCAGAGTATAACCGACAGGAGAATATTGCAAATAAAGAAAATTCGATTTCCGATGAATCGACGTTTGCCCGGCAAAAGGAAAACGTTCATTTGGAAGCTAGTAAACAAAAAGATGAATCAACTATATTAAAACAGATCGGATGGGCCGGAGTGGGAGCTGCTCTGCTTATTATATCTTGTATTATTGCCTGGTTAGTGTACAAGAAGAAAAGAAAAAAGAATAACCAATAACCAGACCTTCCGGGGCTTGAAAAAAAGAAAGCCCCCAGCCGTTAGTAAAGTGCTCTAACCTACCTACTAACAATATGCGACATGCCGCACAGCCGGGGGCTTAATACCCTCTGCTGCGACATGTCGCAATTGCGTTGTGTAGGAAGGTTAGAGACTACAAATATAGTTACTAACGGTTAACTTGCAAAATAATGAAGAGGAATAATGCTGACCGAGTATTGGATGAAAGGCTTCGGGCAGGTAGAAAGGCATTGAAATACATTCAAGGTAAATCTGATGAAATGCAAACCTTCATTTATAGCTATTTGAATTTTCCAGAAATAGAGTCTCCTGTGGATTATATAGGAAAGACTTTAAAGAAGGATAATAATTTGTAGATTATATAGGTAATTTCTATCTTTGTAGCGACACTGATGTCATAATCAGTGTTGCGTTAAATTGGCCGTCTGGGATGTGAATTTCGGACGGTTTTTTAGTAAAGTTGTAAATGTTCTACTATTGTTCTACAAAAATAATGTTAATTGAATGTTAATCCCTTTATTAATAGTAATTATAGAGGTATTTAATGTGAGATTCCGGTTCTGAAGGTCGTGCGTTTGAATCGCACCGGGGTCACAAAAAAAATCCCTCAATAATCAACTGATTATCAAGGGATTTCTGTTTTCTTATACCTTGGATAACTAAAACTAAATGCAGGATTTAGCCCATGTAATTGATTTTTGTTGGTCTATTGTTGTTCCCAAGAAACCAATGTTATATGTTGACTATCAAAGTGAAATCCTTCTTTTATCTCGTAAGAGGTTCTATTATTAGTCTTTCTTTGTATAAGAATTACAAACTAATCGTCTATTTGGGTCATCTGGAAAATCCGGATTAGTTATTTGATTATAAAATTCCCAGTCTCTTTCAAGTCTTTGGGCTACATCTATGTTGGCTGTATAGCAGATGTATTTTTTATTTGCTACATCCAGAATGCCATAGGTAAGAATATCCTTTTCCTTTCCCTCCTTATTTATATATGTGCTCTTGACCAATAATATCTTATATTTTCCGTCTTCCCGAGTACAGTATTCTTTATTGTTCTCAAGAGTATATGTGCCGGAGACATCTGTAAAATCATTGGAGGCCATTTCTACGATAATCTGTTTGGGCTCTCCTGTTTCCGGAGTGTCTGTCGAGTCATTGTTGCATGCGGATAGCAAGATGGCGGATAAGAATAATAGTTTAAGTAATTTCATCTTTATATTTTATTTGTTTTTGATCCTTTTTTAGTCTAGTATATTATTTATAGTGCAAATGTACAGTTTTTGTGTGATATAAAAGCGGTAATGGATAAAATAAATGTGTTTCATATTCTTGATATTTAGATTCATGATCCTTGGATAGTTAGTCATGTATTTTGCTCTGCATTTTCTCAAACCTAGTTAGTTATTATTATATGTAGTTGCATAATTTAGCCTAAATAGAATGAAAAAGTTGATTTAAATAAAAGGATTCTCGTGAGAAATGCTAACTTTGTAGATATGAAAAAGTAAGGAATGATATTCTGTAGTAGTGTTCATAGCTTTCCAGATGTAGACATTTGACGATAAATTATATTAATCCCAATAAATATAAATAAGAATGGAAGAAGCTAGAAAAAAGAAATGGGGTAGTGTTGCGCTGATTATCGGAGCTATTGCTTTTATCATTATTATGATTTACTTTACAGTTATTTCAAGTCTCAACATGTAAAAC
>ERZ772818.3398-NODE-3398-length-10901-cov-13.284068_pt1 | contig 10901 bp, 11 predicted proteins | sample MGYA00580837_ERZ772818 | MGnify/ENA primary metagenome ERZ772818 (study PRJEB29015, sample SAMEA2737671) | human gut metagenome | biome: human gut; feature: human-associated habitat; material: faeces | place: China | collected 2012 ...
ATTGCAGTATCAATCAGTGACTGACGCTGTGCTTCTGCCGCGTCTACTGCGGCGCTATGCTGTGCCTCAGTATCGGTCACCCATTTCTCACCATCCCATTTATCGTATGGCGTTAATGGGGCGATAGTGGTTGTATTTTCGGGGTAATCACCCGGTGCTGTGATTTCTTTGGCATCTCCCGTTTCGGTGTTATAGACGATTTCACCGCGATGGTCTGGCACATATTCCCATGAGTTTAAATCCATCGAACGGCAGATAGCATAACCAGCCTTATGTGTACCAGGAGCATCTAAACAGGAATATGCCGGGATACCGACACCAATGGCAAGATATTCATTTGAAGTGGAAATATATTCCCGAGTTTCACCATCATAGTTATAGACGGTAATATTCCCCGCCTTCGTGGCAATAAGCTCGCTATTTAATACGGCGTTATCCATTATGCAGCCCTCACGATAAAGTTAAATGCAATATTTCGTGGACGGGTTTCACTCCCGCCAGTATTACCGATACTCCCTCGTGAATGAAGTGTCGGTGATGGGATTAGGCTCCCTCCTGTATTTGTGGCATCAAGTCCTCGCCCTTGTGTGTATGTTTTTTTGAAAATCGTAGCCAGTTCCCATTCATCTTTCGTGTCGTAACCATCATTGGCAACAACAATATGACGGTGTTTTTCCAGCATTCCTGCCTGAATACTCAATAAAACACGTCCTGCATCAATACCGCGCCCGTCATCCCAGCCACGAATAAACTCACCGCGTAAATCAGGTAATTTATTTGTCGGATAAGCCTTTGCCAGTTCCGGGTATTCTTCAGCAGAAAAAGCCGCACCGTTGCATTTCAGCCAGCCTGTTGGCGGTGTGGCTGAAGGCCATGGAACAGGCACACCAACAGGTAATGCAGAGCCTTCTCCCAAACCAACGTTTATGAAAATGCAGAGATAACGGGCAACTGGCATCATCTCCGGTTTTTATTCAGGGGGATGCTCATGCTTATTGGCTATGTACGCGTGTCAACAAATGACCAGAACACGGAATTGCAGCGTAACGTGCTGGAGTGCGCAGGATGCGAGCGGATTTTTGAGGATAAAATCAGCGGCACGAAGTCCGACCGACCGGGACTGAAAAAACTGCTCAGAACATTATCAGCAGGTGACACTCTGGTAGTCTGGAAGCTGGACAGGCTGGGGCGTAGTATGCGGCATCTGGTCATTCTGGTTGAGGAACTGCGCGAACGCGGCGTTAATTTTCGCAGTCTGACGGATGCTATTGATACCAGCACGCCGATGGGGCGTTTTTTCTTTCATGTGATGGGTGCCCTGGCTGAAATGGAGCGAGAACTCATTGTCGAGCGGACACGCGCCGGACTGGAAGCGGCCAGAGCCAAAGGTCGTATTGGTGGCAGACGTCCGAAACTCACCGCGAGTGAGTGGGAGCAGGTCGGACGGTTGCTGGCTGCGGGGGAATCTCGTCAACGTGTGGCGCTGATTTTTGATATTGGCCTGTCCACGCTCTATAAAAAATTCCCCTCATCAGCGACAAAGAATAAATTGTGTCATCCCTTAACCAACCGGGACAAATAGCCTGACATCTCCGGCACAACTGAAAATACCACTCACCCATTAACCACGGAGTTAAACGGATGAGTGACTATCATCACGGCGTGCAGGTGCTGGAGATTAACGACGGCACCCGTGTCATTTCCACCGTATCCACTGCCATTGTCGGCATGGTCTGCACGGCCAGCGATGCGGATGCGGAAACCTTCCCCCTCAATAAACCGGTGCTGATTACCAATGTGCAGAGCGCAATTGCAAAGGCCGGTAAAAAAGGCACGCTGGCGGCATCGTTACAGGCCATCGCCGACCAGTCAAAACCGGTCACCGTTGTCGTGCGTGTGGAAGACGGCACCGGCGACGACGAGGAAACGAAACTCGCGCAGACCGTTTCCAATATCATCGGCACCACTGACGAAAACGGTCAGTACACCGGACTGAAAGCCCTGCTGGCGGCGGAGTCGGTAACCGGTGTTAAACCGCGTATTCTTGGTGTGCCGGGGCTGGATACCAAAGAGGTGGCTGTTGCACTGGCATCAGTCTGTCAGAAGCTGCGCGCTTTCGGATATATCAGCGCATGGGGCTGTAAAACCATTTCCGAGGTGAAAGCCTACCGCCAGAATTTCAGCCAGCGTGAGCTGATGGTCATCTGGCCGGATTTCCTCGCATGGGATACGGTCACCAGTACCACCGCCACCGCGTATGCCACCGCCCGTGCGCTGGGTCTGCGTGCCAAAATCGACCAGGAGCAGGGCTGGCATAAAACGCTGTCCAACGTCGGGGTAAACGGTGTTACCGGCATCAGCGCATCCGTATTCTGGGATTTGCAGGAGTCCGGCACCGATGCTGACCTGCTTAACGAGTCAGGCGTCACTACGCTGATTCGCCGCGACGGTTTCCGCTTCTGGGGTAACCGTACCTGCTCTGATGACACGCTGTTCCTCTTTGAAAACTACACCCGCACCGCGCAGGTGCTGGCCGACACGATGGCTGAGGCGCACATGTGGGCGGTGGACAAGCCCATCACTGCAACGCTGATTCGCGACATCGTTGACGGCATCAATGCCAAATTCCGTGAGCTGAAAACAAACGGCTATATCGTGGATGCGACCTGCTGGTTCAGCGAAGAATCCAACGATGCGGAAACCCTCAAGGCCGGAAAACTGTATATCGACTACGACTATACACCGGTGCCTCCTCTTGAAAACCTGACCCTGCGCCAGCGTATTACCGATAAATACCTGGCAAATCTGGTCACCTCGGTTAACAGCAATTAAGGAGCCTGACCGATGGCAATGCCGCGCAAACTCAAGTTAATGAACGTCTTTCTGAACGGCTACAGCTATCAGGGCGTCGCGAAGTCCGTCACGCTGCCAAAACTGACCCGTAAGCTCGAAAACTATCGCGGTGCGGGGATGAACGGCAGCGCACCGGTAGACCTCGGCCTTGATGACGATGCGCTGTCAATGGAGTGGTCGCTCGGTGGCTTCCCGGATTCGGTTATCTGGGAGCTTTACGCCGCAACCGGTGTGGATGCCGTACCGATTCGTTTTGCAGGCTCTTACCAGCGCGACGATACCGGCGAAACGGTGGCCGTCGAGGTGGTCATGCGTGGACGTCAGAAAGAAATCGACACCGGCGAGGGCAAACAGGGAGAAGACACCGAGTCGAAAATCTCCGTGGTCTGCACCTATTTCCGGCTGACGATGGACGGTAAGGAGCTGGTAGAAATCGACACCATCAACATGATTGAGAAGGTGAACGGCGTCGACCGGCTGGAGCAACACCGCCGCAATATCGGCCTGTGATTTTCATCCGGTCAGCCTGGCTGACCGGTTAACCCCGATTCAGAAGTGAGAAAACCATGAACAAAGAAAACGTCATTACCCTGGACAATCCGGTCAAACGTGGTGAGCAGGTTATCGAACAGGTCACGCTAATGAAACCCAATGCCGGGACGCTGCGCGGTGTCAGTCTGGCTGCAGTCGCGAACTCCGAAGTCGATGCACTGATTAAAGTGCTGCCGCGCATGACGGCACCGATGCTGACCGAGCAGGAAGTCGCCGCGCTGGAACTGCCTGACCTTGTGGCGCTGGCCGGTAAGGTGGTCGGTTTTTTGTCGCCGAACTCGGTGCAGTGACGTTTCCGAAAAATCTCTCGGTCGATGACCTGATGGCGGATGTGGCAGTGATATTTCACTGGCCGCCATCAGAACTGTATCCCATGAGCCTGACCGAACTCATCACATGGCGCGAAAAGGCGCTCCGGCGAAGCGGAAACACGAATGAGTAACAATGTAAAATTACAGGTATTGCTCAGGGCTGTTGACCAGGCATCCCGCCCGTTTAAATCCATCCGCACAGCGAGCAAGTCGCTGTCGGGGGATATCCGGGAAACACAAAAATCACTGCGCGAGCTGAACGGTCACGCATCCCGTATTGAGGGATTTCGCAAGACCAGTGCGCAGCTCGCCGTGACTGGTCATGCACTTGAAAAGGCACGGCAGGAAGCCGAAGCCCTTGCCACACAGTTTAAAAACACCGAACGTCCGACCCGTGCTCAGGCGAAAGTGCTGGAATCCGCAAAGCGAGCGACGGAGGACTTACAGGCGAAATATAACCGCCTGACGGATTCCGTTAAACGCCAGCAGCGGGAACTGGCCGCTGTGGGAATTAATACCCGCAATCTTGCACATGATGAGCAGGGACTGAAAAACCGTATCAGTGAAACCACCGCACAGCTTAACCGTCAGCGCGACGCGCTGGCGCGTGTCAGTGCGCAACAGGCAAAACTTAACGCAGTCAAACAGCGTTATCAGGCCGGAAAGGAACTGGCCGGAAATATGGCCTCAGTAGGCGCTGCCGGTGTGGGGATTGCGGCGGCGGGAACGATGGCCGGAGTTAAGTTGCTGATGCCCGGTTATGAGTTTGCGCAGAAAAACTCAGAATTGCAGGCCGTGCTCGGAGTGGCAAAAGACTCCGCCGAAATGACCGCACTACGCAAACAGGCGCGCCAGCTCGGCGACAATACCGCCGCCTCGGCGGATGATGCGGCCGGTGCACAGATAATCATCGCGAAAGCGGGTGGGGATGTTGATGCCATTCAGGCGGCAACGCCGGTCACGCTGAATATGGCGCTGGCGAACCGCCGCACGATGGAAGAAAGCGCCGCCCTGCTGATGGGGATGAAATCCGCCTTTCAGCTTTCAAACGATAAGGTCGCTCATATCGGGGATGTTCTCTCCATGACGATGAACAAAACCGCCGCCGATTTTGACGGCATGAGCGATGCGCTGACCTATGCCGCACCTGTGGCAAAAAATGCCGGTGTCAGCATTGAAGAAACCGCCGCAATGGTCGGGGCGCTGCATGATGCAAAAATCACAGGCTCAATGGCGGGGACGGGAAGCCGTGCCGTGTTAAGCCGCCTGCAGGCACCGACGGGAAAAGCATGGGATGCACTCAAAGAGCTTGGAGTGAAAACCTCAGACAGCAAGGGAAACACCCGGCCAATATTTACCATTCTGAAAGAAATGCAGGCCAGTTTTGAGAAAAACCGGCTCGGTACTGCCCAGCAGGCTGAATACATGAAAACTATTTTCGGGGAGGAGGCCAGCTCAGCCGCCGCCGTGCTGATGACTGCCGCCTCAACCGGAAAGCTGGACAAACTGACCGCTGCGTTTAAAGCCTCAGACGGGAAGACCGCCGAGCTGGTAAATATCATGCAGGACAACCTAGGCGGTGACTTTAAAGAGTTTCAGTCCGCTTATGAGGCGGTGGGGACTGACCTGTTTGACCAGCAGGAAGGCGCGCTGCGTAAGCTCACGCAGACGGCCACAAAGTATGTGTTAAAACTCGACGGCTGGATCCAGAAAAACAAATCACTGGCATCAACCATCGGCCTCATTGTCGGTGGTGCACTGGCGCTGATTGGTGTCATCGGTGCCATTGGTCTTGTAGCCTGGCCGGTTATCACCGGCATCAATGCCATCATCGCGGCAGCAGGCGCAATGGGTGCAATCTTCACGACGGTTGGCAGTGCTGTTATGACGGCCATCGGGGCGATTAGCTGGCCGGTTGTGGCCGTGGTGGCCGCCATTGTCGCCGGGGCGTTACTTATCCGTAAATACTGGGAGCCTGTCAGCGCATTCTTTGGCGGTGTGGTGGAAGGGCTGAAAGCGGCATTTGCGCCTGTGGGGGAACTGTTCACGCCACTTAAGCCGGTGTTTGACTGGCTGGGCGAAAAGTTACAGGCCGCGTGGCAGTGGTTTAAAAACCTGATTGCCCCGGTCAAAGCCACCCAGGACACCCTGAACCGTTGCCGTGACACGGGCGTCCTGTTCGGGCAGGCACTGGCTGACGCGCTGATGCTGCCGCTTAATGCGTTCAACAAACTGCGCAGCGGCATTGACTGGGTACTGGAAAAACTCGGTGTTATCAACAAAGAGTCAGACACACTTGACCAGACCGCCGCAAGGACTAATGCCGCCACGTATGGCACCGGTGGTTATATTCCGGCGACCAGCTCTTATGCAGGCTATCAGGCTTATCAGCCGGTTACGGCACCGGCTGGCCGCTCTTATGTGGACCAGAGTAAAAACGAATATCACATTAACCTGACGGGCGGTACTGCGCCGGGAACACAGCTTGACCGCCAGTTACAGGATGCGCTCGAAAAATACGAGCGGGATAAACGTGCGCGCGCCCGTGCCAGCATGATGCATGACGGTTAAGGAGGTGACGAAAAATGATGCTCGCGTTAGGTATGTTTGTTTTTATGCGCCAGACACTGCCACACCAGACCATGCAGCGTGAATCGGATTATCGCTGGCCGTCAAATTCCCGTATCGGTAAACGGGATGCCTACCAGTTTCTCGGTGTGGGTGAGGAAAACATCACGCTGGCCGGTGTGCTTTATCCCGAACTGACCGGCGGAAAGCTGACGATGACCACGCTCAGGCTGATGGCAGATGAAGGCCGGGCGTGGCCGTTGCTGGATGGCACTGGCATGATTTACGGCATGTATGTCATCAGCAAGGTGAGTGAAACAGGGAGTATTTTCTTTGCAGACGGCACACCCCGGAAAATTGATTTTACGCTGTCGCTCACCCGCGTTGATGAATCACTGGCCGCGCTTTATGGCGATATCGGTAAACAGGCGGAGTCGCTCATCGGTAAGGCCGGCAGTCTGGCGACCAGATTCACAGGTATGACGGGGGCGGGATAATGCTGGATGCGCTGACATTTGATGCAGGCAGTACGCTGACGCCGGATTACATGCTGATGCTCGACAGCAGGGATATTACCGGCAATATCAGTGACCGTCTGATGAGCATGACCCTGACGGATAACCGGGGCTTTGAGGCTGACCAGCTTGATATTGAACTGAACGATGCCGACGGGCAGGTTGGGCTGCCGGTTCGTGGCGCTGTCCTGACGGTGTATATCGGCTGGAAAGGTTTTGCCCTGGTATGCAAAGGGAAATTCACCGTTGATGAGGTTGAACACCGGGGCGCGCCGGATGTGGTCACCATCCGCGCCCGGAGTGCAGATTTTCGCGGGACGCTCAATTCCCGCCGTGAAGGCTCATGGCATGACACCACGCTCGGTGCGATTGTTGAGGCGATAGCCTCCCGTAACAGGCTGGAAGCCAGTGTTGCTCCGTCACTGGCCGGAATTAAAATCCCGCACATCGACCAGTCGCAGGAGTCTGATGCGAAATTCCTGACCCGCCTTGCTGAACGCAACGGCGGTGAGGTGTCGGTAAAAATGGGAAAACTGTTGTTTCTCAAAGCGGGGCAGGGGGTGACGGCCAGCGGTAAAAAAATCCCGCAGATTACCATCACCCGCAGCGACGGTGACCGTCATCATTTTGCGATTGCTGACCGTGGAGCCTATACCGGCGTAACGGCAAAGTGGTTACACACCAAAGACCCGAAGCCGCAAAAGCAGAAGGTAAAACTGAAACGCAAAAAGAAAGAGAAACACCTGCGCGCACTGGAGCACCCGAAAGCGAAACCGGTCACGCAGAAGAAAGCGCCAAAAGCACCGGAAGCGCGCGAAGGTGAATACATGGCAGGTGAGGCTGACAACGTTTTTGCACTGACCACGGTATATGCCACGAAAGCACAGGCCATGCGCGCAGCTCAGGCGAAGTGGGATAAACTGCAACGGGGTGTAGCGGAGTTCTCCATCAGTCTGGCTACTGGTCGGGCAGATATTTACACGGAAACGCCGGTCAAAGTGTCAGGCTTTAAGCGCGTCATAGACGAGCAGGACTGGACAATCACTAAGGTGACACACTTCCTGAATAATTCCGGCTTCACGACGTCCTTAGAGCTTGAGGTCAGGCTTTCTGATGTGGAGTACGAAACAGAAGATGATGAGTGATGTTTTTATTTTATCTGTTTGTTTTATAAGGATAAATTAACTAAAATGGCACCATCAACAAAACCGGAAGAGGTGCTCGCGATGTTTCATTGTCCTTTATGCCAGCATGCCGCACATGCGCGTACAAGTCGCTATATCACTGACACGACAAAAGAGCGTTATCACCAGTGCCAGAACGTGAATTGCAGCGCCACGTTCATCACTTATGAGTCGGTACAGCGATACATCGTGAAGCCGGGAGAAGTCCACGCCGTAAGGCCGCACCCGTTGCCATCAGGGCAGCAAATTATGTGGATGTAATTACAAACAGAAAGCCCCTCAGTCGAGGGGCTTTTTTGTCGATGTGGTCAATGTGTGGACGTGACCAGAAATAAATCCTTTTATTTCATTGTATTATGCGTAAAAAATAAGCCCGTGTAAGGGAGATTACACAGGCTAAGGAGGTGGTTCCTGGTACAGCTAGCATTTTATGGGTTATGTTTTTCAGCGAAACGGATGATAACCTTAATAAATGCAGCTGTATGTGATCGGTTTCTAAGAATTTTCCATCCGGGAAAAATAATCGAAATTAATCACTTACCGTGGGGGTTACGCGTGGTTTCCCCGGAGAAATTACGCATCAGCAGCGCGTAATTTAGCTCAAGATCCTGCGGCACCGGGAGCCACACAGTATAACCATCGCCTGGTGCGACCGGCATTGCTTCACCTTTGGCGTTTTCCATGTGCTCAAGGGTAAAGTTAATGTTGCCTTGCGGCGTCATCAGCTCAAGGCTGTCGCCAACGGAGAATTTATTTTTCACCGCTACCGCCGCGAGCTCCCCCTTGCGCTTACCGGTAAACTCACCAACAAACTGCTGACGGTCAGAAACCGAATAACCGTATTCGTAGTTCTGATAATCGTCGTGGGTATGACGACGCAGGAAACCTTCGGTATAGCCACGATGCGCCAGACCTTCCAGAGTTTCCAGCAGGCTGGTATCGAACGGTTTGCCCGCAGCGGCGTCATCGATAGCTTTACGGTAAACCTGCGCGGTGCGTGCGCAATAGTAGAAAGATTTGGTACGGCCTTCGATTTTCAGCGAATGCACGCCCATTTTGGTCAGGCGTTCAACATGGGCGATGGCGCGCAGATCTTTCGAGTTCATGATGTAAGTGCCGTGCTCATCTTCAAACGCGGTCATATACTCGCCCGGACGCTGGGCTTCTTCGATCATAAACACTTTGTCGGTTGGCGCGCCGATACCCAGCGTCGGCTCAACATTTTGCACCGGAATCGGCTCGTACTTGTGTACGATGTTGCCGACGTCATCTTCTTTCCCTTCCTGGACGTTATACTCCCAGCGGCAGGCGTTGGTGCAGGTGCCCTGGTTCGGGTCGCGCTTGTTGATATAGCCAGAGAGCAGGCAGCGACCGGAGTAGGCCATGCACAGCGCGCCGTGAACGAAGATTTCGATCTCCATATCCGGTACCTGATTGCGGATCTCTGCAATCTCTTCCAGTGACAGTTCGCGAGAGAGGATCACGCGGGTTAGACCCATTTGCTGCCAGAATTTTACCGTCGCCCAGTTTACGGCGTTAGCCTGTACCGAGAGGTGGATTGGCATTTCCGGGAAGTGCTCACGCACCAGCATAATCAGCCCTGGATCGGACATAATCAGCGCATCCGGCCCCATTTCCACCACCGGTTTCAGGTCACGGATAAAGGTTTTCAGCTTGGCGTTGTGCGGTGCAATGTTGACCACGACATAAAACTTTTTCCCCAGCGCGTGGGCTTCATTGATGCCGAGCTGAAGATTTTCGTGGTTGAATTCGTTGTTGCGCACACGCAGGGAGTAACGCGGCTGGCCCGCATAAACAGCATCTGCGCCATAAGCGAAAGCGTAACGCATATTTTTCAGCGTTCCCGCCGGGGAAAGGAGTTCCGGTTTAAACATAATTCTCTCGTTCTGATGACAGGTCAGAGCCGCTTCACCTGATGAAGCGGTTAGGGGAGTGCCCCCACTTTAAGGGCGGGCATTGTAGCGCTGTGGGGGTAACTGGTAAAGCGCCGGACGCCAACAACCTACGCCCGGCATCGTAATTACGTATTGTCTTTCACCGTCTGGCTTGTGCCATTTGCTTTAACGGAGGCAATTCCGGTTTCACGAGATTGCGCAGTGGCGTACATCTGGCTGGAGCCGATAATTTGATGATTGGCGGCTTTCAGATTGAAATAGAATTTGCCGTTGCTTGCCGTTTTTTTCTCATAGCGTTCTTCTTGCGGGCTGTTGCTACGCACCGACGCGATGCCCTTTTCCGCAGAGGCTTTTGAGGTATACAGCTCGCTGGTGAGGATAGTCTCACCATTGCCCGCTTTTAGCACAAACCGGAACTGATTATCACTGCTCTTACTGAGTTCAAACCAACCAGCCATAATGACTCCTTGATTGAAATTGCGTATCGAAAACAGCATCTAAAGGTGTAATGCCGATCAGTTAAGGATCAGTTGACCGATCCAGTGGCTGTGTAAGAATCCGGAAACGCTCACTCGTTTCCGGATTTTTTTATGCACATTGGACAGGCTCTTGATCTGGTATCCCGTTACGATTCTCTGCGTAACCCACTGACTTCTCTGGGGGATTACCTCGCCCCCGAACTCATCTCTCGTTGCCTTGCCGAATCAGGTACTGTAACGCTACGCAAGCGCCGTCTTCCCCTCGAAATGATGGTCTGGTGTATTGTTGGCATGGCGCTTGAGCGTAAAGAACCTCTTCACCAGATTGTGAATCGCCTGGACATCATGCTGCCGGGCAATCGCCCCTTCGTTGCCTCCAGTGCCGTTATTCAGGCCCGCCAGCGCCTGGGAAGTGAGGCTGTCCGCCGCGTGTTCACGAAAACAGCGCAGCTCTGGCATAACGCCACGCCGCATCCGCACTGGTGCGGCCTGACCCTGCTGGCCATCGATGGTGTGTTCTGGC
>ERZ772818.3401-NODE-3401-length-10892-cov-9.168681_pt1 | contig 10892 bp, 7 predicted proteins | sample MGYA00580837_ERZ772818 | MGnify/ENA primary metagenome ERZ772818 (study PRJEB29015, sample SAMEA2737671) | human gut metagenome | biome: human gut; feature: human-associated habitat; material: faeces | place: China | collected 2012 ...
GCATCCCAGCACGAAAGGACAGATACGCATGGCACGAACGCTGATGTATCAGTTGTTTGCGTTGCCTGCTACATTTTAAATAGGTCGGACAGAATTCTATGAAATTGTACACTATTCTATAGTACATTTTCTGCAAACCTGTAATTTTGTCTTCTATAAATAATAGAACCTATGAGACATAAACTTCTGTTTTCTTTTTTCATCTTTTTGATAGTTGCTTTACCGATTCGTAGTAAGGATTTTGTTTTGACTTCCGGTCAAACAGTTGTCATCGCTTGCAGCCCTTCTGAAGAACTGGTTGTACGAACCGCATCGGAAATGCTGGGGCGTGATATTCAGACAGTATTGTCGTCGACTACCCAAGCGAATGAGAAAACAGGTGAAATTGTGATAGGAACGGTGGGACAGAGTGAGCTTATCAGCCGGACCGGCATAGATGTTTCTGCGCTAAAAGGCAAGAAGCAGGCTTTTCTATTATCTGTTTCTCCGGAGGGTAAATTGATCGTAGCTGGCAGTGACAAACATGGTACGGCTTATGGAATACTCGAAATATCCCGTTTGTTAGGTGTCTCTCCCTGGGAATGGTGGGCGGACGTAACTCCGGAAAAGAAGAAACTTTTTAAGCTATCTTCCAAATTCCAAAGTCTTCAGGCTCCTTCGGTGGAATATCGGGGTATATTTATTAATGATGAAGACTGGGGCTTGATGCCATGGAGCAGTCGGACCTATGAACCTTCAAAAGTGAAAGGTGAGATAGGCCCGCGTACCAACGAGCGTATTTTTGAACTCTTACTTCGTCTGCGTGCCAACACCTATTGGCCTGCAATGCACGAATGTACACTTCCTTTCTTCCTGACCAAAGGCAATCGGGAAGCTGCCAAGAAATATGGAATCTTCATCGGTGCTTCCCATTGCGAACCGATGGCTTGCAGCGCTGCCGGCGAGTGGAAACGAAGAGGGGAAGGGGCTTATGATTATGTGAATAATGCTCCGGCTGTTTACAAATTCTGGGAAGACCGTGTAAAAGAGGTGGCAGATCAGGAAATACTCTATACGTTGGGTATGCGTGGTGTACACGATGGCAAGATGCAGGGAGCGAAGACGGTGGAAGAACAGAAGGCCGTAATAGATCGTGTGTTTGCAGATCAACGCGGGTTGATTGAAAAATATGTTGATAAGGATGTAACTAAAGTCCCGCAGGTTTTTATCCCTTATAAAGAGGTACTCGACATTTATCATGCCGGATTACAGGTGCCCGATGATGTAACATTGATGTGGTGTGACGATAACTATGGCTATATCCGCCATTTTCCTACGGCCGAAGAATGCGCACGTAAAGGAGGGAATGGAGTCTATTATCATGTTTCTTATTGGGGACGTCCGCACGACCATCTCTGGTTGAGTACGATGAGCCCGTATCTGATTTTCCAACAAATGAAGCTGGCTTACGATCGAGGCATACAGAAGATGTGGATACTGAATGTCGGAGATATCAAGCCTGCCGAGTATCAGATAGAGTTGTTTATGGATATGGCCTGGAATATAGAAGCTGTGGCCTCGGAAGGAGTGACCTCTCATCTGAAACACTGGCTGGAACGGGAATTGGGAGCTTCGTGCGCAAAGGCAGTATTGCCTGTGATGCAGGAACACTATCGTCTGGCCCATATTCGTAAACCTGAATTTATGGGAAATACGAGGGAAGAGGAGAAAGATCCTGTTTATTGTGTTGTCAAAGATCTCCCATGGAGTGAAAAAGAAATCAACGGACGTTTGCAGGCTTATGATAAATTGTCGGAGACAGTGGAACGGGCAGCTTTGAAAATCCCATCCGGCAGACAAAGTGCCTATTTTGAATTGGTGAAATACCCGGTGCAAGCTGCTACACAGATGAACCGGAAATTGCTATATGCCCAATTAGCCCGCCACGGAAAAGCGGACTGGGAGAAAAGTGATCTTGCCTATGACAGCATTGTAGTATTGACAAAACAGTATAACTCACTGGAAGATGGAAAGTGGAACCGCATGATGGATTTCCAACCCCGAAAACTCCCCGTATTCAATCGCGTGGAAAGAAAAACGGCTACTTCTCCGATGATGAAAGAGCGTGTCGCTATCTATAAATGGAACGGCTTGGATGGGAAGAATATCCTGAATAGTAAGACCTTGAATGCGCGGAAAGGAACTTCTGCTATTTGTGAGGGCCTGGGATATGAAAGCAAAGCGACAGGCATTGACAAGGGAGATGCACTGATGTTCTCTTTTGACAACTGGAAAACAGACTCGGTAGAGGTTGACATCCGCTTGTTGCCTAATCATCCTGTGAGAGGAGATCAATTACGTTTCTCAATATCGTTGGACGATGCAGCGCCTGAAGTGATCTCTTATGAAACGAAAGGACGGAGTGAAGAATGGAAAGAGAACGTGCTGCGCAATCAAGCCATCCGAACGGTTCGACTTCCGGTATCCGGAAAGAAGTCCCACAAATTGGTAATCAAGGCATTGGACGAAGGAGTGATATTAGACCAGGTAATGCTTTATATGCCTTCGCCTACTGGTGAGTAACCGCACGGATCACGAACCATGCATGATGCGCCACGGTTCCAATCAGCCCATAGTGCTTTGCCATGATCCGAAATCTTTCTTTGAGGGATGCTTTCTGATTCCGGGTAGTCATTCCCTCCTCCAGATAGTCGATGATTGTCAGGTGAGTATTGTGCAAAGTACGTGCTTTCTTCATGATGCGGATGCACCAGTCGAAATCGGCTGAAAAGCGATATTGCAGATTATATGGCTCTACGAGCGTGTGGCGGGGGAAGAATGCCTGGTGGCAGACTAACATTCCCTGTTTGAAACTTTTCCAGGTGAGCGTTTCAGGGGCGGACAATCTGCGCATCCGCAGGAAATGCCTGTCCTTGTCTACGATAGCGGTTTCTCCGTAAAGTATATCGGGCAGTTCATTGCCGTTGATGGTGTGCACCATTTGTTGCAGCGTATCATCCTCATGAAAACAGTCGCCTGCATTCAGGAAACAGAGATAATCACCGCTGGCAAGGGCGATGCCCTTATTCATGGCGTCATACAGTCCTTTGTCGGGTTCGCTGACGACGGTGTGTATGCGTGACCGGTAACGGTTGATAATAGAGAGAGTCCCATCCTTGGAAGCTCCATCCACGATAATATATTCTATATGATGATAGGTTTGTGAAATAACACTTTGAATCGTGTCTTCCAATACCTTTTCAGCATTGTATGTCACCGTAATGATAGAGAACTTGGGAGTAGGATGGACACTATGCATATTTCCCCGTTATTTTATTGTAGACATCTGTATATTTCTTTGCAACGATACTCTCCGAATAATTACCCAGAACCTTGCGGCAGGCCTGTGCAGAGAGTTCGTTGTATTCCGGTTCCGTCAATATCCAATGTATGCCGTTGGCAAAATCTTCCGAGGATTTGTATTGTGCCACGTAGCCGTTGTGCAGATGATCGATCATTTCGGGGATACCTCCCACATTAAAACCGACACAAGGCACTCCACAGGCCATTGCTTCCATAATCATATTGGGAAGATTCTCTTCCAGAGACGGGATGGCGAAGAGGTCTACGGCATTGTAGATATTCACTACTTCATGCTCATTTTTGATATAAGGGAGCGGGTATACATGGAAAGGAAGTTGTTCCTGTAACTGCTGCGACTGGTTGCCGAATACGACTACACCCAGTGAGTCTTTCCATTCCGGATGCTTTTCTGCTAACAGTTTGCATGCCCCAATCAGATAGTCGACCCCTTTTCGTTTATCGGTGATCTTTAATGAGCCGAACAAAACTAGTTTCTTACCTTCCGGCAACATGAATTTGGCACGCGCTTCCTTCTTGTTCATGGGTTTGAACAAGTTGGTATTAATAGCGTTCGGAATATTGGTCACGCTTTTCCCTTCAAATAATGCACTGGTCTGGGCTTGTTCCTTCAGCCAATGGCTGCACGTGACGAAATGAATGGGAGCGTAGCTGTATAACTTTTGTTTTTTGCGGAACGTGCGATAGGATAAATCCTTTCGTCCCCCGCCTTTGTAGATGTACGGACAGTCGTGACATTCCTGCTGATAGTTGTTGCACTCCCGTGCGTAATGGCAGATGCCGGTGCATGGCCACATATCGTGCATGGTCCAGACTACGGGTTTGCCGGAGGTCAGTATCTTTCGTATATCGTTCAGTGAGAGCATTCCCTGGTTGATCCAATGCAGATGGATCACGTCGGCCTGGCGGAATTCCGGGAGTGAGGTGATGTCTGTACCTGTGTTGGCGATGTCTACGTCAAACAAATGGTAACGCCGGAAACGGTTGGCACTCCAGATCACAATCCGTTCCCACATGAACTTCCACACTTGCAACCAGTTACTTTTTAAGCGGACAACACTGATTTGGTCGGTCTGTTTGTCACGTACCAGCATTTTGGCTTTGATGCCGTTGTTTTTCAGTGACTCCATCAACCGGCTTGCTGCGATGGCTGCTCCTCCTATTCGTTCAGATGTATTTATAATCAGGACTCTCATGGGCAAAAGTTTATGCAAATGTACGGTTTTTAGAGGAAATGTTTGATATTTCCAGCAAGCTTTCTGCTATTTCGCGTGAAAAGATTTCGAGGTTGAAACGTTCTTCCGCCAGTTTGCGGGCATTCTCTCCCATGCGCCATGCCTCTTCGGGGTGGTCGGCGATGTAGCGGATAGCGTCTATCCAGCCTTGTACGTCGTTATATTCTACGGTGATGCCTATTCCTTCCTTGTCGATGTCTATTTCGAAGTTGGGGTTGCGCGAACAGATGACGGGGATGCCGAGGGCGAATGCTTCCACGAGCGTGGTCAGTCCTACGGTATAGGGGAAGTCCAGGCAGCAGATCACGATACAACTTTTGCGTGCCACCAGTTTCCCCAGTTCGTAGGGAATCACTCCGTCGGTATAATGGATGCGAATGGAGTCGGGCAATGCATACGGGTCGATGATCTTTTTATAGTTGATGTTACCGCATGAGACGGCAATGTACAAATCCAGTTTCTCGTTCGTTGCGGCAAATGCCTGGAGCAAGGTGTCTACGTCCCGGTTTTCTTTGCCGGTGGAGATAAATCCTTCGGGCTTCCGGTCGGGCATTTCTGCAAGCAGGTGGTCGTAGAAAGGAAGATCCGGTCCCCAATGGATGAGTTTCAGTTTGTGGGACGGTGCTTTCCGGGTTTTCTGCGAGTCCTGAATCAGTTTCCGACTGAACAGGAACATTTGGTCTATACCTTTGTAGAAAAGGCGGGAGATTTGTTCGCGCCACGGTTTGGGATTGGTCACGACTGCCGTATGATGCCAGATCACGATGGGTTTGCGATACAGTCCTAGGGCACGGAGGAAGATGACGGGCTCTATACCCCGGAAAGAGGTGGCGTAGAGGACGTCGTATTTCTCCTTGCAGAAGAGAATCTCTTTGGTGGCGTAAAGCATGAGTTTCAGACGGCCGGAGAAATATTTGCATTTGTGCATCACGGAGTGTATTCCGTAATTCTCCAGTAAAGGAAGTCCGTATAAGATGTGTCCGGGGAATTTATATTCTTTCCATTCCTCGTAGCTTTCCCGTGTGAGGCGGGTATGGTAAAAATAAATAGTAAGCAACTTATTTAGTGGTGCTTGTTTCTTTTCAGCCATTTGTTGATTCGGTTTTTGACAGCTTTCGTAATGATGGAGAAATTGCCGTATTTCAGGTTGAGGAACAGTTCTTCGAACGAACGTCCGATCTTGATCCACGGATGATCCCAGCCCATGATGCGGTAAACGCTCTCTTTGTAGGCAACGTTTTCGATGACGTAGCGGGGATGTTTCAGTGGAAAATCCACCTCATAGCGCTTCATCGTGAAGATGCGGCGGTAACCTTTGGGCAGGGTATGAATCGAGCCGGCGAAATGGGTGGAATCTGCCGTTGCTCCCAAGTTATTAATCATGTTGCGGGTAGGCACGATGCTTAGCCCGGAGTTGAACAGTATGGAGGCGTGGAAGATCGTTTCATAAAAGGCTTTCTGCTGTTCCCGGTGACGCTGGCACATGTAGATAAAGTCGCTCCGGAATTTGCGTTCCTTGATAAGCTGTTCCAGTTGTTGCATATTGAAGGAGTCGTCCAGGAAGTTGTAGAACTCATCCCATTGGTCGACTACCCGTTTCCAGCTTGCCCATCCCCAGATAGAGAAGGTGGTGGTAAAGAAATAGTCATAGGGCATATCTTGGGTGATTTCTTCGGGGTTAAATCCGGCAATCATGCTGATGCGGGTGTCATATTCGTATTTATCCAGCATCTCCTTGCAGAATTGGAAAAAGGAGACGGCGGGCACATCGTCGTCTTCCAATACGATGCACTTGTCGACTTTCGAAAAGGCCCATTTCTGCGAAATGTACTCCGAAGGGTCGCAGCCGAAATTCTTTTCCTGATAAAGCCGTTCTACTTCACATTCCCAGTCTATCTGTGATACGATTTCACGGCAGGCTTTTATTCCGGGCAGGTCACGTTCGTTTCGTGCTCCGTCCTGATAGAGGAAGAGGCGGGACGGACGCGCTTTCTTCACTTGCTCGAACACTTGCGACAACTGTTGCGGGCGGTTGAAGAACAGGATAAGTACCGGGACGTCTACTAAAGCGGATTTCATATTCATAGTTCTTGTTTTGGGGTTGTACTGAATGACAGGGCGGCAGGATAGTGGTTGTTCACTTTTTCCTGCTCTTCTTCTGTAAATCGATGCAGGGTTGGATAGTTGTAACGCAAAAATCCTTCCAGGTCGTCGGGGGCGGTCACTGTGAGAGGGCCGAATTTCACGGGTTGCAGGTGGCGGATGCTTTCTACGGTTACGTGGTCGGCAGTGGCCATTACGTTGTTATAGTAACGGGTGTTTCGTGAGTTGAAACAGCTTTGAACTGACACCAGCATGCGGTAGATTGCTTTTTTAGAGAAAAGCAGGTCGACTACCCTGTTCAGGAAACAGGAGAAGGCTCCCCGGTTCGTGGGGTTCTCTATTTCACATGTACCGAAGTGTTTCCACATCCATATCTCTTTTCCCATCAGGCAGCATTTGAGGAAGCCGAGTGCTTCGGATTGTATTCTTCGCAGCAGCTTGTTGTCGGGAATCTTGTCGAATGGGAATATATCGACAAAAATGCCCGGATGCATCGGGACATTCTTGAACATTTCTTCTACAAAAAGGGTGTCGTTTTTCTTGACTTTGGCAAAATAATACGGGGTATGAGGGTCTGTCTCTATCCATGAAAGGAAGTAGGAAGGACCCAGTTCCCCGGGAGCTACTTTCAGAAATTTGTTGTAGTTCTCCCGCGTCATGCCTATGTCAATATCATCATCCCAGGGGAGAATCGCCTGGTCGTAGAGTGCACCGATTGCCGTGCCGCCAATCACAAAATAGGGAATGTTGTGCTTCTGACACACCCGGATGGTTTCTCCCAATATGTCGTAGAGTTCGGCATGTAATAAATCAAGCTCTTCGGCTGTATATTTCTTGTTCATCGGAAATGGTTAATGCACGTTGTGCTACAAAAGTAGTAATTATATTGCTAAGTTACTATAACTTTAAGTTTCCTTGCATAAATTCGGTGGCCACTTGTCCGCGTCCCGGTATGGGAAGGACGGATGCTTGCGGAAAGTCCTTGAGCAGACAGTCTGCCGGATTGATGTCCGGATAGAATTTCTTCAATAGGAACAGGCTGGGGCCGGTGGTGATGCTTCCTATAAAGACGGAGGCGTCCATCAATATCTGTATCGAGGAAAGGAAACGTGCCATTTGTCTTTGTTTCAGCTCTTTGGTGGTCTGCGTGAAAGCGCTGTTGACGTATCCTTTTTCGTCGGGGCTGCAAAGGGTGTACCAGTGTATGTCCGGGGCAAGGGTTTGTACTTGTTCGAAAAGGCGGTAATCATCCGTTAATACAAAGACGTCGCGTAGGGCGGTCTTTTCTTTAATAAGCCGTATGTAATGTTCCGGTGGAAGCAGGTTGGTTTCGGTGATCTTGTCTCCTCCCCGTATCTGGCATCCTGCGTATTGGGGTGGAAGTTGCAGGTCGGCGGCACATTGGCGACATTCCTGTGCGGTGGTGTCGTTGAGTTTCCAAGTGATTTCCGTCAGTTTTTGGAAGGTATGGAGATAGTCGCCGTCTATTCCCAGTTCGGGAATATGGAAGTGCTGATTGGGGTTGAATGTCAGTTGAAAGTTGAGCAAGACCGGTTTGCCGTATGTGAAAAAGGCAATCGTTTTTCCGATGATGTTCTTACAGGTTACTTTCAGTTTCCATTTCAGTAACTTCGTCTTAGGCAGCTTTTTGTCTTTCATCAATGCCTGCCAGGAGGGGAGGCGATGGGTGTTATAAGTGTGATGAAACGGTTCGTGCACTTGCTCGCAGAAGGGGGCGAAACAATCTTCCCAACCTTTTTCCCATCCGAAGTTGGCGTCGTCGGAGTAAAGCTTGAACTGTATTTTGTGTTGCAGGCAATAGAGCATTGCATGGAGCATATAGGTATATTCGGTAAAGAATCCGGCGTCTATACCTATGTGATAGATCATCGTCTTTTTGAAAGAACGATTTAGAAGGTGGTATTTGGTGGCAAGATCATTGGGGTTCATGTGTCTTCTTTTTGATGAAATACTGGATGCTTTCTTTAAAGGTGACCGAACGGCTGCCCCACATGGCGGCTACGTAGAGTGCTGCTGCGAGCACTATCTTGCTTGCCAAGCGGAGATAAATATTCTCGATGGAACGGGTGGAATAATAGGTGATTGCCATTACCGTAGCTGCAATGACAGCATAAGGAAGAATGTCTATCAGTGCATGGCGCAGCTTTAGTCCGATTTCCTGCCATACGAAGTAGTGCCACGTCAGTAGCCACAGTATATTGGTGGATACATAGACGGCGAGCATGGCATAGATACCGTGTGAGTGGACTAACAGAACGCCTGACAGTAGAATTATGCCGAGCGCTATGGTGTTCCACATATAGATGCGGGATTTCCCTTTGCTGATGATGAGCTGCTGATAGAGGTATGCGATGGGAGCAAAGGCTCCGCTGATACACAGTATTTGCATGATTAATATGCTGGAATACCACTTGTCGGTGATGGTGATGATAATCAGCTCTTCCGATACGATTCCCAATCCCAACATGGCGGGAAACGAGACAAAAGCGGTGAAACGCAGCATTTTGCGAAATACCCGTTTTTGCCGTTCAAGGTCGTCGGACACTTTGGTGAGTACCGGTTGCGCTACTCCGTTTATCATGCCGGAGATGAAGAGTTGTCCCATGCCGCACCATTTATTGGCTTGGTTGTAATATCCTACTTCTTTTTCGCTGTAGAATTTACCCAGTATCACGGAAAACAGATTGTTATTGATGTGATTGAATACATTGGTAACCAGTAGTTTCCCACTGAATCCGAACATTTCCTTAATCGGGGTGAAGTTGAACTGCAAGCTTGGTCGCCAACGGGTGAAATGCCAGTAACAGGCTGTGTTGATGGTTACGTAAACGATGCTTTGCGTAGCAATTCCCCAATAAGAGAAACCAAAGTAGGCAAGAGTGACTCCGGTGATTCCGGACACGGTGAGTCCGATAACCGAAGACAATGCCCGCTGTTTGACCATCAGATTACGCAGGAGATAGGCACTGTGGGATATTCCCAGACTGGCAATGAAGAAGCCGATAAAAGAATAACGTGCCAGTGGTGTCAGTTCGGGAGTATCGTAAAAGTCAGCGATAAGCGGTGCACAGAGGAATAACAGCAGGTACAGCGACAGACTGATGGCCGCGTTGAACCAGAATACGGCATTGTAATCATTGTGCGTCACTTCTTTCTTATTAACAAGGGCAGCTGTGAAACCACTTTCTTGTATCGAGCTGGCAATGAGGGAGAAGATGGCCAACATTCCCACCATTCCATAATCTGACGGAGTGAGTAATCGCGCGAGGAATATTCCGAAAAGTAGGTTTAGCAACTGCTGTATGCCGTTGCTGAATCCTCCCCAAAATAGTCCTTTGGCTGTCTTTTCTTTTAGTGACTGATTCTCGCTCATGTTATTTGCAAAGAATACATGAAAAGGCTATGCGTGATGATAGCTTTTCATGTATTCCCTATTCTAGTTTTATTATTTTACTTCGCTGCCCGGCTTCACTTCACGTCCCGGCATGATAACTGCCAGACTGCCGTCGTTGTTTTCGGCACTAAGAATCATGCCTTCGCTGACGATTCCTTTCAGTTTGCGCGGAGCGAGATTAGCGATGAAGCAAACTTGTTTGCCTACCAGCTCTTCCGGTTGATAATGCTTGGCAATACCTGATACGATGGTACGTGTCTCCAGTCCGTCATCGATTTTGAATTGCAGCAATTTATCCGCTTTCGGAACTTTCTGACATTCGAGAATGGTACCTACACGGATATCCAGTTTCGTGAAGTCGTCGAATTCGATGTTCGGACGGATAGGATTAGCTTTGTAGTTGGCTTCTTCGTTTGCCTTCTTTGTATCGAGCAGCTTTTGTACCTGTGCTTCGATAGTAGCGTCTTCGATCTTCTCGAACAATAACTCCGGTTTGTTTAACTGATGGCCTACAGGAAGCAGGTTATCTTTTCCCAGTTCAGACCATTCGAAAGTGTCCATATTCAGCATTTTGCGGAGTTTTTCCGAGCTGAACGGCAGGAACGGGTCGAAGGCGATGGCAAGGTTGGCAACCAGTTGCAGGGAGATGTTGAGGATAGTACCTACACGCTCCATATCTGTTTTTGCCAGTTTCCATGGTTCGGTGTCGGCCAGGTATTTGTTGCCGATACGTGCCAGGTTCATGGCTTCTTTCTGTGCGTCGCGGAATTTGAATACGT
>ERZ772818.3405-NODE-3405-length-10861-cov-5.291227_pt1 | contig 10861 bp, 10 predicted proteins | sample MGYA00580837_ERZ772818 | MGnify/ENA primary metagenome ERZ772818 (study PRJEB29015, sample SAMEA2737671) | human gut metagenome | biome: human gut; feature: human-associated habitat; material: faeces | place: China | collected 2012 ...
ATCGCTCTGGCGTGCTTCTGCAACGATGCGCTTGATTACATACTCTCCACGGTCATCCGCCGAAAGGCAGCAGGCAGTGTGTATTAGGCCGTGAAACTGCGATCCAGAAAATGGTATGGAACGAAGAGGGCTGGCTTAGAATGGCTTGTGGCGGAAACTTCGGACAGTGGGAGACTGAGGAGCCAACAGGAATTCCGGAGTATCTTTTTCCAAAGGAAGAGGGTAAGGATTATGGAAGAGATGACTTTGATTTAGAAATTGCAGACAGTGTTGAAAATAATGAAATTGCAAAGAATGCGGACATTGCTGGAACGCTTTCGCAAACAAAAGAGTATCTGAATGAGAATAATGCTGTGGGTGAAGATGGTGATAAAAAGCTAAGTATGCCAGAGAAGAAGACATCTGCGCTCCTAGATGTGCGCTATACCTCCCTGCGCCAGCCCTATGACAGCTACACCAGCCTGACAGAACGTCCTGGCTATCTCCGCCTCTACGGTCAGGAATCCCTGAATTCCTGCTATAACGTAAGTCTGGTGGCGCGGCGGCAGCAGGACCGCTATGTTCAGGTAGAAACCTGTGTAGAGTTTGCCCCGACTTGCAGAGAGCAGATGGCAGGACTTGCCTATATGTATGATACTGGCAATTTCTACCTTTTGGTAAAGACCAGAGAGGAAGAGTTTGGCTCCCAGACACTTGATTTGAAAAAGCCTGCAAAGCTGCGCCTGATAAAGAGCGATCACTTTGATGTAGAAGATGTGATTCCGGCAATCTCCATCCCGGAGGAGGGCCCCGTATACCTGCGCGTGACCACCACCCAGGAAGGACTTTACGCAAAAATCTTCTACTCCCTGGATGGAAAAGATTATCAGGAACTGGCTGAAGTCCCAACCAACATTCTCACCGACGAGCAAAGCGATGGATTCACCGGAGCTCATTTCGGAATGTACTGTCACGATATGACAGGGGTGAGACGGTATGCGGATTTTGATTATTTTGAGATTGTCAAAACGCGTAAAGAACAATAGGAAAGGCATTTAGCCACTTTTTCAAATACGCTCTGGACAGATTAAAAATTCATACATTTTCTTAATAAAGTAACGTTGCAAACCCCATGTTTTCTGACGTATTATGATAGTAGAAAGCATGGGGGATTTTTATTTATACGGGCAGTAAATCAAAGTTCATATCCTCACAAGATGTCAGATTCGGCAGTGATATCGAGACAAATCCGCAGCGCGTATTTGGAATTTTGAAAGAGAGATATATAAAATATAAGAAATCTAAAATGGAGAAGGAGACAAGAAAAATGAAATTAAATTATGCAAAAACAATAGAAAAATGGGGCATTTTTGAAGTGACCGTAAGTGGTCCAAAGGAAGGAAATCCATTTTGTGACCAGTGGATTAAAGGTACTTTTTGTTGTAAAAATGAGAAGAAAACGGTAGATGGGTTTTATGATGGAGATGGTGTTTATAAAGTAAGATTTATGCCGTCTTTTACAGACGAGTATACTTTTGAAATTGAGGCTTCCTTTGATATTAACGCAGGGGAAGAAGTGACGGATGAAGAAACGCTTGAACATAAGCTTGGAATTGCTGATGGTGGGAAGGAAGCAGAAAAATGTGCTGTCAGAAATATGCTGACTGGTAGTTTTACTGTAACTTCTCCTTCAGCAGACAACCATGGACCGGTTCGTGTTGCGGGTACCTATTATCTTTCCTATGAGGATGGAACACCCTATCACTGCATCGGAACTACCTGCTATGTATGGAATCTGCAGAACGAAGAATTACAGAAGCAGACGCTGAAAACTCTGGAAAAAAATGCTTTTAATAAGATCCGGTTCTGTATTTTTCCCAAGCACTATGACTACAACCTTCATGAGCCGATTACCTATCCTTATGAGGGAACACCCTGCGACAGTTCTGTGTTAAATGAGAATAATTTCGCGGAATATAATGGCTGTGCTCCAGGCAATGACTGGGATTTTACCAGATTCAATCCAGCCCATTTTCAACATATTGAAAAGTGTATTCAGGCACTTATGAATCTGGGAATCGAGGCAGATCTGATTGTTATGCATCCGTATGACAGATGGGGATTCTCCATGATGAAAGCAGAGGATGATGACCGCTACTGGAAGTATGTGCTGGCCCGTTTTTCCGCATATCGAAATGTATGGTGGTCCCTGGCTAATGAATATGATCTGATGCATGAGAAAACGCTTTCTGACTGGGAAAGATATGCCGGCATTATCTGTGAGAAGGATCCTTATCATCATCTCAGATCCATTCATAACTGCAAAGCGTATTATGATTATAACCTGCCCTGGATCACCCATTGCAGTATCCAGAGAACTGAGACATACCGTTCCTCCGAGCTGGTAAATGAGTGGCGTGAGAAATATCATAAGCCTGTAATTCTGGACGAAATCTGCTATGAGGGCAACATTCAGTTTGGCTGGGGAAATATCAGCGGTGAGGAAATGACGAGAAGATTCTGGGAGGCATTCTGCCGCGGAGGATATCCGGGACACGGTGAAACATATCTCAGTCCGGATCGTATTCTCTGGTGGTCTCATGGCGGCGTTCTTCACGGAACCTCACCGGAGCGTATCAGATTTCTTGCAAAAATCATGGAAGAAACACCGGGACTTGGTGTGGAACCTATGCCCTGCAAATGGGATGAGGTTGCCTGCCGTGCTGCCGGCTTCCCAGCAAGGAAAGATTATTTTATTTACTATTATTCCTTTATGCGGCCGGGCTTCCGAGACTTCTACTTTGATGATACTACAGAGTATCAGGTGGAAATAATCGATACCTGGGAAATGACTGTTACAGATGGAGGAATTCATAAAGGAAAGTTCCGAGTAAAGCTGCCGGGGAAAGAGTATATGGCGGTGCGCCTGCAGATAGCGAAATAATAACCATATTCATACAAAAAGCCCAGTTGTGTATGCAGCTGGGCTTTTTGAGCATAAAATTCTTGAATCGTTTTTCAGAATTTGTTATGATTCATATCAGAATTTATGAGAAATAAACAGAAATACTTTTAAACAGGGGAGGAGATTTTTTGGAAGAAACAAACATCAGTCAGGAGCAAAATCCATTGGGAACGGCTCCGGTAGGTGGTTTGATCGGGAAATTTGCAATTCCGGCTATTATCAGCATGCTGGTCAGTGCTTTGTACAATATAGTGGATCAGATTTTTATTGGCCAAGGCGTTGGGATGCTGGGAAATGCTGCTACTAATGTTGCGTTTCCTGTAACAACTATTGCAACGGCGTTGGCACTGCTTCTGGGAATTGGAGGTGCGTCTAACTATAACCTGGAAATGGGCGCCGGAAGAGAGAAGAAGGCAAGCTCCATAGCCGGAACGGCGCTTTCCACACTGGTAATCACAGGTGTGATTCTGGCAGTGGCAGTACTTCTGTTTTTGCGTCCGCTCCTAAGCTTATTTGGTGCAACGACAGATGTTATGCCTTATGCGGTGGATTATCTTGGCATCACAGCTGTGGGACTTCCTTTTTATGCATTATCCATTGGAGGAAATCATATTGTCCGTGCAGACAGAAGTCCCACATATTCTATGACCTGTGTTCTTACAGGTGCCATTGTCAACACAATTCTGGATCCACTTTTCATTTTTGGGTTTGGTTGGGGAATCAAGGGTGCTGCCTGGGCAACGGTGATCGGACAGGTTGTTTCCGGAATTTTGGTGATTATTTATTTTGGAAAATTTCGTAAAATGTATCTGGAGATGAGCATGTTAAAGCCTTCTTCAGAGTGCCTGAAAGCTATTATTTCTCTCGGAATGGCATCCTGTATTAATCAGATTGCTATGGCAATTGTTCAGATTGTGCTGAACAATATTTTACGTTATTACGGCGGTTTATCTGTCTATGGAAGTGATATTCCAATCGCCTGTGTAGGAGTTATTTCAAAAGTAAACCAGGTGTTTATGGCGATTTGTATTGGAATTTCACAGGGCTGTCAGCCAATCTGGGGCTTTAATTATGGGGCAAAAAAATACGACAGGGTAAGACTTGCATATCGTTATTCCATGATTTCATGTACTGCGATTGCAACTGTATTTTTCCTTTGTTTCCAGTTATTTCCCCATCAGATTGTAAGTATTTTCGGAACTGGAAGTGACCTTTATTTCCAGTTCGCAGAACGCTATCTGAAGATATTTATGTTTATGACTTTTGCAAATGGAATTCAGCCAATGTCCTCAGGATTTTTTACATCTATCGGAAAAGCAAAGCTTGGAATCGTCATGTCCCTGACCAGACAGGTGCTATTTCTTTTGCCATTGATCGTTGTTTTCTCATTAATAATGGGAATTGACGGGGTGATGTATGCTGGACCGATCGCAGATGCAGCGGCATTATCATTGGCGATATTGTTTGCACGAAGAGAGCTTGTGGCCATGAAGAAATAATAAAAAAGACTGATATAAATGATACTGTACTTCAGGAGGTTGTTGGAGTCCGGTATGTTATATCAGTCTTTTTTATAAATACAGCTGATTAACCGTTAGGTTAAATCTGTGTCAGATATTAATGGCAGGAATGACTTCCGCAGCCATGATCGCCACAGCTGTGACCTGCTTCATGATCATGGTGATCGCAATGTACATTGGGGTTATAGCCAAGATTTCCTGCGAGTAATGCGTTTACAGCTTCATCAGCGTTGCCGCTGACACCACCGAAAAGACGGATTCCAGCCTGGGCAAGTGCATTCTGGGCACCGCCGCCAATACCGCCGCAGATCAGGGTATCTACGCCATGTGCAACCAGGAATCCAGCCAGTGCGCCGTGACCGCTTCCATTGGTATCGACTACTTCGGCACTTACAACCTTGCCATCTGCAATGTCATAGATCTTGAATGTTTCTGTGTGTCCAAAGTGCTGAAAAATTTCTCCATTTTCATAAGTAACTGCAATCTTCATAATGATATCTCCTTCATTTTGTAAATTTGATTTGGGAAGTGAACTATTAAATCGGTCAGCGGCTGGCAGTTTCTGTGAAAGGTCTAAGCTGGTAAGCGGAGTCTGTTTAGATTCCTTTTGGCAACAGCATTTCCCGCAGCGCGTATGCTCCCGTCCTTCGCAGAGCCGGTAATTTCCCCCGGCTATGACAAGGCGCTGTCCAAGGACGATACATCGGGCAATTTTTTTTCGGGCAGTTTCATAAATTTCTGTGACAGTTGTCCGGGAAATGTCCATCTGGGAAGCACATTGTTCGTGAGTTTTCTTCTCAAGATCTACCAGACGGATGACTTCATATTCATCCAGAGTCAGAGTGACAGCTTCCGACTCTCTGGGACATTCTTCAGGAGAAAAAGTTTCATATTGGGGTGCCTGGCAGATTCTGCGGCATCTGGGCGGTCTGGGCATATATGTCACCTCCTTGTTTTCGACATATGTCGATTATAAACCAGAAGAAGAGAAAATTCAATACTAGTTGACAATTTTTTTTATTTGGAGTACAGTCCAAGAAGAGATAAAATCGTTACTGCTCAAAAGCAATTTTTTTCTGGAATTTCGGGCACAATTGGAGCAGTAATGTAAAATTAACAGAAGAGGTATGAATATGCTGAAAGTAAAGAACCTGACTTTTGAAGTGAATGAAGAGGGGAAAAAGCGCTGTCTGGTAAATCACATCAGTTTTGATGTTCAGGATGGAGAAATGCTGGTAATCACCGGACCAAATGGAGGTGGAAAATCCACCCTGGCCAAGGTACTGGCTGGCATTGAGAAAGCAGACAGCGGAGAAATTTATCTGGATGATGAGAACATTACAGGATACGATATTGATCATCGTGCAAATGCGGGAATTGGCTATGCATTTCAGCAGCCACCCCGCTTTAAAGGCATGACCGTGGCAAGAATGTTATCTCTTGCAGCAGGAAAGAATTTAACGGAAAAAGAGAGCTGTGACCTTCTCTCAGCTGTAGGACTTTGTTCCGAAGATTACCTGAACCGTCAGCTGGATGGAACCCTTTCCGGCGGTGAAATGAAGCGAATTGAGATTGCCACAGTTTTAGCGAAGTCTCATAAAGTAAGCATTTTTGATGAACCTGAAGCAGGAATCGACCTGTGGAGCTTTTCCATGCTGATCAAGCGCTTTGAGGAGATTCATCGTGAGAAAAAGGAGTGCCTGATCCTGATTTCCCATCAGGAAAAAATTATCAATATGGCAGATAAGATCATGGTAATTGAAGACGGTGAAGTAAAGAAATATGGTACGAAAGAAGACGTTTTCCCAACCTTATTTCAGCAGGAAAAATGTCAGAAATGTCTGAATGAAGGAGGAAAATGTTGATGGTTAAAGTAGAAGAAACAACCCAGGGTGTGCTTGATAAGATCAGCGAAGGCTTTGCGCAGAAAGGTGCTTTTAATCTCCGTCAGAATGGTATTTCCATCTGTCACGGTGACAGCGAACATATCAAAATAAAGAAAAAAGAGGACAAGCCGGGAATCGATATTTTCATTGACGGGGAGACAAAGGGAGAGAAGGTTTTCATCCCGGTAGTGGTAAGTGTATCTGGAATGACCGATCTGGTTTACAATGATTTTTATGTGGCAGACGGTGCAGATGTTGACATTGTTGCAGGCTGCGGAATCCACAATAGTGGCTGTAATGACAGTCGTCACGATGGTATTCATACTTTCCATGTGGGTAAAAATGCTAATGTACATTACGAGGAAAAACACTATGGAGAGGGGAATGGAACCGGAAGCAGAGTGCTGAATCCCGTAACTAATATTGAGCTTGGAGAGAACTCCGTATTTACGCTGGATACCGTTCAGATCAAAGGTGTTGACTCCACAATCCGTACCACAAATGTTTCAATGGATGCAGATTCCAAGCTGTTTGTTCTGGAACGTCTGATGACAGATGGGGAGCAGAAAGCGGAGTCTGATATTGAAGTCTGTATGAACGGAGCGGGATCTTCTGCACAGATTATTTCCCGTTCTGTTGGAAAGGGAAACTCTTCCCAGGTTTTCCATCCGAAGGCTGTTGGAAAGAACAAATGTCACGCACATATCCAGTGTGATTCCATTATTATGGATCATGCAGAGGTGGGTTCTATCCCGGAAATCCAGGCGAAGCATGTGGATGCTGCAATTGTTCATGAGGCCGCTATTGGAAGAATTAACGATGAGCAGCTTCTGAAGCTAAGAACTCTTGGAATGACGGAAGCTGAGGCGGAAAATGTGATCATTGAGAATTTCCTGAGTTGAGAAAACTTAAACAGAAAAATAACTATTCAGTAGGTATGTACTATTTTGCGGAGGTTGTAACTGTGAAGGTGCTGAATAGTTACACAGAGAATATAGAATCTTCAGGTAGGTTTGGAAGATTTATGAAAAAATGCCAGGCAGCGTCGTTCAAAGACGCTGCCTGGCATTTGACATTATCTAATTTTTACGGATTTTTTGGAACTCCATTTGGAATAATATTTTTTGCCGCTTACAACTTTGTAGGTGCGGATCCGTACATAATATTTTTTCTTTGAAACCAGTTTCTTTAAGGTTGCGCGTGTAGCAGAGCCTTTTACGGTAAGGGTTTTCGCCTTTTTCATGCTGCTGTTCTGGTTGCCTTTATCGGAATCATCTTTACCGGAGTTATCTTTACCGGAATCGTCTTTACCAGAGTTATCTTTACCAGAATCATCTTTACCGGAATCGTCTTTACCGGAGTCATCTTTACCAGAATCGTCTTTACCAGAGTCATCTTTACCGGAATCATCCTTACCAGAATCGTCTTTACCAGAATCATCTTTACCAGGATTATCTTTTCCTGAGTCCGAGTCATCCTTGCCAGGAGCAGCTGTGATCGTAAAGGTTGTGTTAATAATGCCGGTGTAATTTCCAGCTCCAGTAATAGTTACAGTAGCAGTACCTTCCTTCACATTATCTTTATAAGAAACTGTGAAATCAGTGCCTGTTGCAAGCGTCTTGTCTCCGTATGTAACGGTAACATCCGGGCATTTCTCTGTTCCGTCACTGGTGTAGGAATACTGGGAAAGGGAAGCGGAATAGCGGCTGATATCCAATGGTTTAATGGTAAAGTCTTTCGTAACGGAACCAGTATAATTTCCAGTTCCAGTGAGGATTGCGGAAGCAGTACCTGCATCCCAGTTGTTTCTGTAGGAAACGTAATAATCCTGGTTTAGGGTTAATTCCTTGTCCCCGCTTTTTACTGTGACGGTTGGGCGTAAAGAGGAGCCTGTGTAGGTAAGGCTTTCATTGGAAAGCGTAACCGTGCAGCTGCTGATGTCAGCTCTGTTTATAGTAAACGATTTGGTTACATACCCCTGGTAATTTCCAATTCCATCAATTCCAACCCACGGAGAATTGTAATAGCTGCTTGGTTCAATGTTGTTGTGGTATGTTACGATGAAATCCCTGTCTTTTACCAGGGTTTTACCGCTGTGGGTAACTGTCACTTCAGGAGTTACCTCGGAACCAGTGTAATATGCCGGGGCAATGGAGAATCTGGCATTTGCCATGATCTACAATACAATCACTGGAAATACAGATGCAGTAGAGGAAAATGGAGAGGCAGTCCGTTTGTACCAGAATTTCTGGAGATTCACAAAGGAAAATATGAAAAGGGACACAAATTTAGTTTTTTATTTAAGATAAATGTGAAAAAAATGTGAAATTAGCACTCTCCTCTTGACAGTGCTAACAATGCGTGTTATATTACATGCAGAACAAAGGAAGAGAGAAAAAGAAATCTTCCAGTTTCAACAACGATGTTAATTAAACACGCAAGTGTTCACAATATAAGGAGGAATGGATTATGTTAATGCCTAGTATTTTTGGAGAAGATTTATTTGATGACTGGATGAGATTACCTGTAGAAAGAGAGAATCACAGAGGTTACAGAGCTGCTGAATTGATGAAGACAGATATTAAGGATGTGGATGGAAATTATGAGCTGAGCATTGATCTTCCAGGCTTCCATAAAGAGGATGTGAAGATTCAGCTGAAGGATGGCTATCTGAACATTCAGGCTTCCAGAACCGAGAATAAAGATGAGAAAGACAATAACGGCAAATACGTTCACAGAGAGCGTTACACCGGACAGTGCTCCAGAAGCTTTTACGTAGGTAAGGAACTGGAGCATGAGGACATCCATGCGAAATATGACAATGGTGTTCTGACTGTTACTTTCCCGAAGGAAGCGAAGAAAAAAGTGCCGGAAGAGAAGAAGTTTATTTCTATTGAAGGCTGATTTCCGGGGAAAGAGCTGTTTTAACAGATAAGAATTCCCGTGGGAAACTGATAACAGATAATAACTGGCGCGGAGCAGTTCACCTGCTTCGTGCCGATGAAATAAATAATTGAAATAGACGATTGAAATAGATAATTGAATTAGATAATATAGAGTGTGCATTAGCCGTGAATCAGAAGCGGCGGCTGATATTGCCGACTTACATAAGTAACGAGTGAAGGCGGCAGAGCATGTTTTGTTTGATGTGCTTGCAGTGTATGGATTATTCAGCAATATTGAAATAATGGTAAACAGCTTCTTTTATATAGATTGTGTTCATTTTAAGACGATTTTCTAATTTACATAGATTTTGTTTCATACCCCCTCATTTCCTGCCGGCTACCCACCGGCAGGTTTTTTCTTATGTCTTTACATCATTTCACCTGTCTGCTATACTTGTCTGGAATTGTTGATAACTGCAAAGGACAGAACAAAAAATCTCCCACAAATTATGATGTACATCTTGCAGAAAGCCTTTTCAAACAGGCTCCAGAGCGTGAAAACAAGATGTTGCTGCAGTAATCGTGGATGGCAAAAACATGTTACTGCTTACCTGTTCACAGTAACAAAAACATTTTCAGAAAAGGAATTTACCCATGAATTACATTGTATTTGACCTGGAATGGAATCAGAGTCCGGGGGGAAAAAGGTGGTCTAACAGCCGTCTGCCTTTTGAAATCATAGAAATCGGCGCCATAAAACTAAATGAAGAGAAAGAAATTGTGGATAGCTTTCAGCGTCTGATCAAGCCCCAGGTGTACAATTGGATTCATGACAGCATTCATGAAGTGATTCACATGAATTATAAGGATCTGCAGAATGGAACTCTTTTCCCACAGGCCATCACGGAATTTTTGGAATGGTGTGGCGAAGAATATATTTTCTTTACCTGGGGAAATCAGGATGTAATGGAACTGCAGCGGAACATGAAATATTATGGAAAACTTTCCCTGCTCAAAGGTCCGGTGACTTATTATGATGTGCAGAAATTATTTGCTATTCGTTATGAAGAAAATGACGAGCGCCGTGCTCTGGAATTTGCTGCTGATAAAATGGGCGTGGAGAAGAAAATGGATTTTCACCGCGCTCTGGGAGATGCTTATTATACTGCATGTATTCTCCAGAAAATAGAAGATAAATACATTTTTCCAAACTCATCCCTGGACGTGTATCAGAATCCCAAGAGCAAGCGTGAAGAGATTCACATATCCTATCCAACCTATGATAAATATGTATCCCGGGAGTTCTATTCTCGCGAAAAAGCCATGAAGGACCGGGAAGTAACCAGCACGAAATGTCCATTGTGCCATAATCCTGCCAAGCGTAAGATCCGTTGGTTTATGAATAATTCCAAGGTTTACTACAGTGTGTCCCTCTGTCAGGAGCATGGCTTTGTACTGGGAAAAATCAGGATTCGCCGAACGGAAGACAATAAGTACTATGTAATTAAGAAGCTCACCAATGTAACCGATGAAGAAGCCGATGAAATCCGCCAGAAACGTGATGCGCATCGTGCCAAACGGAGACTGAAGAAAGAAGAGCAGTAAATCCGTGAAACTACTTCTTGT
>ERZ772818.3408-NODE-3408-length-10857-cov-3.984447_pt1 | contig 10857 bp, 10 predicted proteins | sample MGYA00580837_ERZ772818 | MGnify/ENA primary metagenome ERZ772818 (study PRJEB29015, sample SAMEA2737671) | human gut metagenome | biome: human gut; feature: human-associated habitat; material: faeces | place: China | collected 2012 ...
GTATGTGGTGCATAATCTCCATACACAGTCAGGCCGGAATACAGGATTCCGTCTTTTATATAGAATACATAAAACATCATATATGTAATAAATACAGTCAGCAGACCAAAGAGTAATATTTCCTTTTTTAATCTGCGCTTATCCTGTGTTTTATCAATATTCCATATCCTGTAACTTCCCTGTTTTCTGTATTTCTGTACGCTGAGCAGTATCATAATAACTGCTACACCTGTCATCCCGATAATATTTCCATACAAAAGTGGATTTTCAACTTTTCCCACAACACTGAAAAACCAGGAAATAATATATACCATCCAGGTCAGTAAAAGTGTTCCGACTCCAAAAGAAGCCGGAAGTATGAGCCAGATACGATTAATACCTGACACACTCTTTCCCTCTCCTGTCAGCATTTTCGATGCTTCACAGCCCAGCATTCCTGCCAGAAGCAGATAAATAATTCCAAGCATAATTTCTCCCTGTACATTTCCCCGCCATGCAGATACTTCTATCCTCCCGGGGGATTTTATCAAACAAGTATCAGTATAACAAAAATCCCTACTTATTAAAAGCAAGTTCACATAAATTAAACATTTTAAATTTTTTGTTGCTTCAGATATTGTTCAATCCCTTTCACTATAGCTTCCACTATTTTATTCTGATATTCTTCTTTGCAGAGAAGTCCGGCCTCTTCCGGATTTGTAAGAAAACCACACTCTACAATATTCAAAACACTTTCACTTCTTTTTAACAGATAATAGGTTTTATTACCTTTTGCCACACGAGGGCGTTTTACTTTCAGTCCCAGATTCAGTTCTTCCTGGATAAACTCTGCCAGATTCTTTCCCTGAACAGAATCTTCATAGTAAAACACCTGGGGACCGCATACAGCCGGATCCTGATAGCTGTTCTGATGAACACTTATGCACAGCACAGGTCTGTATTTCTTTATCATAGCAATCCTGCACTGCATATCCTGTGCTTTCTGATTTCTGCTGTCCTCCTCATAAAGGCCCTTATCTTCTTCCCTTGTCATGATTACAGAAAATCCTTGTTTTTCCAGAGAATCCTTTAATTTTACGGCAATCTGAAGATTTATCCCCTTTTCTTCCAGTCCGTTCACTCCGATCATTCCCGGATCCGCTCCACCATGTCCTGCATCTACCAGAATGGTTTTTGAATTTTCTGTTGAACTCATGGTCTCTGAAACTTCAGCTGCCTGTTTTGACAGAATGAGAAAACTGACAAGAAGCAGACACCCTAACATTAATTCCAGTCCATATTTTTTCAAACTAAAAACACCTCCTGAGACATCTTTTACAGTCTACGGGAAAATTCACTGTTCCTGTAGACTGGCTATAGCAATTCCATAAAATAATGCAATCAGTATTTCATAAAATTCTATATTAATATATGTTTCAGAAGATGTTTTTATAGCCTGCTGATGCAGAACTTTTAATTATTCAGATTGTCCGAGATTACCTGCCAGATTCCGTTGTTTTCAAATCCAAGCTTCCATGCAGAAACTCCTGCAAGGTCATATTTGGATACCAGCTTCACTTTCTCTGCAACTGACTGAGCATCCTCAAGCCAGATCTGATAGGTAGAATTATCTATATCATATTTTCCATAATTCTGGGAAGTGTTCTTATCCCAGTAGGTTTCCACATTATTATCTGCAATTGTCTGCTGCGCCTGATCCATACCGATTGCTTCACTGGTTACATTTCCCCCTGTGGTCCTCCACAGTCTGGTATAAAACGGAATGGCATTGATCACACGTTCAGCCGGAACCTCATCCAGTGTATCCTGGATTCCCTGTTCCACCCATGGAAGAGATGCCACAGAACCGGCTTCAGATCCTACATAATGCTCGTCATATCCCATGATGATCACATAATCTACAACCCTTCCCTGCTCAGCCCGGTCATAATGGCTTGTAAAATCCTCAGGAACCGGGTTATCCACTGAAAGAACCAGATTATTCTTATGACACTCTATGGAAAGTTCTCTCAGAAATTCCAGAAAATGAGTTCCCACATCCTCACTGAGAGATTCAAAATCCACATTAATGCCATCCATTCCCACATCTTTGGCTGCCTGAATCAACTGACTGATAATATTCTGTCTCGCCGCAGTGCTGGAAAGTGTTTCAGTTGTGCTTACTTCCTGTGTAAAGTTATCGATCAGCCCCCATACCTGAAGCCCCTTTTCATGAGCCTGTGATACATAATCTGCACTCGCAATGCTTGCAATGTTTCCTGAAGTATCTGTCAGATAGAACCAGGTAGGCGAGATCACATTCACACCTGTCATATTTGCTGTCGCATCCGCAAAATAAGCATTGGCATCTGTGGAAGTCACCTGATGCCATACCATATTGACCTTGCTGTCCATAGTAAGATATGAATACTGTTCCCTATTAAAGCTTCGTTCAAATTTTGTCTTCTCTGCTTCTCCCACTTTCTTCTTATCTATATAACCGATATATCCGTCATCCGTAGCTACCTGATCCCAGTTCTCCATTTCTTCAATAAGACGGAGTTTTGTACCTTTCTTTACAGAAGTAAGAATAGCCGATTTGATTCCACCGCGGTAACGTATGCTTGTATTCTTCTTAACTGTGACTGTTTTTACATTTTTGAATTTATACTGTATGGCAATCCTGTATGGATCTTTTGTGATGTATGCATCAAGATCTGTAAATTCCTGCACATAAGTAAGATTCAGATACACTTTATCATCTTTCACCCATACCTTATCTCCTGCCTCAGATGATGCACTCACAGAAGTCAGCTCCGAAGGTGTTGCATAAAGTATCTGCTGATTGGCAGAATCCCAGTAATATCTCTGGTTCAGATAAGTATTCACCACATCCAGTGGTAAATAGACTCTGTCTCCGTCCACCAGACCACGTTCTTCCAGTTTCTCAGTTCCAATGACCAGGGCAATCTCCCCATCTGCCATTTCTCCATAATATTCATTCAGATCCATTTTCTCAGAAGATGGTATGTACTTCATTACTACATGAGTGACAATTCCAAAAATCGCAACAAGAATGACCAAAACGGCAACTGCGATAACTGGTTTATACTTTTTATTCATAGTATTTTTCCTTTCAGTAAATATTGTGTTACCGGAAACAAAGCAGACAGTAACACGATCGCTATTGATACATCAGCTCACAGAAAGGTATTTCATATAGTTATTTTGAGTATGATGTACCAGTATTATCAACTGTATCGGTAACTTGATGATACTGGCTTAAGTATACCATAAAATATTACAATTGTATTGCAAAATCGTATTTTTCACAAATTTTTAAGATATGCGTAATTATATTCTTATGCTGCCCGAAGGCATTATGAACATCGGGGGGACTGATTCAGAATCTGTTCGGGCAGCTTTCTCTTTTGTTATTTTTCTTTGACGAAATCAAAATCCACACGAGCGATCCGTCCTTTTTCATCTTCAACGTAATCACGCATGTATCCACCACCTTCTGCAATCTGACAGGCTTTTGCAATTGTTTTCGGATTACTGAGTATACCATTCAGATACAGAGAAATTCCCTGTTCACGATAACTCTTCAATTCTTTTTCCAGTGGTTTACGCATGCTCTTTTTGGTTGCCCGTGATATATTTTCCGTAAGCTTACCTCCCTTCTTTCATAAGATTTTTTAGAAAGCACCTTATCGGCTGTTGAAAAAACAATATCCCTGCACCTGTTTTATCGTTACTGTGAACAGAGTGAACAGTAACGTTTCAACTTCTTATCATCATGGAAATTTTACCTGTACATTGCCACAGCAGGAACGCTGCATGAAAAACGGCAATGAAGTTTAGAAATAAAAGATCACTTTGGTTAATGTTTCAGATCTTCGCTTATGTGAACCGCAGGTTTACTGCTTCTTCTGTTTTCATTATATCCATCTGGCAAACAGATGCAAGTGTTTTTCTTCATTTATGTATTTTTTTCTGTTTTGTTTCTAAAAATTTAATATTTTGGTTGATTACTTATCTTTACATTTTGCAGTTCTGTGTTATATAATATAGTGTATAAAATTTTATAAATTCACAGTCAGACAATAGAATTTTTGAAGTTACTTACAGCAATTTTCCAAAGACAGCGCATCTATGGCAATCCTTTAAAATTGCTGTTCAAAAAAACAATAGTAACTTTTAATTTATCCGTAATTGTCCGCAGCTTTCAAAAGTTAAATTTTCATTATCAGAAACACTTTTAATGGATTTTCACAGGCAATTATGAAGCTGCCAGATAATTCAATGTTATTCAGAATAGGATGTGACAACATGAAGATAGAAAAGATCAACGACAACCAGATACGCTGCACACTGACAAGAGAAGACCTGGAGAACCATCAGATCCGTATCAGTGAACTGGCTTACGGCACTGAGAAAGCCAAGAAACTTTTCCGCGATATGATGCAGCAGGCACAGATACAGTTTGGTTTTGAGGCAGATAATATTCCATTAATGATCGAGGCCATCCCGGTGAGTACCGAGAGCATCATCCTGATCATTACCAAAGTAGAGGATCCTGAAGAACTGGATACCCGTTTCTCCAAATTTGCTCCATTCAGAGGGAATGATAAGACAGATACTCTTCAGCTTGACGGTGCAGACAATATTATTGATATCTTCCAGAAGCTTTACGAAGCAAAGATGAAGAGTACTCAGACAAAAGATGGCAAATCTGCTCAGAATACCGGAGCAAAGGAAAATGACGATACTCAGGTTCCTGATGTAAATCTTATCCGTCTCTATGAGTTCGACACACTGGACGATGTGATTGCGGCCGCCCATGGACTGAACGGCTATTTTACCGGTACAAACACCCTGTACAAAGATCCGGCCGATGAGCTTTACAAACTGGTACTTCACCAGTCATCACTTTCTCCGGAGGATTTTAACAGGGTATGTAATATTCTTACGGAATATGGACAGGGAAAGGCTTTCTCTCTTTCAGGAGAAGCTTATCTGACAGAACATGGAGAACTGATTTCCGATTCTGCCCTTCAGCAGCTGATTCAGCTGTAATAATTTTCATAATTAAAAGAGCATTCAGTTTTCATCTGAAAGCTCTTTTCTTATACCATAGTAAATTACAGATTTCTCAAAAAAGGATGTCCTGAACTTATTCAGAACATCCTTTTTACATGTCAGTCTATGACAATTCAACAATTGTCATAGTCCGTCATATGATTACCTTTCAGGAAGATTATTCTCCAAGAAAATCATTGATCTGGTTAACCAGTACATCAACATCCAGTCCATGAACCATAGCTGCTTCTTCGAGAGATTCCATCTGGGAAGATGGGCATCCAAGGCAATGCATTCCTGCTCTCATAAGAATCGGTGCGATATTTGCATCAATCTGAAGAAGCTGACCGATCAGCATGTCTTTTGATACTTTAGCCATTGTATATTTCCTCCTTAATTTTTCTTCATACTACTCAGCTTTTATAGCTTCTGATATTATAATACTATTTTACTCTGGAATCAACTGCAAACTTTTAATTTTATCGTTCCTCCCTGAAATACGGAAGTCCCAGCGCAGCAGGCGGCTGGTGTTCCTTTTTCTTTCGGAAGCTTGTGAATACCAGTACGATAATCGTTACCACATAAGGCAGTGCTTTAAATACTTCCTGCATGCTTCGTCCAAGTCCCGGGATATAAAGATACAGAATATAAAGAGCTCCGAACAGGAATGCTCCCCAGATTGCATTCAGTGGTTTCCATAATGCAAAGATTACCAGTGCAACAGCAAGCCAGCCACGATCTCCAAAACCATTGTCTGTCCAGGTTCCTCCTGAATATTCCATTACGAAATAGAGTCCGCCCAGACCTGCCAGACCTGCACCGATACAGGTTGACAGATACTTATATTTGATAACATTGATACCTGCTGCATCTGCAGTTCCCGGATTTTCACCGATTGCCCTGAGATTCAATCCCGCTCTTGTCTTGAACAGAAAAAACGATAACAGGACTGCTATAATAATACAGAGATATGTAAGGAAACCATAATTAAATAAAATACCTCCGATAACCGGAATCTTAGACAATCCCGGGATTTTTGCCGTATAGGCACTTCCTGTTACTTTTACGGAAATCTGTCCTACACCGCCTGCAAGCTTGGAAATAGAACCGCCAAAGAAGTTACCAAAACCTGTACCAAAAATGGTAAGTGCAAGACCTGTTACATTCTGATTTACACGAAGTGTGATAGTCAGGATACTGTAGATCAGACCACCGATTGCAGCACATGCAAACGCGCACAAAAACGATATCAGTACACCCACAAGTGCATTGGGATCAGGATTATCCTTCTCATAGAGGAAAGCTCCCATCAGACCTGAAATGCCGCCCATATACATAATTCCCGGAATACCAAGATTCAGGTTACCGGATTTCTCTGTCATAATCTCACCAAGTGCCCCATACAGAATGCAGATGCCCTGGACAATTGCTTTTTGAATAAAAACTATCAGTACACTCATTGCCGCTACCTCCTATTTCTTTGCACGCTTTACTCTGTAGTTGATAAAGAATTCTGCACCGATCAGGAAAAACAGAATGATTCCCAGAAGAACATTGGAAGCATTCTCATTCAGTCCATACTGTGTTGCGATCTGTACGGCACCCTGATTCATAAATACGATGCCAAAGGAAACTGCAACCATAATAAATGTATTAAACTTGGAAAGCCATGCGACAATGATCGCAGTAAATCCACGACCGCCTGCTGTTGCAGTGGAAATCGTATGGCTGGCTCCGCTGACAATAACAAAACCTGCGATACCACAGATTGCACCGGAGATTGCCATTGTACGGATAATAACCTTTTTCACCTGGATACCGGCATATCTGGCAGTATTCTCGCTCTCACCTACTACTGCGATCTCATAGCCCTGCTTACAGTATTTCAGATAAATAAACATTCCCACTGTCAGAATCAGGACAATGACTACATTCCAGCCATATTTCTGTCCGAACAATTCCGGAAGCCATCCGCCTTTTGTAGCCTGATTGATGATACCGACTGTATTGGAACCTTTCGGATTTTCCCAGAATACAATACAATAAGTTACTACCTGCATGGCAACATAATTCAACATCAGAGTAAACAGTGTCTCATTTGTATTCCAGTTTGCTTTAAATACAGCCGGGATCATTCCCCAGATCATTCCGCCAAGTGCACTTGCCACAAACATTACGATCAGGAGTAACCCTGTAGGCATCTTATCTCCTGCATAGATCATGACGGCAGCAGAGCAGGCACCACCGATCAGGATCTGACCTTCTGCACCGATGTTCCAGAATTTCATTTTAAATGCAGGGGTAAGACCAATTGCAATACATAAAAGCACCATCATTTCCCGGATGGTCACCCAGATCCTCCGGTTGCTTCCAACTGCTCCGTCAATAATTCCAAGATATACTTCGATCGGATTCTGTTTTGTGACTGCCACGATCACAAGTGCCGCTACTACCAGTGACAATGCAACTGCGATCAGTCGGATCGCCCACGCTTTTCCCACACTGATATGGTCTCTCTTCACCATACGTGCAAAAGGTTCTTTCTTCGAAATCACGTTTTCCTTACTCATTCTTATCCTCCGTCAAACCAGTCATCATCAGTCCCAGTTTTTCCTTCGTTGTAGTACGCGCATCCACGATACCCGCAACTTTTCCACTGTTCAATACTAAAATCTTATCACAAAGTTCCAGCAGGACATCCAGATCCTCACCTACACAGATGACTGCAACTCCTTTTTTCTTCTGGTCATTCAACAGATTGTAAATCGTGTATGATGAATTGATGTCAAGTCCTCTGACCGGATACGCAACCATCAGCACAGTCGGATTGCTTGCGATCTCACGGCCGACAAGGATTTTCTGTACATTACCGCCGGAAAGCCTGCTGACCGGAGTATCCACACCCGGTGTCACAACATCTAATTTCTCCACAATATCTTCTGCAAGCTTCTTTGGAGATTTACGGTCGGCAAAGAAATGTCTGCCTTCCTTATAGCTTCGGATCATCATATTATCCGTCAGGTCCATAGAACCGACAAGTCCCATTCCAAGACGGTCTTCCGGCACAAACGATAACGTGATACCAAGATTTTTAATATCCTCCGCCTTCATCTCGGAGATTTTTTCTGTCGTACCCTCCGGGGAAAAATAAAGGATCTCGCCGCTCTCGATCGGCTGAAGTCCTGCAACGGACTCTAATAATTCTTTCTGTCCGCTTCCTGAAATTCCTGCCACGCCAAGGATTTCCCCACTGTAGGCGGTGAAGGAAGCCTCTGTCAGAACCTTAAGTCCCTCCTTGTTCTTACACGTAATGCCACGCATCTCAATGCGTTTTTCTGCTCCTACAGGCTCGGTACGGTTGATATCCAGTTTTACTTTCTCGCCGACCATCATCTCTGTGAGTGATTCTACGGTTGCTTTCGCTGTCTCTACCGTATCAATATATTTTCCTTTCCGAAGCACTGCGACACGGTCAGAAAGTTCCAATACTTCATTTAATTTATGCGTGATGATGATAATGGATTTTCCTGCTTTCCTCATGTTCCTGAGGACTGCAAATAATTTTTCAGTCTCCTGCGGTGTCAATACGGCTGTCGGTTCATCGAGGATCAGAATGTCTGCCCCGCGGTAAAGTACTTTTACGATCTCTACGGTCTGTTTCTGTGAGACAGACATGTCATAAATTTTCTGGGACGGATTGAGGTCAAATCCATACTGTTCTGTCAGTTCCCTGATTTCTTTCTCTACCTGTTTCATATTCAGTTTTTCTTTTCCAGGCAGACCTAAAATAATATTCTCGGCGGCTGTCAAAATATTGATCAGCTTGAAATGCTGATGAATCATTCCAATACCGAGTGCGAAGGAATCTTTTGGGGAGCGGATGGTCACTTCTTTTCCATCCACATAAACTTCTCCTTCGTCCGGGAAGTAAATTCCGGAAAGCATGTTCATCAACGTAGTCTTTCCACTACCATTCTCTCCTAAAATCGAAAGAATTTCACCTTTCCTGACGATCAGATTCACGTTATCGTTCGCAATCACGTCACCGAAACGTTTGGTTACACCTTTCAGTTCAATAGCGTTTCCTGTTTCCACAAATAATCCTCCTAAATACGAAAATCCTTTCAATCTGTATCTTGAAAGGATTTCTCTGTTTTCTTCCAATATTTCTATCATTGCAGAGCACAGAAACCATCTGTGCCCTGCCGGCTTATCTTAAAAATTAGTTTGCCTGAGATGTGATACCATCAATGATAATATCAAAGGATGGTGCAGATGCTAATTCAGATTCATGGTAATAACCATCTGAAACGTAATCAGCATATTTTGCGTAATCTCCGCCTTCTGCGATCAGGTCTTCTAAGGAAGATCCGTTTACTGTAAATGTAGATGTATCAAATACATGAAGAGAACCATCTTTTAATGCTGCTTCTACTTCTTCTACTTTTGCGTCTGTTCCTTCTGCTGCAACAGCCTCATTGACCGGAGTGATTCTGACTGCATCCTCAGAGAATCCTTTGCACCAGTCTGTGTCGATTGCTTTTCCATCTAATACGCACTGTACAGCGTAAGTATAATATACACCCCAGTTATTTGTAGGAGATGTCAATGCTGCGTCCGGAGCAACAGATGTCATATCTACGTTGTAACCAACACAAGGAACACCTGCTGTCTCACATGCTGATGGAGCACCTGTTGTATCAGCATGCTGGCTGATCAGTACACAGTTGTCTGCGATCAGCTGATTTGCAACTTCGCCCTCTGCTGTCATATCTGCCCAGCTGTTTGTATACTGAACTTCCATTGTAACAGATTCACATACGCTCTTAGCACCTAAATAGAAAGATGTGAATCCTGAAATAACCTCTGCATATGGGTATGCACCTACATAACCGATTTTTGCCTGATCTGCTGTGATAGTACCATTCTCGATCATCTCATTTAATTTCATACCTGCAACAACACCGGATACATAACGTGCTTCGTAAATAGCATCGAAGTAGTTGTGCATATTTGCAAGTCCTGAACCTGCCGCTTTAAAACCTGTTGCATGACAGAACTGAATGTCCGGATACTCCTGTGCTGCCTGTAAAATGTATGTCTCATGTCCAAAACTTGTTGCAAAAATAATATCACAACCCTGCTCTGCAAGATCCACTGCTGCATCATATGCTTTCTCGTCCTCCGGGATCGTCGTCTTCTCAATAATCTGGTCATCTGATAATCCAAGGTTTGCTGCCATCTCATCAATACCTGCCATATGAGCTGCTGTATATCCCTCGTTCTCATCACCGATATAAATAACACCGACTTTGATATCTGCTGCGGAAGCTGCTGCCTGTGTGCCATCTGTACCAGCCTCTGTAGAAGCTGCTGCACTGCTGTTGTCTGCTGTGTCTCCACATCCTGCCACCATACCGACAGTCATTCCCATTGCCAATAAAATACTTAATGCCTTTTTCATATAATCCTCCTTGTTTTGCATTAGAAAAACTAATCTCAAAATACAAAAGTCAATTTAGCATAGCAATTTTTTATCGTCAATATGATTTGTATGGTAATTTTCAAAAAAACGTCAATTTTTGCAAAAAATTTTTTATTGATAAGATGAACTAATACAGGAGATATTTTTAACTAATAAAAAAATGTCTTCGACACTCTCAGCTCCCCTGACCCCTCATTCATGAGGGGAAGGGGGTTTCCTTTGTCTCTCTTTATTGTAAAATTCTATTATGAATATATTACAATCTATCTTTACTGATTATTATGAACCTATCATTTACAAACTTCATCCTC
>ERZ772818.3411-NODE-3411-length-10853-cov-2.796166_pt1 | contig 10853 bp, 8 predicted proteins | sample MGYA00580837_ERZ772818 | MGnify/ENA primary metagenome ERZ772818 (study PRJEB29015, sample SAMEA2737671) | human gut metagenome | biome: human gut; feature: human-associated habitat; material: faeces | place: China | collected 2012 ...
TTTTTCCCGCCACGTCCGCCACGTCCTTTGATATTAGTGATAAATACCACAATCGCTAAAACTATGAAAAACACTACATATGTCATTATTTCAACCATAGTGTCATCATCATCTTCTTCATCGGGTGTCGGGTCTTCGAGTTCGCCGATTACCGAATCATAAATCTGCTTAATACCCTCGCTGTAATCACCTGCCGACAAAGAATCTGTTGCATTTCTGATAAATCGACCGCACTTACCGTCATTTAAAACGCCCTCAAGTCCGTAGCCGACTTCGATACGAATATCACGGCTATCCATAACAAGGAGAATAAGAACTCCGTTATCCGCGTCTTTATCACCTATTCCCCATTTTCTCGCTGTTTCAATCGAAAAGTCTTCAAGGTCGTTTCCGTCTATACTTTCCATTGTCAAAACAACAACTTGCGCTCCGCCGTTAGTATTGTATGCCTTGCCTTTTTCAAATATATAATCCTCTGTTTCACTGTCAATAACATTCGCATAGTCATTTATAAAAAATCTATCCGTATGGTTCGGTATATCAACCTTTGCAAACGCACAAATATTTATAAATAAAACAAACATTGCGGAAATTAATGCCGCGAAACGTATCTTCCCCCTACTCATATCAATCAAAATTTACAGAAGGAGCAGATTGAGCCGCACTATCTGCCTCAAACTGTTGTTTCTTTTCAAAACCAAGCATATTTGCAAATATGTTTGTAGGGAATGAACGTATTTTTACGTTATATTTTTGAACGGCGTCATTATAATCCTTTCTTGCAACACCTATGCGATTTTCCGTACCTGCAAGTTCATCTTGAAGTGATAAGAAGTTTTCGTTTGACTTTAATTCCGGATATGATTCCGAAATTGCAATCAATCTGCTAAGCGCCGATGAAAGTTCTTCATTTGCCTCACTTGCCTCCTCAACTGTTCCCGCACCGGCAAGTTTTGCACGAGCATCAGAAACGGCAGTAAACACTTCTGTTTCGTGTGCCGCATATCCCTTTACAGTATTAACAAGGTTCGGTACAAGATCCATACGTCTTTGAAGTTGAACCTGTATATCGGAATATGCCGTGTTGGTCGATTCTTCTAAACTTATAAGTCCGTTGTAACTTCCTATAATGCTTACCGCTATAATTACGATTACCGCTATTATAACACCGATAATTACACCTTTTTTCTTCATATTTTCTCCTCTTTTCTATAAATAATCTGTATATATTATACACTTACATTTTAACCTATGTGTCTATAAATGTCAACAAAAAAAGCAGACAAAACCATAAGGATTTTGTCTGCTTTTAAATTCTTAATACACTGTAATTAAAATTACTTAGAAAGGTTAGCCTTTAACTTAGCAAGTTCGTCAGCCATTTCCTTCGGAAGTTTATCTCCGAACTGTGCAAAATATTCTTCGATATTTGCAACGTCTTCAAGCCATACCTTCTTATCGATTGTAAGAAGACCCTTAATATCAACATTTTCGTCTTCAAGACCTGTTAGGTCGATATCTTCAGGCTTTGGTAGGTAACCGATTTCGCTTTCAACGGCGTCAACCTTACCTGCGCATCTGTTAAGAATCCAAAGAAGTACACGCATATTGTCACCGAAACCAGGCCACATGAAGTGTCCTTCGTCATCTTTTCTGAACCAGTTAACGTGGAAGATTTTCGGAGCTTTGTCGCCAAGCTTCTTACCCATTTCAAGCCAGTGACCCCAGTAAGTAGCCATATTGTAGCCTACGAACGGTTTCATAGCCATTGGGTCACGTCTAACAACACCTACTGCACCTGCAGCTGCTGCTGTTGTTTCTGATGCCATTGTAGCACCAACGAATGTACCGTGTTGCCAATCTCTTGATTGATATACAAGCGGAGCACACTTAGCACGTCTGCCACCGAATACAATAGCCTCTACAGGAACGCCCTGTGGGTTTTCGAATTCAGATGAGATACATGGGCAGTTGATAGCCGGAGCTGTAAATCTTGAGTTAGGGTGAGCAAGATTGTTACCTGCTGCAGAGTATTCAGGACCGTTAACCTTTGAGCCCTTCCATTCTGTTGCATCAACAGGAGGATTCTTGTCAAGACCTTCCCACCAAACTGTATTGTCTGCATTGTTAAGAGCAACGTTTGTGAAGATTGTGTTCTTCTTTGTTGATTCAAGAGCATTGAAGTTTGTCTTTACTGATGTACCAGGAGCAACACCGAAGAAACCTGCTTCAGGGTTGATAGCATATAGTCTGCCGTCAGGACCGATGTTTAGCCATGAAATATCATCGCCGACTGTCCATACTTTGTAACCTTTGTTCTTTAGGTATTCCGGTGGAATAAGCATTGCAAGATTTGTCTTACCGCAAGCTGATGGGAATGCAGCACAGATATACTTAACTTCGCCTTGAGGATTTTCAAGACCAAGAATTAGCATATGCTCAGCCATCCAACCTTGGTTCTTACCAAGATATGATGCAATTCTTAGAGCGAAACACTTCTTACCAAGAAGAACGTTACCGCCGTAAGCCGAGTTGATTGACCAAATTGTGTTATCCTGTGGGAATTGAACGATGTATCTGTCATCAGGATTTACGTCTTTCTTAGCGTGTAGACACTTGATGAATTCAGCGTTTTCGTCATTTCCAAGTTGATCAAGAACCTTTTGACCGATTCTTGTCATAATAGCCATATTAAGTACAACATAGATACTGTCTGAAAGCTCGATACCGATCTTTGAGAAAGGTGAACCTATAGGACCCATTGAATAAGGAATAACGTACATTGTTCTGCCCTTCATTGAACCTGTATATAGTTTCTTTAGCTTTGCATACATTTCGTCAGGAGCCATCCAGTTATTGATTGGGCCGGCTTCTTCTTCTGTAGGAGTACAGATAAATGTTCTGTCTTCTACACGAGCTACGTCGTTTTCAGCTGTTCTGTGATAGTAACATCCAGGAAGCTTTTCTTGATTTAGTTTAATCATTTCACCTGTTGCAACAGCCTCTGCTCTTAGAGCCTCAAGCTGTTCTTCACTTCCGTCAATCCAAACAACATTGTCAGGTTGACACATAGCTTTCATTTCTTCAAGCCATGCAAGAACTGTCTTGTTTTCTGTCATGGTAAAAATCCTCCAATACATTTTTTAATTTTATACAGTGTTATTTTGTAACATTGTTTTCTATTTTATTGACAAGTGCATTATAACATATTTTTTGTTTTTTTTAAAGAATTTATAATGATTTTTTTATTTTTTTATCATTTACTATCAGAAATACGTTATTTTTTCGTGAAAAATGTGACGTTTTGCACAAATAAATAATAACCTTTTTGAATTTGCTGAATACAACTTTCGTTTTTGTCCTTGAAAGGTATTATTTTAAGTGTTATAATAATTATATATTTATCCTTGAAAGGCAGATTTATTACTTATGAAAGAACAAATTTATACAATACCGGTAAATGAAGTTTACGATACAGACTGCGAATGTCCGCTTTGTGAACTTGAGAAAAAACTTGAAAAAGAAACGCTCGACTATGCACTCGGTGCAGCAATGATGGAGCCTGAATTTCGTATGGAATCAAACGAAAAAGGCTTTTGCAACCATCACTATTCAATGCTTTTCGGTATGTCAAACAAACTTGCACTGTCGCTTGTGCTTGACACACATTTAGTAGTATTGCTGGACGAATCCACTGCCAGCATTTGCAGTAAGCTGTTCTTCTTGGAGAGTGACGACCGGGAGTTGGCTGCGACTGCCTTGTACACGCTTCCCTCCGTACAAGGCAATTTCTTGATGCTGCCCAATACGGAAGGTGAGGAATCGGAGATTAATCTTGAACTGCTGTTTGGCGCCGTACTTGCAGAGCCTGGGAAGATAGCGGAAATGTTTCACACTAAAACAAATGAATAATGATACGCGATACCTTTTTTAGTTTGCATCGCTTTGTGAACGTATGCCGCAAAGAGATGGTGGAGAATTGGAAGACCTATATACTCCGCTCGGTGATGGTCTACGGAATGTTGGCCATAGTCTTTGTCTGGAATGGATACTATCAGTATCACAATCTGGAAGCGGGAGCTGTGGGCATGGACCCTATCTGGGAGTTTGAGTCCAGATTCTTTCTTTGGGGACTTGTCATTTGGGGATGCATTAGCGCCTCGTTTACCATGGAAAGGATGAAAAGCAAGACGAGTCGTACCGTTGTGCTCATGACACCTGCCACCATGTTCGAGAAATTCTTTGCCCGCTGGCTGGTGGCTACCTGCGGCTTTATCTTGGTCTTTCTGATAGCTTTCAAGCTGGCGGACTTGACAAGAGTCGTCTTCTATCTTCTGGCCTACCCGGAGCTGCATGTCGTTCACTCCTTTCCGTTGTGGGAATTCTGCTGTAACACGAACCGTTTCTATGAGACGATAGGAAGCGGACCGGCTGTGGTGGGGATATTCCTGAGCTGCTACTTTTTTCTACAGTCTTTCTTCCTGCTGGGCAGTACGGTCTGGCCCAAAAATGCACTTATCAAGACTTTTGCGGCCGGTGTCTGCATCTTCGTTTCATATATCCTGATAGCTGTATTGTGTCTGGAAACCATTCTACCCAATAATTTTTTTATGACCGAGCCTTATATCAACAGGGAAGCATCGAGTGACTGGCTGATTTTTATAACTTCGTTTTTCGCCCTTTTCAACTGGGTGCTTGCCTATTTCCGTTTCAAGGAGTCCGAAATCATTAATCGCTGGTAACTATGAACTTTAAGGAAAGCAAAGCCATCTACCTGCAAATAGCAGACCGCATTTGCGACGAGGTACTTCTCGGGCAATATCAGGAGGAAGAACGTATTCCTTCGGTACGGGAATATGCGGCTGTGGTAGAGGTCAACGCCAATACGGTGATGCGTTCGTACGACTACTTGCAGACGCAAGGAGTGATTTACAACAAGCGGGGTATCGGCTATTTTGTGTCGGTAGGTGCACGTAAGCTGATTCTTTCGTTGAGGAAAGAGTATTTTCTGAAGGAGGAAGTGGATTATTTCTTCAAGCAGATTTTCACGCTGGGCATCTCTGCCGAGGAGTTGTCCGGGATGTATCAGGAGTTTATCAAGAAACAAAAATAAAAGAAGACAGTTATGAAACGAACGACTTATATAATGATAGGAATGCTGGTTACCGGTGTGGCAATGGTATGCGGACTCATGTTCTATGTGGTGGACCGCAATGTCACTCAGAAAGATAATTTTATGGAAATCGGCGGAGAACGGAAAACGGTGCAGCTGCCCTCGTGCAGGGTGTTGAAGCTGACACAGCCTCCGGTGGTGTGGAAACAGAAAAAAGAAGGTATTGTGGAGGCAGAGCGTATGTTCTCGTTCGGGGAAGTGCCGTTGGAGGTAACTGCCGGAGACTCTTTGCAGCAGGGCAGTTTCTCCTATGCAGGGGATATGGAGGCTTTTATGTCGATGACTTCCGTTGGCGATACCCTGCTCGTCACCTTTGACTTTCCGGAGGATAAGCTGGAACAGCATCTTCAGAATGACATTTGGATAAGGGTTCGTTCGGAAGGGATGGAATTGCGGTTGCCTGCGGAGGTACAAGCGGTTGTGGTAGATGTGGAAGATATGGAAACCAATTTCTACGGACTCCGTTGCGATACGCTCTCTTTCCGCACGCGATACCTTGCCCGGCTGGAAGATTGCCATGTCACTGCGCTTGCGGCGCAGGCGCAGAGCTTGCATCTCAACAGCGGCACAGTGCGCAACCTTTATCTGAATCTGGACGAGATAGCCGACTGGGATGTCAATACCGGTTCCTTCCATATCGATACGGAGCATCTGTCCGGCAGTCGCTATCATCGTTGTCTTTTGCAGAAGAATGAATGCCGCCGGGTGTTCTGGACACCGTTAAAGGATGATGCCTCTTTGAGTGTGGAGTTAAAACAAGCAGTTAAAATAGAAGTAGGTGAGTAGCCATAATACGAAATGACTTATCTTTGCACATGAATCAAAAAGTGTAGAGTATATGGCCTTGCAATTGGCATTCGTATTGGTAGCTATCATTATAGGCGCCCGCTTGGGCGGCATTGGACTAGGTGTAATGGGAGGGATAGGTCTGGCAATTCTGACGTTTGGTTTCGGATTGCAGCCTACATCACCTCCCATTGACGTTATGTTGATGATAGCCGCCGTCATTTCCGCCGCATCCTGCATGCAGGCGGCTGGCGGACTGGATTATATGGTAAAGCTGGCAGAACGGTTGTTGCGGAAGAATCCTTCGCAGGTCACCATCTTGAGCCCTATTGTGACCTATTTGTTTACTTTTGTTGCCGGTACGGGACATGTGGCATATTCGGTGCTTCCCGTGATTGCCGAGGTTGCCACGGAGACCAAGATTCGTCCCGAGAGGCCACTGGGCATTGCGGTGATTGCTTCGCAGCAGGCTATTACGGCAAGTCCCATTTCGGCTGCCACCGTCGCATTGCTTGGGTTGCTGGCGGGATTTGATGTCACCTTGTTTGATATTCTGAAAATAACGATTCCTGCTACCATTATCGGGGTACTTGTGGGCGCCTTGTTCTCCATGAAGGTGGGCAAGGAGCTGGCAGACGACCCGGAGTACAGAAAGAGGTTGACCGAAGGCTATCTTGATGTCAAGAAGGTGGAGATAAAGGATATACACAATAAACGGCATGCCGTCTTGTCTGTGCTTATCTTTATCCTTGCCACTGTTTTTATCGTGTTCTTTGGTTCGTTCGACAGTTTGCGTCCTGCCTTCGTGATAGACGGCGAGACGGTGAGACTCGGCATGTCCGCCATTATCGAAATCGTGATGCTCTCTGCCGCCGCCCTCATCTTGCTGCTGACTCGCACCGACGGCATGAAGGCAACGCAAGGCTCCGTCTTCCCGGCAGGCATGCAGGCGGTGATTGCCATATTCGGCATTGCCTGGATGGGAGATACTTTTCTTCAGGGAAACATGCTTCAGTTGACCCAGTCCATCGAGGGAGTGGTGAGGCAAATGCCGTGGCTGTTCGGGATAGCCTTGTTTGCCATGTCGATTCTGCTTTATAGCCAGGCCGCCACTGTGCGCGCACTGATGCCTTTGGGCATCGCTTTGGGCATTTCGCCTATGATACTGGTTGCTCTGTTCCCCGCTGTAAACGGTTACTTCTTTATTCCCAATTATCCCACCGTAGTGGCAGCCATCAATTTCGACCGTACCGGGACTACCCGTATCGGCAAGTATGTGCTGAACCACTCGTTCATGCTTCCCGGACTTGTTTCGACTGGCGTTGCCATCGGGCTGGGGTTGCTTTTCATCAGGATATTCTAAGGGAAACCGCTGCTTTCAATCCGTTGTATATAGGGCTTTGTTTACTTGTGTATAGGGAGTGTTCCCTTTTACTCATTGCCTTATCAGCGCCTAATGGTCGTGCGGTGATCTGCTGACGGCTGTTAAGCGGGTTGTTGATGGCCGTTAGGCGATTGCATCATGGCCGTTGCATACTGTTGATTCCTTATGTCCGACGTAATAAATACCTTCATTCTCTGAATAAAGCACAGAGGAAAACAGTATTGAAGTCTTGGCTTTGTGTGGCTGTACGCATTTGTTCTGATTGCATTTGAAGGGGGAGGAGATGGAATTAATACCGTGTTTGCAGGATATTGATTTCGTCAGGTACGATATAAATAAGATGTGATGCAAGAAATTAATAACTTGTGTTACTACATGTTATCTTCTTGTGGTGTCAGTATTTCTGTTTGTGAAACGGTGTGGAAGCAAATTTTGCTTCCACACTTTTGCATTGCTTCCACAGCGTCTGTAATGCCGATGAATAGAGGGATACAAGGAGCGGGTGGAAGTGTGGAAGCAAAAATGATGAAAACTGTTATGAAGAAACAACAGTTGTCTTGATTGTTTAGCTAATCACAAAGTTTTGAGTTTACTGTTTTTTGAAGCTATTGAAATATTCTTTTACATAGACTTTAGTACTTTCGCTAATAAAATGACAATGTAGAGTAAATGCTTCATTGAAAGCAGCTAGGATGATAGATGTTGACAAAAGATATTCTTCATATAAGAGGAAGAATCATTTAAAATCTTTAAGCAACGTATTAACTTTATGATATACATATGATAACCAAGTCATTAATCCAACAAATAGTATCACAGCAGTAAGGTTTTATACATTGTACCCCTATACATACACCTTGTGAGAAAGGAAATTTCGCTATAGTGATTTCTATTACATGGTATAATCGCTTGATTATTAATAAAATAAGAGTGTTGTAGTTCCGCGAAAACTCTGGTGATTTCGTACATCGGTATGAAGACTCAAGAAGTGGTAATCAAACCGAGCGTAAAAGTGGTTATGATGCCTGATACAGAGATACTTGATGAAGTAACAGTAGTGGCTTATGGCACTAAACGTAAACAAGATTTGGTGGGTTCTATCAGCAGTGTAAAGAATGAGATTATCAGTAATTCACAAGCTACATCCGTGTCCAATGCATTAGAAGGAGCTGTGGCTGGTTTGCAAGTTGTAAGTTCTTCCGGCCAGCCGGGACAAGATGCCAATATCGTATTACGCGGTATCGGTTCTATTTCGGCCAGCAACAATGCACTGATTGTAGTAGATGGTGTGCCCTTCAACGGCAAGTTGTCGGACATCAACCCTACAGACATTGCTTCAGTGAACGTGTCGAAAGATGCTGTATCCAACTCTTTGTATGGTTCCCGTGCAGCAGGTGGTGTGGTCATGATTACTACCAAGACCGGACGCAAAGACAAGGTGGCCATCAACTTTAACGGCTCCTGGGGTGTGGCACAGCGTGCGTACAAGGACTATGATATGGCTACTGATCCGGGAGAGTTCTACCGTTTGTCTTGGTATGGTCTTCGTAACACCTATTGGGCGGCTGGAAAATCCATTGAAGACTCTAATTTAGCAGCCAGTCAGGATTTGCTGGGCGAACTGGGTAATTACAATGCTTATATCATCCCGCAAGGAGAGTATCTGGTAACACCAGATGGAAAACTTAACCCCAATGCACGTCTGCGTTATAATGATTCGTTTGCCGATGCCTTGTTCGACAATGCCTTCCGTCAAGAGTATAATGTATCTGCATCGGGTGGTAATGACCGCACAGATTACTATGTATCTATGGGCTTTCTGGACAATGACTCTTATGTGCTAGGTTCTTCTTATGAGCGCTTTACGGCTCGTGCCAACGTTAACTCTCAGTTGAAATCCTGGTTGAAGGTAGGTACCAATGTAGGCTATTCCAAAGCAACTCAGAATGGTGTACAAGAGAATGCCGGAGCTGCCTCCAATCCTTTTGAGGTGGCACGTTCTTGGGCTCCCATCTTCCCGGTTCATGCCTATGATGCAGAAGGTAATATGAAATATTATGAGGACGGAAGTCCTATGTATGATGCCGGAAACGGTGAGACAGACGGTACATCTAAACGTCCTACGGCTACTAACCAGAATGTGATAGCCAATATGAAAGAGGATATTCGTGAAACTGTGTACAATAATCTGACTTCACGCTCGTATCTGGAAATCTCGTTCTTGAAGAATTTCAAGTTTACAGCAAACTACAGTTATGATTTCACGAACAGTAGCCAGACAGTATTCTACACTCCGCTCATCGGTGACGGACAGTCTTTCGGTGGTCGTGGTACAAAAGGAAGCTACAACACTACGACTACCAACTTCAACCAGATTCTGGCCTACAGCAATGTTTTTGGCGATAACCACCACTTGTCGGCCAAGATAGGTCACGAGTACTATAAGTATGAATATCAGTATTTAGCAGGACAGAAGACCAATTTCTTTAATCCGAACAATCCGGAACTGGACAACGGTGGACAAATGCAATACATTAACAGCTACACGGCAAACCATAACATCGAGGGGTATTTCGGTATGGCAGACTACGACTATAGCACCAAATATTATCTTTCTGCAGCCTTCCGTCGCGACGGTACTTCCCGCTTCTTGGACCGCTGGGGTAATTTCTGGTCGGTAGGTGCCGCTTGGCGTATTTCCAACGAAGCATTCATGGAGGGTACAAACTCTTGGTTGAACGACTTGAAACTGCGTGCGTCTTATGGTACCCAAGGTAATGAAAGCATCCTTTCGGAGTATGACTATGCCTATGTGTACACGCCTTATCAAGACCAATACACAGTTACTTGGAATGGTTCAGAGTTGGGTTATTCACCGGAATTCTACGGTAATCCGGACTTGACTTGGGAAAAGCAGAAGACTTTTGACGTGGGAGTAGATTTCCGTCTATTCGACAGAGTATACGGTTCATTCGAATATTTTTATCGTCGTACAGACGATATGCTCTTCAAGCGCCCTGTAGCTTACTCTACAGCCGGACGTCCGTATAATTGGGAAAACCTGGGTGCGATGAAAAACACTGGTATAGAGTTTGAAGTGAATGTGGATATTTTCAATCAGCCCGACCTAAAGTGGACGGTATCGCTCGTGGGATCTCACTACAAGAACCGCATCGTGACACTGCCCGAAGAAAACCGTGAAAATGGTATCACTTCCGGTCCGTTCAACCTGCGCGAAGGTAAGAGCCGCTTTGAATACTATACTTATATGTATGCCGGCATGGACGAAAAAGGGGAAGTGACAGGCCGTACTACCACCACCACTTATGCAGACGCAACCCGCTACTTCATTGGAAAATCTGCACTGCCCGATTTCAACGGTGGTTTGAGCACTACTTTCTCTTACAAGGGAATTGACCTTTCTATAGCAACGGCTTTCCAAATTGGTGGCTATGCTTATGACTATTCTTATCTGTCCGGCATGAGCTCCTCATTCTACGTAGGTCATAA
>ERZ772818.3422-NODE-3422-length-10835-cov-49.340167_pt1 | contig 10835 bp, 9 predicted proteins | sample MGYA00580837_ERZ772818 | MGnify/ENA primary metagenome ERZ772818 (study PRJEB29015, sample SAMEA2737671) | human gut metagenome | biome: human gut; feature: human-associated habitat; material: faeces | place: China | collected 2012 ...
ACGCAATGATTACACTGACAATCATTGGCATATTTCCATTTGTCAAATAAGAGAAGATATTGATGAACAACCATAATTGTAGTAATAGTGGTGTTCCACGAATTAATTCTACATAAACACCAGCAATTGCTTGTACGATCTTGTTCTTTGATAGTTTTACTAGGGCAAACAAGCCACCAATAATTGTACCGAAGATTACGGTAATAGCTGCAAGTCCTAAAGTAATTCCTAAACCTTTTAATAATTGTGGCCAGCAATATTGAACGATTTGAACACATGTTCCAAAGAAGCCAGTTGCGGTTAATGTGAATTGTTCGCTACTTTGTTTCTTAGCCGCTTTATACCACTCTTCATATAAACCTTTTTTGTTGACTTCCTTTAAGATTTTGTTGACTTCTTCCATCAACCTTTTTTCACCTAAAGGAGCACCTACACGATTACCTGCATAATCTTGATCAATATTGAATAATTCATCTAATTTCGCAAGTTCAGAGTTCTTTTCAATATATTCATCGGCTGTACCTTCTGAACATGCAACGGCTTGTACAGTACCATTCTTTAATAGGGCAACACCATCATCAATACTTGAAATCGATTGTAGTTTTGCGTCCGGAATTTGATCCTCTGTATATTGTTGCTGGATTGATCCTTGTTGAGCAGCTACTTTTAAGCCCGTTAAATCTGTTAATTTTTTATATTTCTCTTCATCTTTTTTAGAAATAATAACAGCCTGTCCACCAGTATCCTCTGTCATATTGTATCCAATAGACATTTCCATCTGTTGCGCACGAGCTGGTGTAAATGCTAATCCAGTAATAGCTAAATCGATTTCTTCGGTTTGAAGGTTTGCCAAAACAGTATCAAAACTTGATGCTTTGATTGTTAGTTTAACACCCATCTTTTTTGCGATATATTTTGCCAATTCAATGTCAGAACCTACATATTGAGCTTGTCCTGTCTTTGTCGAATCAATAAATTCATTAGGAGGGAAATCTGGAGACGTACCTACAATCAATTCTCCTCTTTCTTGAATTCTGTCTAATAAATCACCTGTAGTTGATGTATCTGTTTCATCGGCAAATGCAGGCATGATACTAGACATCATAATCATAAAACTTACTAAAAATGTCGAAACTAATTTAAATCCTTTTTTCATGTTGTCCTATTCCTTTCTAATAAAAAAAGTCGTCCTTGAATATACAAGGACGACTATAAAATCGCGGTACCACCTTATTTCCTGCACAAAAGTACAGGCCCTTAACTCATAACGGGAGTATCCGAAGCTTCCTCAATCTTCGAAAGCTTAGCTCTAAGACACGTTCACCCTGTGCTTACTGTTCCATTTCCACCATCAGGAACTCACTATCAGCAGCATCCACGACTACTTCTTCTTTTCATTGCCTTTACAAAGGATGGCTTTATTATAAACAAACATTTTTTTAAATGCAATAAGAAATTTTACGATTTTATCAACAACTCAATTTCCTCCACATTCAGTGAACAATATGCAGAAATTTGTTCAAGAGTAAAACCATCTTCATACATCTTACGAACCATCTGTTCCACTTTCTTATCAGCTTCTAGTATAGCCTTTCTTGCTTCTTCTTTCTCTTTATGAGCTTCTTCTTTTTCTTTACGAGCCTCTTCTTTGTCTTTACGAGCTTCTTTCATCTGTCTTTGAGCTTCTTCAAGTTCAAGCTGTAGTTCAATTCGTTCTTCATTTTCATGCAGCTTTTGAAAATCTTCTATTATTTTCTTCCAACGATCATCCGATATCGTTTCTACACGCTTCTCCAACATTTGAATCACCCCATCACTTTCTATCATCACCTTAATTTTACTATCATCCAATCCTTTATGGCAATTCAAAAAGTAATAAATCATTTTCTCCTGTTCATTCATGTCTTCAAGTGGTTTATTTAAATCCACTTTTGGCATTTCTATTGTCATTAACTTCATACGATCTTCTTTTTCATCTTTCACTAAAGGAATGCCACTGTATTTTCTCATTGTGTATAAACTACAAATGTCATCATCATCAGCAATTATCAAATTAAAGAATACCATCACAATAGTTTCCTTTAATTGACTATAACTTTTTCCTTCCATGTCTTGTGAACCATGAAGTCTAGCCAAATAATAATTAAATCGATTGAGTAAATTATCTTTGGTCTGTCTTAACTGCATTTCTAAATCCACAGTTGTTTTATCATCAAATTCAACTAATAGATCCAACCGAGGACTTTTCATTTTAGTATAGTCTTTTACCATTTCTGAATTCTTTACAACAACATGATTGACTTTCCTTTCTAAAAATACCGTAAGTAATGATTTTAAAGCATCATTAGCCTCTTTACAATCTTCGCCAAAGACATACTTAAAGGCGAAATCATTTAATAAATTTGCACTTCTCATGAGCACCTCTTTCTAGTAGGCATTTCCTACATACTCATATACGAAAAAAAAGATACTTTTTCGAATAATTTTTAAATTTTTGCACAAAAAAAGCGCCTTTCGACGCTTATTCGGCTTCAATCTCCTTAATGAGGCACTCATTACCTTGAAGTAAAACTGTATGTTCGCTCTTACAATATGGACATTTTCTTCCATATTGAATCGTATCATATGTTTTTTCACATTCATTACAAATCGTAATAGCTTCAATCCACTCATATTCTAGTGAAGAGTTTTCAATTAAAGGAACCTTCTTCCTATAATATTTCCAACAATCCACTAAATACTCAGGAACAATTCCACTTACTTTTCCAATCTGTAAAGTCACTCTACGAATATCTGTAATATTATTTTCTTGTGCAAGTTCTTCTAATGTTTTTGAAATATGTACAACAATCCCTAATTCATGCATACTATTTCTTCTTATTACGAATGATCTTAATTTGACGCTTAGCCGCATATGGCAATATAGCCTTCATCTTATCTTCCGCCTTAACCATTCTTGCACCATCTTTGATATCACGCGTTAAGTGGATCGCATCAAATTCACATTTTGTCGTACACAAGCCACAACCAATACACTTATTTGTATCGACTATACTTGCACCACATCCTAGACATCGATTGGCTTCAATCTTAACTTGTTCTTCTGTAAATGTAGAACGTAAGTCTCTAAATGATTTTTCACCCAAGCCCTTTTTAATACCAGGTATCTGACGTTTGGCATGATCAAAATCAATATCAATCAATGCATTATTTTTATCAAATTCATTAAACAAGTGTAAGTCTCTTCCAATTGTCAAAGAATGACCCTTATGAACAAAACGATGCATTGATTCTGCTGCCTCTTTACCATGGCTAATCGCATCAATCGCAAATTTTGGTCCTGTATACACATCACCACCCACAAATACATCTTCAACAGATGTTTGAAGTGTTGTACCATCGGCTTTAATAGTTCCATTGGGATTGACCTCTACATCGAATCCTTGAATTGGAACAATACTTTGTCCAATCGAAAGTAATACATGACTACATTGTATAGTTTCCAAAACACTTTCATCATAGCTTGGATTAAATCTAGCCGTTTCATCCTTTACACTTACACATTGCTTAAACACAATCGAATCTTCTAAAATTTCCTTTGGACCCCATCCACAATGAAGAATTATACCCTCTTCTTTAGCTTCTGATACTTCCTCAAAACTTGCCGGCATTTCAGCTTCTTGTTCCAAAGAATATAAATGTACCTTTTCAGCTCCACTTCTTAAAGCTGCACGAGCTACATCTATTGCAACATTTCCGCCACCAACGACAACCACATCACCAGAAATTAGATTTGGATCTTCTGTTTTATTCACCTTACGCAAGAAATCAATTCCAGATTCAACCATTTCATTTTCCTCACCTGGAATATTTAATTTTCTAGATCCTTGAGCACCAATGGCCACATAGAACGCCTCATATCCCTCATTTCTTAAATCATCCAAAGAAATATCTTTACCTACTTCTATGCCACACTTAAACTCAATGCCCATAGCTTTTAACACTTCAATTTCAGCCTCAATCACAGACTTTTCTAATCTAAAAGAAGGAATACCATAGACTAACATACCACCTGGTTTTTCTTCCTTTTCGAATATTGTTACAGGATAGCCCATTATTCTTAAATAATAAGCCGCACTCATACCAGCAGGACCTGCGCCAATAATGGCCATTTTGTTTGTGAAGAATTTGCCTTCGACATTTTCACATAAAGGAATATAACGTTTATCTTCATGAAGTTCTTGTTCGGCAATAAACTTCTTGATTTCATCAATAGCCAAAGGCTCATCAATCAATCCACGTGTACATTGTTGTTCACACCTTCTGTTACAAATAGCTCCACATACGGCTGGAAATGGATTAAAGTCTTTAATTAACTTTAACGCATCCATATAACGACCTTCTTTAGCCATTTTTATATAGCCTTGTACCGGTAGATGTGCTGGACATGCACTCTTACATGGCGATGTTCCCGTTTCATAACAGTTGACTTTAGCTGTATCTCTAAAGTTCCAATTCCACTTTTCTGGACCCCACTTTACATCATCTGGAAGTTCTTGTTTAGGATATGTAACTGGACCTGCTTTTGTACATAATTTTTGTCCTAATTTTGCCGCACCCACTGGACAAATTTCCACACACTTTCCACACGCAACACATTTTTCACTATCCACATGCGCCCTATAAGCACTTGCCGACATATTTGGCGTATTGAACAATTGACTTGTTCTTAATGCGTTACAGACACCATGTGCGCAGTTACATATCGCAAAAATTTTATCTTCTCCATCAATATTGGTAATCTGATGGACATATCCTTTTCTTTCACAACGCTCTAAAGTCTCAATAACTTCTTCATACGTACAATAATGACCACCCTTATTCGTTTGAACAACATAATCGGCCATATCACCTACCGCAATACAAACATCGGCTTCAACATCGCCAGTTCCTTCACCTCTAACACGTTGTTGTCTTCTACATGAACATGGAGAAAGTGCATATTTATCGTATTTATTCAACCAATGCGAAATCTTTTCTACACTTACCGCTTCTTGATTTGCATGAATCGCCTTTTCTACAGGAATAACATGCATACCAATGCCAGCTCCTCCAGGAGGAACCATTGGCGTTACCTTTTCAAGTGGTAATCGCGTCATCTTTTCAAAGAAATCCGCAACAATTGGATGTTCTTCTACAAGATCTTTGTTCATAACCATAAATTCGGCGGCTCCAGGAACAAATTGAGGAAGCACAAATTGTTTGTGATGATCCTCATTTTCCCAATTGTATTCAATCATTCCAATGTCGCATACTTCATTTAATACACGATTCACTCTTCCAGCTGGCCATCCACTTCTTTTCACTACTTCTTCAAAAGAAAGTGGTTTACGCACTTCAAAACACAAACATAAATCGCATTGTTCATCATTTAATATTTCATTTAAACACTCATATTCAGGATCTGTTTGGGATAACTTCTTCACTTTTGCCGGAATACGATCTGTGATACGTCTTGCCAATTTATCAATATTATCTCGATATGTCATATTATTCCTTCCAGGCCTTCACTTCATTTTCAAGCCAATTACACCAATTATCAATTCCCTCACCCGTTTTAGCACACACTTCAAAAATCTTCGCATTTGGATTACGGTACAAAATATTCTCTTTACATTTCTCTACATCAAAATCAAAGTATGGCAATACATCCATTTTATTGATGAGAACCACATCACACACTTGAAACATCAATGGATATTTTAAAGGTTTGTCGTCTCCTTCAGGAACGCTTAGAATAGCCACATTTTTTGTGGATCCCGTGTCAAATTCAGCTGGACAAACCAAATTTCCTACATTTTCAAGTACTGCCAAATCTAAATCTTCCATACCCATTTCACGCAGTCCTTGACGAGTCATATCTGCGTCTAAATGACACATACCACCTGTGTGTAGTTGAATCGTGCGTACGCCATATTCACTGATAGTTTTGGCATCTACATCACTATCGATATCCGCTTCCATAATGCCAATTCTCATTCTATCTTTTAATCTTTCTAACGTTCTAGATAAAGTTGTTGTCTTACCCGCTCCTGGACTTGACATGACATTCAATAAAAAAACACCTTTGTCTTTACATTCTTCTCTTAATTTATTCGCATCTTTATTATTATCTTCAAATACACTTTGTTTTACTTCTATAATTTTATACATGATAAGAAACCTCCTAAAATGATTGTAAACGATTTCAAATCAGTAGTAAATAAACACATGTTAGTCTTTGCACACCTTGAAAAGTAGTCACTTTTCGCCTATCATAATCTATATGAAAATCTGTATGTACCAAATGTCTGTTTCAATGGATAATCAACAAAACATAGCTAAACTTAAAAACATTCCAGACTGTGATATTTTAGTTCTACCAGAAATGTGGAACTGTCCCTATCATAATGATGCACTTAAAACAGCTTATTTGCGTCATGATGAAAGTTTAGAAGCATTAAAAGAAACTGCTCGAACAAATAAAATATGGATCGTTGCAGGTTCCATTTGTACAAACAAATACAATCGTTGTTACATATTAAACAGCGATGGTGACATTGTTTGTTCGTATGATAAAACACATCTTTTTGAATTCCACAACAAACAAGATTATTGTGAAAATGATGTATTTGTACCAGGAAATCACCTTCAATGTTTCGATACGCCATGGGGAAAATGCGGTATTTTATTATGTTACGACATTCGTTTTCCAGAAGTATCTAGAATTTTAGCTCAAAATGGAGCACAAATTCTATTTTGTCCAGCCGCCTTTAATGAGCAGGCCACAAAGAAGCATTGGAAGTTATTTGCCCAAACTCGTGCTTTAGAAAATGAAGTCTTTTTATGTGGAGTTGCCCCAGCTAAGTATACATGTAAAAGCTATACTTCAGGAGGCCACTCTATGCTTGTGGATGGTTTTGGCAATATTGTAGTGGAGTTGGGTGAAGAAGAAGCATACAAAGTTGTAGATATCGATTTAAATGACATTGATAAAGTAAGGAAAAGAATGCCTTATTGGAAGGTACGTAGAAACGATTTATATGAATTAAAGGAGATCAAAAATGAAGACAATTCAAATCAATGAAATCGAAGGATTTCAAATTGGTAGTGCACAAGATACAGAAAATGCGACTGGCTGCACAGTCATCTTATGTAAAGAAGGAGCTACAGCTGGTGTAGACGTACGCGGTGGTGGTCCTGCCACTCGTGAAACAGATTTATTAAACCCTAAAAACATGGTTCAAAAAATTCATGCGGTGACTTTATCAGGTGGTAGTGCTTTTGGTTTAGAATCAAGTAGTGGTGTTATGCAATATTTGAGCGAACACGAAATTGGTTTTGACATGAAAAACATCTATATTCCCATCGTATGTGAAGCTTGTCTATTTGATTGTGGTGTAGGTAATTCTAAGGCATATCCAAATAAAAAAATGGGATATGATGCTTGTATGGAAGCGGAAAAAAATGATCCAAAACAAGGAAATGTCGGTGCAGGAACAGGGGCTAGTGTAGGTAAATTCTTTGGCCCTCAATATGCGATGAAGGCAGGACTTGGATTTTCGGCCCTACAAATAGGTCCATTAAAAGTAGGAGCTATTGTCGCCGTAAATGCGTGTGGTGATATTTTCTATCCAAATTCAGACAAACCAATTGCAGGTATCTACGATCGAAATACAAACACAAGATTGTTTAGTGAAGATGAAATCTTAAAGGCAGCTGAAAAGATGATCAATTCTTGTGGTATGAATACGACAATTGGTTGTATCATCACAAATGCAGACTTAAATAAAGCACAAATGAATAAAATCGCAAGTATGGCCCATAATGGATATGCAAGATGTATTCGTCCCGTCCACACTTCAAGTGATGGAGATACTATTTTTGCGATGACATCCAATAAAGTGCCTGCAGAACAAGATTTAGTTGGAATCATGGCCGTTAAAGCTATGGAACAAGCTATTGTCAATGCGGGTACACTTGCAGATAGTGCTTATGGTCTAGCTAGCTACAAAGAAATCACTAAAGACTAATCATTAAAGTATCGCTACGGTGATACTTTTTTAACGTGTCATAAAATAAAAAAGTGCAATATCTGACACGTTAACTGCACTTTTTTAAAGTTTAATCTAAGATTTTTCCATCTATTGAAATTGTGACAACTTGCCAAGGAATGAACTTTTTACTTTCCTGCAAAGCTTTCTTAACCGCATTTTCAAGACCACCACAACAAGGTACTTCCATACGAACAATGGTTACACTTTCAATCGAATTCATACGAATAATATTGCAAAGCTTTTCTGAATAATCCACACCATCAAGTTTTGGACATCCTATTAGAGTCACTTTATTTTTCATAAATTCCTGATGGAAATTGGCATAGGCATAAGCTGTACAATCCGCAGCTATTAAAAGCTTGGCATGTTGAAAGAATGGTGCGTTGATAGGTGCTAGCTTAATTTGTATAGGCCAAGATGTTAATTGACTTGATACATCAATCGATGGACTTGATACAACTGGATTCAGTGTATGCATCATAGATCCAGGACATCCTGTATGCATGGTGCCCGATTCTTGCATGCGTTTTTCCATATTCTTTTTTACTGCCTCTTCATCATAGGCTAAAGTATCTTTTTCAATGAATGAAATAGCACCCGTAGGACATGTTGGTAAACAATCCCCTAGTCCGTCACAATAATCATCACGCATTAATTTCGCTTTTCCATTCACTAAGCCAATGGCTCCTTCATGACAGGCATCCACACAGATACCGCATCCTGTACATTTATCTTCATCAATTTGTATAATTTTTCTTAACATAAAATCATCCTCATTTCTTATGAACTTATTTTAGTGTATAATACAATCAATTTATGTTGTTTAAACAACGAAAGGAAGATATTTATGGATTCAACATTCAAACAATACAAGAAAAATGAAATTATTTATCATATGGAAGATATTCCACAAGCCATTGGCATTGTCAAAGAAGGAAGTGTTGTCATAGAAACTGTAGACTTTTTAGGCAATGTTTCCCTATTGTCACATATAGGTTTCAATCAAATGTTTGCGGAAAGCTATGTCCTAACCAAAACACCTATGTATGTATATGTTAGAGCGGTTGAGGATTGTACAATTCAATTTTTAGATGTTCAAGCCTTAGAAAAATCTCCAGAATTAAAAGATCAAATGATTCAAATACTTTCAAATAAGAACAAAATGTTGTCACAACACATATTTCATATTTCCAACAAAACCATTCGTAATAAGGTGTTGTCTTACTTATCGTTTATGAAACTAGAAACACAAAATTCTACCTTTAAGATTCCGTTTGACCGTCAACAGATGGCTGACTATTTAAACGTAGAACGAAGTGCTTTATCAAAAGAGCTTTCTAAAATGAAAAGTGAAGGTCTAATTGATTATCACAAGAACACCTTCACTGTTTATTCTATCTAATTTTTTCAGATACAAAACCATCTTTTGTGAGTATCTGCTGTTCTTTAAATCCACAAGATTGAATCAAGTCTAAACTAGATTCAAAAGCACAATCCAAATAGTTCTTATCATGACAATCACTGTTTAGACAAATACGTGCATTCTTTGCGTATAAATATTCCAATATATTCTTAGATGGATATGGTGTTTTACGATAACCTCTTGCGATAGCTCCGGTATTCACTTCAAAAATCTTATCGTTAATCAACAATCGGTCAATACAGTCACAAACAATATTCATATAGTCTTTATCATTAAATTTAAAATAGGATTCGTCCTCATTATATTTGGTAATCAAATCCAAATGTCCAATGATATCCACTTCTTGCCAGTCATACATATTCGATAAGTCTGAATAGTAATCTTTACACATCTTTTTATAGTCACCAGAATACGATTCAAACAAGGAATCAAATACAGGCTTTGAATAATCCACAGCAGTCTCACCTAAAAAATGTTTACTTCCAATCACATATTCAAATGGAGCTTTTTCAGATATTCTTCCTAACATATCTTCTTCAATGCCTAAATGGATTTGAATAGACGAAGCGTATTTCGATTTAATTCTCTCAACCTCTGAAATATATCCTGAAGTATCTCGCATGGAACTTGTATCCACGTCCAAATATCCATGGCCTGAAAATCCTAGAATATCAAAGCCTTTTGAGATAGCTTCTAAAGTCATTTCTTCAATCGTATCTTTTCCATCACAAAAGATAGAATGTGTATGTAGATTCTGTTTCATAATAACTTCTCCAACCAAGCTTTACAGCCTTCAAAAATATCATTATAAGCCGTTTCAAAATCATTGGTGTACCAAGGATCTGAAACATCTCTTGATAATAATTTATAGATTTTATGATCTGGATCATTATTGAACATACGATTTAAATTACGCATATTATTTTCATCCATACAAATTAAATAGTCATACAACAAATAATCACTCATTGTAGCTTGTCTTGCATAATGTCTAGAAAATGGAATCCCCTTTTCTTTTAGTTTACGTTTAGCCGGAGGATAGATATCATTACCAATTTCTTCACGACTTGTAGCTGCACTAGAAACATATAATTCTACTCCATTTTTCTTTGCCAAATCTTTCATAATGTACTCAGCACTAACACTTCTGCATACGTTGCCATGGCAAATAAAAAGCACTTTCTTCATAGTCAAAACTCCTTTACTTACAGCATTTTCATAAAGATAAAAGCAGTTCATATAAAATAACTGCTTATATCTTAACTTTTAATACTTTCTTTTACAAAAAGTATATATCATCACACAATTAATCGCCA
>ERZ772818.3434-NODE-3434-length-10814-cov-4.030114_pt1 | contig 10814 bp, 9 predicted proteins | sample MGYA00580837_ERZ772818 | MGnify/ENA primary metagenome ERZ772818 (study PRJEB29015, sample SAMEA2737671) | human gut metagenome | biome: human gut; feature: human-associated habitat; material: faeces | place: China | collected 2012 ...
TAACTCCTCACTCCTAACTGGCGAGTAGAGCTTTCACACGCAATTAAAGGGCGGCACGCCCATGGGCTAACCCTGAACCCGTCAAACCTTACTCCTCTATCCCATACACTTCCATCGCATTCCGCTTCGTCTGCTCTGCGATCTCTTCCGCCGATACCCCCTTGAGACGGGCGATCTCTTCCGCCACAAAGCGGACGTTGGACGGATCGTTTCGCTTCCCACGGAAGGGCGGCGGGGTGAGGTAAGGACTGTCCGTTTCTATGAGGAGACGATCCATCGGTATCTCTTTGGCGACTTCCTTCAGCTTCAGGCTCTTTGGAAAAACGACAGGCCCTGCAAAGGAGATGTAGAAGCCGAGCTTCATGAGTTCCTTCGCTGTCTCCAGACTCCCTGAAAAGCAGTGGAGGATCCCTCGCAGATTTCCTCCCTGGTGTGCTTTCAGGATAGAGAGCGTATCTCCATGGGCGTCCCGGTCATGGATGAGGATGGGAAGGTCAAGCTCTTTGGCAAGCTCGATCTGGCGGGCAAACCAGTATTTCTGCGTTTCCTTATCCGTGTAGAGATAGTAATAGTCCAGCCCGATCTCCCCCACCGCTTTCACCTTGTCATGCGTCCGGGCAAGCGCACCAATGGCTGCGAGCGACTCCTCCGTCGCATCCTTTGTCACCTGCGGATGGATGCCGACGGCTGCATATAGAGAAGGGTGGCTCTCTGCAAGAGCCACCGCTTTTTCACTGGTCACAAGGTCCTCGGAAGGGATGACCACGTAGTCCAGCGTCTTGCATATGTGATGGATGACCTCTTCCCTGTCACGGTCAAAGGCTTTGTCATACAGGTGCGCATGGGTATCGAAGAGCCCCATCATTTCACCCGGCTGCCGGCAGGCATATCGACGAAAGGCACCTTGAGGCTTCCATCCTTCGACGCAGCAAGGATCATCCCCTGCGACTCGATCCCCATGAGCTTTGCCGGCTTCAGGTTCGACACAAAGATGACATGCTTGCCGATGAGCTCTTCCGGCTGGTAGTATTCGGAGATCCCGCTCACGACGGTGCGCGTCTCTCCATCGCCCAGAGATACGGTCATCTTGATGAGCTTCTTGGATTTTTCCACCTTTTCCGCCGTCAGGATTTCTGCTACGCGAAGGTCTGTCTTGAAGAAATCGTCGATGGAGATCGCTTCCTTCTTTTCTTCTTTCTTCTCTTCCTTCTTCGGCTGTTTCTTCTCTGCCTTCTTCGGTGCGGGTGCTTCCTCGTCCTTTTCGATCTCAATGCGCGGGAAGAGCTGCGGTCCTTTATTGATATGAGTGCCGTCAGCAATACCGCCCCAGACGAGGTCTTTGTAGGCTGCATCCTTGAAATCGGTAAGGCCCAGCTGGTTCCAGATCTTTTCAGACGCGATCGGGATGACCGGCTCTGCCATCAAAGAGACGAAGCGCATGCCTTCGCAGAGATGATAGAGGACAGCATCGAGAAGCGGCGCCTTGGCCTCATCCTTAGCCAGTGCCCATGGCATGGTCACATCGACATATTTATTGAGCGCACGGACAAAGGTCCATACCGCTTTCAGTGCATCATTGATCTTCCAGCCATTCATGCCTGCGCGGAATGCAGAAAGCGTCTCGGCTGCTTTGTCTTCGATTTCCTTAGAAGCAGTTGCCACTGTCTCATCAGAAGAAGCATCGCCCTTTGTCAGGACGCCCTTTCTGTATTTTTCCACCATGGAAAGAGAGCGGTACAGGAGATTCCCGAGATCATTCGACAGGTCGGAATTGATACGTCCGATCAGTCTGTCGCGGCTGAAATTGCCGTCCTGCCCAAGCTGGATATCATTCAGAAGGTAGTAACGGATCGCATCAGAGCCAAATTCCTGCAGAAGCGGGATCGGATCGACGACATTGCCCTTGGACTTGGACATTTTCTCTCCGTCTACGATGAGCCAGCCGTGGCCGTAGACCATCTTCGGCAGCTCGATGCCAAGGCTCATCAGCATGATCGGCCAGATGATGGTATGGAAACGGACGATCTCCTTGCCCACCAGATGCACGTCTGCCGGCCAGAACTTCTTGAATTTTTCCGGATCGTCGACGATGCCCGCCGCGGTCAGGTAGTTGACCAGTGCATCAAACCAGACATACACGACATGCTTAGGGTCAAACGGTACCTTGATGCCCCAGGAGAAGCTCGTGCGGGAGACGCAAAGGTCTTCCAGCCCACTCTTGACGAACTGGATCATTTCATTGCGGCGGGATTCCGGCTGAATGAAGCCCGGATTCTCTTCCACATATTTCATCCAGCGATCCGCATACTTGGACATTTTGAAGAAATACGCTTCTTCACTGACTCTCTGCAGCGGACGTCCGCAGTCCGGACAGGTGTGATTCTCATCCAGCTTATTTTCCGGCCAGAAGGATTCGCATGGCACGCAGTACCAGCCTTCATACTTGCCCTTGTAAATATCGCCCTTATCATAGGAGCGCTGGAAGAGCATCTGTACGACCTTTTCATGACGTTTCTGGGTGGTGCGGATGAAGTCATCATTGGAAATATTGAGCTCCTTCCACAGCTGCTGGAACATGCCTACGATCTTATCCGTGTACTCGATCGGCGTGACACCGGCTTCCTCTGCCTTCTGCTCGATCTTCTGTCCATGCTCATCCGATCCGGTCAGGAAAAAGACATCATAGCCGTCAAGACGCTTGAAACGAGCCATACTGTCAGCGATGGATGTGCAGTATGTATGCCCGATGTGCAGCTTCGCGCTGGGGTAGTAAATCGGCGTGGTGATATAGTATTTCGGTTTATCGTTCATTCAGATTCCTCCTGCCTCTATTGGTCAAACGAAAGTGTTTCGTTTTGTATGCATATTTAAATTATTATACCGCTTATGTAGGGAAATGGAAAGAAAATAAAAGTTATAGGGTTCAGGGTTCAGGGTTCAGGGTTCAGGGTTCAGGGTTGTGGTGGCAGCTTCGCTGCAATATATGGGGCGATGCCCGAAGGTAAGTGGATAGCAGGTTTCCCGTTTGGAATTTCCAATCATTGACCGCTGGGCCGCGAATGACAAAGATTTCTCGCTTCGCTCGAAATGACGATACGGAGTAGCGCTTTGCACAGTTGGCATACTGACCGCTCCGGTGGATGGTGCCTCTTCGAGGCACATCCATCCTGCGACTTCGGCGCACCCCTTCTTCAAGGGGCTACTCGTATGGCATGTTATACCGTGCTTTCGTTTCTCTTCCTGCGTATTTACTCGCATACGAGTGAGGTAAAGAGCCCACGGCTTCGCTTCCGTTGACGATACGGAGTGGCGCTTTGCACAGTTGTCATACTGACCGCTGTGTAGAAGGGTGCCTCTTCGAGGCACATCCATCCTGCGCCTTCGGCGCGCCCCTTCTTCAAGGGGCTACTCGTATCATATGCAATACCGTGCTTTTGTTTCTCTGCCTGCTCATTACGTCGCATACGAGCGCGGCAAAGATTTCTCGACTTCGCTTCCGTTGACGATACGGAGTAGCGCTTTGCACAGTTGTCATACTGACCGCTCCAAGGGGCTGCTCATATGGCATGCAATACCGAGAGCACCGCTCATTTCAAAACTCGTAACACTTCAATTATATGATGCGCCGCATCAAAACCTTGCACCCGTCAACCTGAACCCTTATGCATTTACTGCAAGCCACGCGATGAGTGAAAGATGAATCACCATAAAAAGCGGGACGAGGAGCCGGAATTTCTTATGTCTGGTCTTATGATGAAATAGATGCATGCCAAGGAAAGCCCCCAGAGATCCTCCAAGGGCAGTCCATGTGAGGAGTGTGACTTCTCGGATGCGCCAGGCGCCATGGATGGCTTTCCACTTGTCGATGCCGTAGAGAATGCATGTGATGGCATTGAGGATGAGGAAGAGGGCAAGGATGGTCATACTGGACATGATGACGCCCTCAGAGGTATTTCTCTACAAAAGCAGCCAGACGAGCGTGAGGTCCTGCGAGAGGGATCTTTTTATATTCTGCCGCGCTGAACCACTGGTATTCACCCGTCGGAACGATGATGTCTCCCATTTCGTAAGCGATCATGTGCCAGATGCGGTGGGTAAAGATGTGTGTGTAGCGCCAGAGGTCCTGCTCCGCTTTGCCTTGCAGTTCTTTTTCGAGGAGCTTTCTGCTTTCTTCGCTCGTGTCCGCGAGTGTCATGGGAAATTCCCACATGGAGGCGAGCATGCCTGTCCGTGGACGCTTGTGCAGGAGTACTTTGCCGTCCCTGACGCAGATAGCGCAGGCGGCGCATAATTCCTGCTGCGGTTTCTTCTTCGTGCGATGCGGCAGCTCTTCGACTCTTCCCTGATGAAAGGCTTCACAGAAGGCTGAGAGCGGGCAGGTATCGCACCTCGGATGCTTGGGAATACAGACATTCGCACCGAGATCCATCAGGGCTTCATTGAAATCTCCTGCCCGATCCGGCAGCGTCTCGCAAACCAGCTGTGTGATCTTTTTCCTTCCTGCTGTTTTTAAAATATCATCCTCGATACCATAGAGTCTGGCGTAGACGCGAAGGACATTCCCGTCGATGGCAGCTTCTTTTTTTCCAAAAGCCATGGAGAGGATGGCACCGGCGGTGTAGTCACCGATCCCGGGAAGGGCCCTGATCTCTTCCTTTCCTTGCGGCATGGCGCTTCCGTAGCTTTCTTTCATGAGCAGAGCCGCTTTGTGCAGATTTCTGGCGCGGCTGTAGTAGCCGAGGCCCTGCCACTGGTGAAGCACATCTGCCTCGTCCGCCTCTGCCAGGGCTTCGATGGTAGGAAATCTCTCCATCCAGCTTGTGAAATAGGGCTTCACGGCTTCTGTCCGCGTCTGCTGGAGCATGATCTCGGACACCCAGACATGATAGGGGTCTCTGGGCTTTGTCTCCCGCCAGGGAAGCTCTCGTCTGTTTTGATCAAACCAGGCCAACAGGATGCCCGGCCATTCGGTATATGTCAATGTTTTCTCCTTCCTGATTTATTCTTCGCATCGTATAAAAACAGCGCAGAAATCATCATTTCTGCGCACTGTTTATTTCATTTCTTCAAATTCGTAATCATAAACGGTATCCCCGTCCTCCGCAAAGTAGACAGTCCCGCGGATCCTCTTGCCGGAGAGGATCATCGGCAGCCAGATGCGGTCGGCCATCCACATGTCTTCGTAGGGAAAATCTTTCGGATGAAACCACTTCGGCTCCATTTCATCCGAAAGGTGCGGCGTCCCGCTCCAGTCCTGCGCGAGGTAGATGATCCCGGCGTGCGACCAGGTGGTATCGGAGGGCTGGTGGAAATAGAGATCCCCCACCATCGTAAGTCGTTCCGGTCTTACCGTGAGGCCGCACTCTTCGAAAAGCTCGCGGGCGGCGCACTCTCGCATGGTCTCGCCGGCTTCTATTTTGCCGCCGAAGCCATTCCATTTGCCGTAACCCATGCCGCGGCGTTTCCGCCCCAGAAGAATGCGGCCGTCAGGGGCGACGGGAAAAACCAATGATGTGTCTCGCATAAGATGACCTCGTAAAAAATAGGGCTCAGGGATTGGCTTGAATGAGAAATTAGAAATGAGAAATAGTGGTGCGGCTTCGCCGCGATTATATATGGGGCGATGCCCGAAGGTTTCTTGGGAAACAGGTTTCCCGTTTGAGCGTTTCTGCCATGATTCTTTTGACCGCGAATGACAAAGATTTCTCGCTTCGCTCGAAATGACAATACGAGAAAGTCTGAGGACTCCTTGTCTCTTAGTCTCTCAAGGCTCCTAATCCCTAATCCCTAGTCACTAGTCACTAACCACCAGTCACTAGCCCACCAGCTATTTCTTCACCGGATCATAGGTCTCGAAGTACAGCTCGCGGAAGAGACGCTTGCCTGTCTCGGTCTTGTATAGGCGGTGATAGAGGGCTTTATTCTGCTCATCGGAGGCGCCGTCTTCGAATTGGTTCACCAGCATGTCAGCCTCAGCCAAGATCTGAGCATCGGGGCCATCAATGGAGCCATAGGAGTGGTGATGGGCAATGAGCCAGAGGATGCGGTCGATTTCTGCCTGCGTGAAGTGCAGACGCTTCAGCATCGGAAGTGCCTCTTTCGGGCCGAGCTCTTGCTGGATCATGCCGTCATTTCGTCCATACTTGATCTCTCCCTGATGGATGCCAATGTCATGGACATATGCCGCAGCTTCAAGAATGAACTGGGTCTCTGCATCCAATCCTTCTTCCAGACCGATCTGCTTGGCAAAGGCATGGACTTTCAGAAAGTGGTGAATCCGTTTCGCATCGCCACGATCATAATGGATCATGGCTTCGCAGAGTGTCATGAGTTTATCCATAGTGTATGGTTCTCCTTTCTAAAAATATTTGATAAGTTCAGGGTTTGCCGTAAGGCGGCTCGTCCACTAATTGTGGATGAAAGCTCTGCTCTCTAGGGAAACACTGATTCAATCGTTGTCCGACTTGGCTCTGCGATTGAATCAGCGTTTCCCTAGTAAGGGTGAGGAGTGTTGGTTCTGTGTATTTCTGCTTTCACACATACGTCGTTTATCGGACGGCAAGAAAGATTTCTCGCTTCGCTCGAAATGACAATACGAGGATCTGAGGTCTCCTAGTCTACTAGTCACTAGTCGCTTATTCCTACAAAAAAACTGCGAATCGAAAAGAAGCTCCTCCGATCCGCAGTTTTCTATTTCAGTTATTTTGCGAGTTTAGCTGTGACATCTTTGGTAATATCTACACCGCCGTCAACGACTGCCCCCTGTTCCAAAACGATGTCGAGGCCTTTTTCCTGGCGAACCTGCTGGATAGCTTTTCTGACATCATTGAAGATCGGCTGCATGGTGGAGCTTTCTTTCTGGTTCATTTCTTTCTGGATCTCGGTCATGATCTGCTGTTTTTCCTGATCAGACTTGCCCTGACTGCGCTTTTCAAAATTTTCCTGTGCTTTCTGGACAGCCTGTCTCATGTCGAGCTGTGCTTTCTGCATCTTCGGATGGGACTGCAGAGCTGCATTGGTGTCTACATAGCCGATGCCGGCAGCGGAAGTGGAAAAGAAAGCGCCAAATGCGATCATACCAGCAGCGACAGCTGCTACTGTTTTGTTCATTTTCATAATTTTTCCTCCTAACAACACTCCCCAATAGAGAGCTTTGAGTATGTCTTAATTTTAAGCTAATGGTAGCCCTGTGTCAATGGGGGAAATGCAGTGAATGTGTGGTAGGGGATCCGGCGTATCCAGTAAACGGTGACTGATGATCAGCCGCTATGGATCAGGAGCATTCCGTGACTTGTGACTAAAGGAAACGTCGTATGTGAAAGGTCGCTTGGCGGAAAGTCAGGACTTCTGCCAAGGATCCCCCGGCAGAGCCTTTGCACCGGTGAGACCTCTTTTCTGACATCCATACGCCCTTCATGCAGCCCCAGCCCAATAAAAAGCTCGCATGGATCATATCCACGCGAGCTTTTATTTATTTCTTCGTCTCCAGATGCAGAAGGCCTTTGTCTGCGATATCATGACGATACTGCATACCGCGCCAGGAGATACGGCTGACGCCTTCATAAGCTTTCGCCTTCGCTTCGGCGAGGGTATCCGCAAGAGCAACGACGTTCAGCACGCGGCCGCCATTGACGACGTACTGGCCGTTCTTCTTGACGGTACCTGCATGGAACACAAGGCAGCCTGCCTTTTTTGCGTCTTCAATGCCGGAGATGACTTCGCCGGAGGAATGAGAAGCCGGGTATCCTTCGGATGCGAGCACGACATCGACGGCGCAGGCTTTCTTCCAGACGACAGCTTCGTCGGAGAGCGTACCATGGACGCAGTCGAGCATGACGCGAGCGAGATCGCCGTCAAAGAGCGGGAGGACAGCTTCTGTTTCCGGATCCCCGAAGCGGCAGTTGAATTCTACCACCTTCGGCCCTTCGCTGGTGATCATGAGACCGGCATAGAGGCAGCCTTTGAAGGGGTAGCCTTCCTTCTTCATGGCCGCTACGATCGGACGGAGGATGCGGACATTGACTTCTTCGCACATCTCTTTGGTCATGACCGGTGCGGGAGCATAGGCACCCATGCCGCCTGTATTCGGTCCTTTATCGAAGTCAAAGATACGCTTGTGGTCCTGCGCGGAAATCATGGGGACGACATTCGTCCCGTCGCAGAAGCAGAGCATGCTGGCTTCTTCGCCTTCCATGAATTCTTCGATGACGACCGATCTGCCGGCACCGCTGAAAGTATGCCCTTCGAGCATATCCTTCACGGTGTCGATGGCTTCTTCTTCGCTCTGTGCGATGATGACGCCCTTGCCGGAGGCCAGACCGTCAGCCTTGATGACGATCGGATAGGTATCATTGGCTTTGAGGTAAGCGATGGCTTTTTCTTCATCATCGAAAGTCTCATACGCGGCTGTCGGGATGCCATATTTCTTCATGAGAGCTTTGGCGAATCCTTTGGAGCCTTCGATGCGGGCCGCTGCCTTGGACGGGCCAAAGAAGGCCATGCCTCTCTTTTCAAATTCATCCGCAAGGCCCTCGGTCAGGACGGTCTCCGGACCGGCGACGGTGAGGTCGACCTGCATGAGGCGGGCGAAGTCGATGATATCCTCATTTCCTTTGATAGGAATGAGTGATGCGACATCGCTCATTCCATCATTGCCCGGGACGACATAGACGTCAGTCACCGACGGACTCTGCGATAATTTCCAGAGCAGCGCGTGTTCTCTGCCGCCGCTCCCAATCACTAAAACTTTCATACGATCTTCCTCTCTCAGCTATGGCGGAAATGACGATGTCCGGTGAATACCATCGCAATGCCATATTTATTTGCCATGTCAATGGACTCCTGATCTCTGATGGATCCGCCCGGCTGGATGACAGCCGTGATGCCTGCCTTTCCTGCGGCTTCAATAGTGTCGCCAAAGGGGAAGAATGCATCGGAGCTCATGACGGAGCCCTTCGCTTTTTCGCCTGCTTCTGCAATCGCGATGTCAGCAGAGCCGACGCGGTTCATCTGGCCGGCACCGACGCCCAGTGTGGTGTCCTGATTTGTGAGGACGATCGCATTCGACTTCACGTGCTTGACGATGACCCAGGCAAATTCCAATGCTTTCCATTCTTCTTCCGTCGGCGCTCTGTCAGTGACGACTTTGCAGTCCGCGCGGGTCTCTGTGCTGTTGTCCGGTGTCTGGATCAGGAGGCCGCCGGATACCTTGTGCAGCTGCAGCTCTTCATGCGTAAGGGACGGTACTTCGATCAGGCGGATATTCTTCTTCGTTTCCAGCACTTCTAAGGCTTCCTTGGAGAATTTCGGCGCCATGACGACTTCGAAGAAAATCGGTTTCATTTCTTCTGCCGTTGCCTTGTCGCATTCGCGATTCATCGCGACGATACCGCCGAAAGCAGACTTGCTGTCAGCCGCGAAGGCTTTCTTGAATGCATCGAGTGCATTCTCACCAAGTGCGCAGCCGCATGGGTTTGTGTGCTTGATGATGGCACAGGCCGGCTGGTCTTTCCATTCGCTGGCCAGATCCCAGGCCGCTTCCATATCGACGATGTTGTTGTAAGAGAGTTCTTTGCCGTGAAGCTGTTTCGCATCCGCGATGCCGCCCTTCACTTCCGGATCTTTGTAGAAAGCGGCTTTCTGGTGCGGGTTTTCACCGTAACGCAGATCCTGTACTTTCACATACGCTTTGCTGTAGATGTCCGGCAGGGTATCTTTGCTGCCATTGACTTCCTTCGTCATATAGTCAGCGATCGCGCAGTCATAGAGTCCGGTATGCAGGAAGGCTTTTCTAGAGAGATCCAGACGGAATTCTTCGGTGAGCGTATCTGATTTGATGCGTTCCAGAATGTCGCTGTACTGGGACGGATCGACAACGATGGTGACGTATTTGTAATTCTTTGCTGCCGCGCGAACCATGGATGGGCCGCCGATATCGATATTCTCGATCGCTTCAGCGCGGGTGACATCCGGCTTGGCGATGGTTTCGCGGAAGGGATACAGGTTGACAGCGACAAGATCGATGCCGGTGATCCCATGCTCCTTCATAGCTTTCACATGATCCGGGTTATCACGGATGGCAAGGATGCCGCCATGGATCATAGGATGCAGTGTCTTCACGCGTCCGTCCATCATTTCCGGGAAACCGGTCACTTCAGAAACGGACTTGACCGGAATGCCGGCATCCGCGATGGCTTTCATCGTGCCGCCGGTGGAAATGATCTCCACGCCCAGTTCATGAAGGCCTTTTGCAAATTCTACAACACCGGTCTTATCCGATACGCTGATCAGTGCTCTTTTAATTGCCATTGATATTCCTCCTTTTGGATATATTCAGGGTTCGGGGTTCAGGTTGGCAGGTTCAGGGTTGTGGTGCGGCGCATCAAATCATAAAGCGCCGCAGAGTTTTATAAGGGGCGATTCCCGCAACTGGCATGCAATACCGAGACATCGGTTTCACTGCCTGCTCAATTTTATCCGGATGGTTTTGTGCCGTATCCTGAATCAATGTTTCATATTTGGTAAATTGTTTTAAAACGCTTTGCAGCATCGTCTCATCCATGCCGCTTTCTTTCACCGTGAGAGAAAGCTTGTTTCCCATATAAATGATGCCTTTTACCTGATCTTCTTCTAACAGTTTTTTTGCTTCCTTTTCTCCTGTATAAGTCGTAATAAGAAGTTTTTTGTCTCCCTCTGCCGACACAGCATTTAACATCGCTGTAAGTGTCATGTTATCCTGCTCTTTCACAATCGCAACCGGAACCGGTTCAAATTTTTCTGTCCGGTCAAAGATATCGCCAAGCGCCATATACATA
>ERZ772818.3435-NODE-3435-length-10812-cov-4.732732_pt1 | contig 10812 bp, 8 predicted proteins | sample MGYA00580837_ERZ772818 | MGnify/ENA primary metagenome ERZ772818 (study PRJEB29015, sample SAMEA2737671) | human gut metagenome | biome: human gut; feature: human-associated habitat; material: faeces | place: China | collected 2012 ...
CATACGCTTTGCAGTACATTTTGCTGCAAGCTCTGTCAGATACCAGTACTTAGAATCTTCTGTAATATTATCTTCGTCCAGGACATAAATCAGTTTCGGGAATGCCGGTGTAATCCAAACACCCTTCTCATTCTTAACGCCTTGCATTCTCTGTTTTAATACTTCTTCAATGATGAGTGCAAGATCCTGTCTTGTCTGACCGTCTTCCACCTCATCCAGATACATGAATACGGTAACAAACGGTGCCTGTCCGTTACATGTCATGAGTGTGATAAGCTGGTACTGGATTGTCTGAATTCCGCTTTTTACCTCTTCTCTCAGACGGCAGTCTGTCAGTTTGTCAATGATTGCCTCATCCAGACTCTCCCCACATGCTTTACGTTCAGAGATAACAATATTACGGATTTTCTTACGGCTGATATCCACAAATGGTGCAAGATGTGCCAGTGTAAAAGACTGTCCTCCATATTGATTACTTGCTACCTGTGCTACAATCTGAGTCGTCACATTACAAGCCGTAAAGAAGCTGTGTGGTTTCTCGATCATTGTCTCACTGATGACGGTTCCGTTCTGAAGCATATCTTCCAGATTGATCAGATCACAGTTGTGCTCTTTCTGTGCAAAATAATCTGAATCATGGAAATGAATGATTCCCTGTTCGTGTGCTTCTACAACCTCTTCCGGAAGAAGCACACGCTTGGAAAGGTCTTTACTTACTTCTCCTGCCATATAATCTCTCTGCGTGGAGTTGATCACCGGGTTCTTATTGGAATTTTCCTGATTGACTTCTTCATTAATGTTATCAATCAGTGCAAGGATCCCGTTATCTGTTGTATTGGACTTTCTTGCCAATTCACGTTTATAACGGTAGCGCACATACTTCTGTGCCACTTCATAGCCACGCATTCCCATAATTCCAGTCTCTACCATATCCTGAATGTCTTCTACATGTATAGCGTGAGTTGATTTTTTTACCTGTCCTGCAATATCATCTGCAATTGCCCGGACCTGAAATTCATTCAGTTTGTAAATATTATCAACTTCTTCATTAGCTGCGCGGATTGCATTCTCGATCTTTTCCAGATCAAAGCCGACTTCCTCTCCATTTCTTTTGATTACTTTCGTCTTCACTAACATCTTCATGTCTCACGCCTTTCTTATATATCTTTGTTCTTCTGCTTTTCGGATCCACCACAACATCTTGTGTTCCACAATTCACACTCACTCCGGTAAGAAACTATTTAGCTTCTTCAAAATCACAAGATATTGTGTTCCGCTTCATTATATTACTACAAAATATGGCGTTTGAAAAGCATTATTTTAATTTTAACATACTTTTATAAGTATACCTTTTTTCTGTCCATTTTTTGCCATTTTGTCTGTTAAAGATCAAATAATGACAACTGATTGGACTCCGGAAGGTCTCCTAAAAGTCCTAAATCTGCCATGTAATCTACAACCGTCTTACTTGCTTTCGTACGGTTTCTAAAATCATCTTTGGACAGATATGGACCATCTTTTGCCGCTTCCTCCACCGCTTCTGCAGCCTTCTCTCCCATTCCGTCAATGCTGGAAAACGGTGGCATCAGCTTTCCGTCTATGATGCTGAATTTTGTTGCTTTTGCGCGATAAATGTCGATTGGCAGGAATTCATATCCCCTCGCATACATTTCCTGAACAATATGCATGTCCTTCATTGTATCCTGTTCTTTTTTGCTGAGAGAATCAGACCGTCTTGTATAATCATCAATATAGTATTGCAGTTTTTCCTTGCCCTGACACATAATTTCATAAGAAAATGCATCTGCACGGATTCCAAAATATGCTCCATAGTATGCCAGCGGATAATTTACCTTACAATAGGCGATACGATATGCCATCATGACATAGGCTGCCGCATGGGCTTTCGGAAACATATATTTAATTTTCTCGCAGGAACCAATGTACCACTCTGGCACATCATGTTCCAACATATCTTTTTTATACTCCGGCCAATCTTTACATTTTCCTTTTGCAACGGTACCTTTACGCACTCGCTCCATAATCGTGAAGGATTCCTCACTATCCAGTCCTTTGTTGATCAGATATGTCATAATATCATCTCGGGTACAGATTGCTGTAGAAATGGTTGCCTTACCGCTCTTAATCAGATCCTGCGCATTGTTCAGCCATACGTCCGTTCCATGGGACAATCCGGAAATACGAATCAGATCTGAAAGTGTCTGTGGTTTTGTATCTACTACCATCTGGATTACGAAATCCGTTCCGAACTCCGGAATTCCAAGACATCCTACCGGACATCCCCCGATATCATCTGGTGTGATTCCAAGTGCCGATGTATCATGGAATAAAGACATTACCCCCTGATCATCCAGAGGGATATCTGTTGCTACAAATGGATGATCCGTCTCATTGTACTCATTTTCCATAGCAGGCGAACTGATATATGCCTCAAGTGCCTTGATCATGGTTGGATCATCATGACCCAGAATATCCAATTTTAACAAGTTGTGGTCGATGGAATGATAGTCAAAATGTGTCGTAATAATATCAGTCGTCATATCATTTGCCGGATGCTGCACCGGAGTGAATGAGTTGATATCTTCCCCGTGAGGAAGTACAATAATTCCTCCCGGATGCTGTCCGGTACTTCTGCGGATACCGGTACATCCCTGAACAATCCTGTCAATTTCGCAAGTTCTCTTTCTTGTTCCCCGCTCTTCAAAATAGTTCTTTACATACCCAAATGCTGTCTTATCCGCCAACGTACCAATCGTTCCGGCACGGAACGTCTGTCCGGCTCCGAAAATAATTTCCGTATATTTATGGGCATTACTCTGATAATCTCCTGAGAAGTTCAGATCGATATCTGGCTCTTTATTTCCTTTAAATCCAAGGAATGTTTCGAACGGAATATCAAATCCATCTTTTACAAGCCTGGTTTTGCACACCGGGCACTCCTTATCCGGCATATCCCATCCACAGCCCCCTGCGTAAGCTCGTACTTCTTCGGATTCGAAATCACTGTAGTGGCACTTCGGGCAATAGTAATGTGGGCTTAATGGGTTTACCTCTGTAATTCCAGCCATGGTCGCAACAAAAGAAGATCCTACCGAACCACGGGATCCTACAAGATATCCGTCCTCGTTAGATTTCCACACCAATTTCTGTGCGATAATATACATAACGGCGAATCCGTTGGAAATAATAGAATTAAGCTCACGTTCCAGACGCTCTGTAACAATCTCCGGAAGCGGATCTCCATACATAGAATGTGCCTTGTTATAACAGATTTCACGAAGCGTTTTATCTGAATCTGGAATGACCGGTGGACACTTATCCGGGCGGACTGGTGATATTTTTTCCACCATATCCGCAATCATATTGGGATTGTCAATGACAATTTCTTTTGCTTTTGCTGAACCAAGGTATTCAAACTCCTCCAGCATTTCATCTGTCGTATGCAAATACAACGGTGCCTGCTGATCTGCATCTTTGAATCCTTTTCCTGCCATAATGATACGGCGGTACACTTCATCTTCCGGATCCATAAAGTGCACATCACAGGTCGCCACGACCGGCTTATCAAACCGTTCTCCAAGGCGGATGATCTCACGGTTGATCTCACGTAAATCTTCCTCACTTTGAACCTTCTCCACACGATCACTATCAATCATGAACCGGTTATTTCCAAGTGGCTGTATTTCCAGATAATCATAAAAATTAACAATTCTGGCAATCCGCTCTGCAGATTTTTCTCCCAGTATTGCCTGATACAATTCTCCTGCTTCACAAGCACTTCCAATAATCAGACCCTCCCTGTATTTTAACACTTCGCTCTTTGGCATTCTCGGCTGACGTCCAAAATACTCCAGATGTGACTTGGAAATCAATGTATAAAGGTTCACGCGTCCAATATCATTCTTTGCCAGAACAATGACATGATAAGACGGCATCTTACGGATTGCTTCCGCGTTGTGCGCGCCAAAATGATTCATCTGATCCAGTGTCTCGATTCCACGTTCTTCCAGCATCTGAATAAATTTCACATAAATCTCTGCGGTAACTCTGGCATCATCCACTGCTCTATGGTGATGTTCCTGAGAAATATTCAGTGCTTTTGCCACAACGTTTAGCTTAAATTTTGAAAGTGTCGGTAATAATACACGGGCAAGTCCCACCGTATCTACAGAAGTAAAATCCGGTTCTATGCCCTGCCGCCTGCAATTTTCTTCGATAAAGCTCACATCAAAACTGGCATTGTGCGCTACCAGCACTGCATCTCCTACGAACTTTAGAAACTGTGGGAGAATTGTCTCAATCTCCGGTGATTCCATAACCATCTCATCAGTAATGCTTGTAAGCTGTGTGATTCGAAATGGAATCGGAATCTTCGGATTCACAAATGTACTATACTTATCCGTAATTTCTCCGTTCTCAACTTTAACTGCACCAATTTCGATAATCTTATCTTTTGCCGAACTAAATCCCGTCGTCTCCAGATCGAATACAACATAGGTTCCTTTTAAAGACTGACCTTTCTCATTGACTGCCACATCCTGCAAATCATCGACCAGATATCCTTCCACACCATAAATAACTTTAAATGGATCGTCTTTATCCAGTGTCTCAATATAATGATTCGCGTCCGGGAACGCCTGTACCACACCATGATCTGTAATCGCAATTGCCTTATGCCCCCAGTCATGTGCTCTCTTTACAAGATCTTTGACCTCGGAAACTCCGTCCATGTCACTCATTTTCGTATGACAGTGGAGCTCCACTCTCTTTTCTACCGCATTGTCTTTTCTGGATTCTGTAAAATCAGAAATTTTCTTAATTCCAAACACAGAAGAAATGACAAGTTCGCCGTCAAATTTATCAATATTGGTCACGCCTTTAATTTTCAGGAATGCACCCATTTTAATTTCAGCCAGTACATCTGCAAGTTGATCATTACGCACGAACATCTTGACCATAATCGTATCAGTAAAGTCTGTCACTGCATACATGACAATGGTCTTTTCATTGCGGATTTCTCTTGTATCAAAGCTAATGACTTTTCCACGAAATGTAATTTCTCCCATCTCACCAATCACGGTTGACAGTTCAATCGGCTCATCGTCAAATGGACGTCCGTAAATCAAACCTGACTCATCAAGATCCATCTTCGCAGATTTCACAAACACCTTCTTATCACGAAATCCACCCTTCTGGAATCCACTGCCTTTTGAAAATCCACCTTTTGCAGGACTGCCAGAATTTTTTCCGTCTCCGGAATTTTTTCCACCTTGTCCGCTTCCAGATGTTTCTTTTTCCCCAGACTTTGCTTCTTTTTCCTGCTTTTTTTCCTCTTTTTGCTTCTGTACAGCCTCAACCTGATCCAGTATACTGTCTACTTCCTGCTGCAGACGCATATCATTGTATTTCAAAGTACTTTCTTTTGGTTCTTTATACATGACACGAATCTCAATGGGCAATCCGAAACGTTCTGCATACACACCTTTTAAATAATCTGTCAGAGAATCTTTTTTCCCTTGCGCAATAACAGTGTCGATTAACTGCATGCAAAGAATATTTCCTTCTTCAAAGGTACATTTCGCATTCTGCAGCATATTGCGTTCTACAACACTTCTTGTATCCAGCTCCGCAAGAAAGCTGTCCAGATACTCCGCCATCACATTCTCTGGCGTGTACTGTCCGGACAGCTCATACTTTTCTCGAATCTCTACCTGCACGGCACTTCTTCCGAAAAGCTGGTTCTTGATCAGGTGCTCCATCTCGTATACCAATGTTTTCTGAATCAGATGACGACTTACTATATGTACTCTTAAAAATGTCCGGTCAGAGTTGGTCGTCACTTTTAATACCTGCGCTCCTTCGAACATATTACATATATCTTCCCCTGCCTTTAACGTAGGGAATACTTCAAAGAACGGTTTACTCATTCCAATGCAACAGCTCCTGTCTCAATGTCTCTAATAGTTCCTCTTCTTTTACTTTCTTTACAATCTCGCCTTTTTTGATCAGGAGTCCTTCTCCCTTTCCTCCGGCAATTCCAATATCTGCTTCTTTTGCTTCTCCCGGTCCATTGACCACACAGCCCATAACTGCGACCTTAATGTCCAGTGGGATATCTGCAACCATCTCTTCGACCTGATTTGCAAGTCCGATCAGATCAATCTGGGTTCTTCCGCATGTCGGACAGGATACAACCTCAATTCCACCTGTGCGAAGTCCCAGTGTCTTTAAAATAATCTTCGCTGTCTTGATCTCTTCTAGTGGTGATCCAGTCAGTGACACACGGATTGTATCTCCGATTCCCTGTCCCAGAATCAGTCCAAGACCTACTGAGGATTTTATATTACCTGCCAATAATGTTCCTGCCTCTGTAATTCCTACGTGTAATGGGTATGGGCATTTCTTGGCGATCAGTTCATGTGCCTTTACACACATCATAACATCAGAAGATTTGATACTGACTACAAGATTATTATATCCCATCTCCTCGATAAGCTGTATTTTGTCCAGGGCACTCTCTACAAGTCCCTCTGCAGTCACCCCATGATACTTCTCTACCAGATGCTTTTCCAGTGATCCACTGTTCACACCAACACGAATTGGAACACCGTACTCTTTTGCTTTTTCAACAACAGCACGGACTCTCTGCTCATCTCCAATATTACCCGGATTAATACGAATCTTATCTGCCCCGTTCTCAATCGCTGCAATCGCCAGCTTATAATCAAAATGAATATCTGCCACAAGTGGAATATGAATCTGCTTCTTGATCTCACCAATTGCTTTCGCTGCATCCATATTCGGCACAGCGCAGCGGATGATCTCACAGCCGGCTTTCTCGAGAGCAAGAATCTGGGCAACAGTCGCCTCCACATCTTCCGTCTTCGTATTTGTCATTGACTGTATTCTGATCGGATTACCTCCTCCGATCGTAACATTTCCAATCTGAACTTCTTTCGTGTGATCTCTGTACATGATTTTTGCTCCTTCACATGCAGAAAACCTGCCACACGGCAGATTTTCTGATTTTTTCGTTTTAGGTTTCTTTTGTCTGATACCTACTTTCTGATGAACGTGAACTGTTCCCCATATTCTCGTTCTGTAAGTGTCAGCTGATTGCCATCTATGCTGTATGAAAAAGATGAATCCAGATCATCCAGTACATTCTCCAGATCTTCTTTTGTATATGCACCGTCCGCTTTCTCAACTGCCTTGTCAATCTGCTCCTCATCTTTTGTGATGGTAATAATCTTTGACTTCATATCTACGCTGTAATTCATCTCTACGGCTGCATCTGTATTCTCCGCAATATCCGTGATATCTACCTGAATCGTATCGTTCTTCTCAATCTTTAGCGCAATCGTTGCATCCTCACTTTCCCAGTTTCCTACTACTGGATTAGTCGTGAACATTCTCGTCAGCAGATATACTGCGATTAAAATGATCAGCACTGAGGATACAAGGGTAACCACTCGCCATATCTTACTTCTTTTTGCCTCATCATTGCCTGCTATAATCATACTCTTATAATCCTCTCACTTCTCTTCTTTCTATAATGACGTTGAGGTCAAAAGCCCACAACTATGATACTTACGGATTGTTTCGTGCGATGCACTCACGGTGGTTTCAGACCTTTTGACCTTGGTATCTTTTATATAACTAAATTATAGATTCTTTTCCAGACAGTGTCAACGGGTATTCTCATGTTCCAGAACGGAACTTTTTCGCTACTTTTTGTTTACATCCGCCACACTTATCTTTTTTTCACATAACACTTGGTAAAATATACCAAAAATACAAAAGAAAGGAGACCTGGCAAGTGTCATTCGGTCAGAAGCTACGCAAATTACGCAAAAAATTTAATATGACTCAGAAAAATGTTGCTGACTGTATCCATGTCTCCCGCTCTGCTATTGCAGGTTACGAAAAAAAGGGCCGCCAGCCTTCTCATGAAAAGCTGACGGCAATCGCAGATTTATTCGAGGTCCCTGTTGATTATCTTCTGAATGACGAAGAGGATACTATCACCCTCTCTCCTTCCCGGCTTACAACCAATTCTGATGATGAGCTGAATCTTTTGCTTGCATACCGAAGCCTCTCCCGAAGCAGCAAACGTGATCTCAAAAAGTATATGAAACTTTTGAAAGAAAAAGATGCTTCAGAAAGCTCTTAATCTGCACTTATTATTTTTCTTTTTTTATTTTCTAGCACTCTTCTGCAATTTTATAAATTAGATGCTCCGTATCTTCCCAGCCAATACAAGGATCCGTAATGGACTTTCCATATACCATATCAGGTCCGATATTCTGTCTTCCTTCTTCCAGATAACTTTCCACCATAACACCCTTAATCATATTTTTCAAATCCGGATTATATCTTCGTGTATGAAGCACTTCACTGACAATACGAAGCTGTTCTTTGTATTTTTTATTTGAATTAGAATGGTTCGCATCAACAATTGCTGCTGGATTTTTCAGATCTTTCTTCTGATAAAGTTCAAATAATCGCAGGCAATCTTCATAATGATAATTTGGCTGACATGTTCCATATTTGTCTACGCCTCCACGCAAAATCACATGTGCCAGATCATTTCCTGACGTCTGTACATCCATACCTCTGTAAATGAAACGATGTCCCATCTGGGCTGCCACTACAGAATTCAGCATTACCGACAGGTCTCCACTGGTCGGATTCTTCATTCCGACAGGAATATCCATTCCACTTGCTGTCAGACGATGCTGCTGATTTTCCACAGAACGTGCACCGATTGCCTCATAAGATAAAATATCATCCAGATAGCTTCTGTTCTCCGGATATAACATCTCATCTGCTCCGGTCAGTCCGCTTTCTTCCATAGCACGGATATGTATATGACGGATTGCAATAATTCCCGCATAAAGATCCGGTGCCTTATCCGGATCCGGCTGATGGAGCATTCCTTTATATCCCTCACCGGTCGTTCTTGGTTTATTTGTATAAATTCTTGGAATAATCATCAGTTTATCTTTTACTTTTTCATTGACTTTTGCCAGACGATTCACATACTCACACACTGAATCTTCATTATCTGCAGAACACGGTCCGATAATGACTGCAAATTTGTCCGATTTTCCCGTAAAAATATCTCGAATCTCCTGATCTCTTTTTTTCTTTAACTCTGCAAGCTTTTCTGACAGAGGATATTCTTCCTTCAGTTCTGTCGGAGAAGGCAGTGTCGTATTGAATTTCATAGACATATTTTTTCTCCTTCTATGTTTCTTCTCTCTTATTCATTCAAGACTGCACTATCCTAAAATCTGTACTCCACCAAGAAGCACATAAGATATGAACCACATAATTACAGTTGCCATGCAGATTCCAATGATGACTGCCGGAAATGCTTTCTTAAATTTCACACCGAGAAGTGCGGCAATGAGTGAACCTGTCCAGGCTCCGGTTCCCGGAAGCGGAATACCAACAAATAATACAAGTCCCCAGAATTCATATTTTTCAATCTGGTCTTTTTTCTTCATTGCTTTTGCTTCCAGCTTATCTACCAACGGTTTTAAATGTTTTGTTCCTTTCATCCAATTAAAAATCGGTGTGATCAGAAGCAGGATAAACGGAACCGGTATAATATTCCCAAGAATACATAATGGAATCGCTTTTGCGACCGGCACTCCAAGAAGCGGACCTGCCACAAGAAGTGCTCCACGAAGTTCCAGAATCGGAATCATGGAAATAATAAATACAATTGCCTCTTTCCCAACACTTCCACTGAGTGCATCAATAATTCCTTGTACTAATGACTGTGTCATACATCTCTCCTTATTTTTTCATTTTTTCTCGTCTCTCTTTTTCAGAGCTTTCTATTTATTTTTCATATATTCTTTCAAAAATGCAAATAACTGTTCCATCTCTTCTCTTGTTCCGATGGTAATACGCATATATTGCTCGATTCTTTCACTGCCCCAGAATCGCACATAGATATCATGCGCCTTTAATGCCTCGAACAGCTCTTTCGCATCGTATTCCGGGTGCTTTGCAAATATAAAATTGGACCCAGAATCCAGATATGTAAATCCAAGTTTTTTAAGTTCTTCTTTTGCCCACTCCCTTGTCTCAACAATCTTTCTGACGCCATTCTCGAAATATTCCCTGTCTTTCACAGCTTCCACTCCACACACAATTGAAGTCTGGTTCATAGTGTAAGAGTTAAATGAATATTTCGCATCATTTAAATATTTGATCAATGTTGGATTGCTGATAGCATAGCCGATTCGCATACCCGCCATAGATCTTGCCTTGGAAAATGTCTGGACAACGATCAGGTTATCGTATTTGTCAATCAGTTCCATTGCGGAATGTCCTGCAAAATCAATATACGCTTCATCCACGATCACAATGATTGCCGCTGTGCGACTTTTTGGCTTTTTGACTGTCCGCGCCCGGCGCACGGCTGACCGCGGCAGCGCAAGGCCGGCTCCGCCTTTGGCGGGGCGGAGAAGAAACTTTAAGGGGGTCTACCCAACGTGAAAAAATACACGCTCAAGCGTATCATCACTTCGTTGTTTACGCTGCTGGCCATCCTGCTGGTGTTGTTCATCCTCATGCAGCTGATGCCCGGTTCGCCCTTCAACGATGAAAAGCTGACACCGGAAATGCGCGCATCCCTGTACGCAAAGTACGGTCTGGATCAGCCCATCTATGTACAGTTCTTCCGCTATGTGACCAACATGCTGCGCGGTGATTTCGGCGTCAGCTACAATATCTCCAAAAATACGCCCATCTCCCAGCTCATCCAGTCCCGTC